>Ga0307379_10010179_pt1 | contig 12501 bp, 13 predicted proteins | sample UN2MG_FD_202237 | JGI IMG/M metagenome (GOLD analysis project Ga0307379, IMG submission 202237) | Soil microbial communities from Risofladan, Vaasa, Finland - UN-2 | ecosystem: Environmental > Terrestrial > Soil > Coastal area > Acid sulfate soil | place: Finland: Risofladan, Vaasa | collected... | reverse complement strand
GACTGAGTTTGGACATGTTGACGAGGGGCTAGTTGAGACCAAGACAGTGATAAACGAAGAAAATGTTGTGGAAGGTCAGAAGTACACTTCCGTTATAAACTTTAACTCGTCAAGCCTTGATCCAGACCTTACTCCAGTACCCAAGATTTCTACGATTCCAAGGGCTATGCAGTTCTTGATGAATTCATTGGACGATCTTGAGATCATTGTAGGAAGTGGCGAAACCGATACTTTCACTGGTTGTCTACACAGAATGTCATTCATGAACGAGTCGGCAAAGAAAAATATTGATCACTTGATCGGAGGTTACGCAGTTCAAACATTAGACTATGATGGTATGCTAGACGAAGAGAAAGACGCTATAGACAATGGAACGTACTGTGTGTTCCCACAGATCAAGCATAAAACATTCTACCCAGAAATCCATCAGGTTGCATACTGGGAAGATTATGTTCCCATGTCAGTATTAGCGGGGGTAGTTAAGGATTCAGAAGGAGACCCTATATCTCTAGTAGACACTATCCAATTCAACATGGGTGCGCCAAGACCAGATAGTGGTACTAGAAGCGTATCTTACGTATATAATGACTTCAATACTATATATGGGGTAGAAGGGCAAACTTACAATGACTTTAAGATCATGTATGTGTACAGTAACTTTAATGACCTATATGATTCAGAGACTTACTATGACCTTCAGGCATTGTACGGATCGCTAACTTATGCAGACCTTGAAAATAGGCCAGCGTCTGACACCAAAGCTTTCTACGATACCACAGGTCTTGAAATAAAAGCCTATCTGTCATTTCAGAGAGAAGATTCTTACCTCAAACCTGTGGATCAGCTAGAGAGAACCTTTCATCCCTCAGAACTAAACACTGTCTATTTTGATGCAGAAGGTATTCAACTAGGTGACAAGATTGAGGTTATTGATGGCACAACAATCGTTACGCCAAAAAAGGTACGTTTGGGAAACACTGTAGTTGGTGTTCACTTGGAGATTGTTTCTCAAGAGTCAAAAACTCGCCCGGTATCTCTCAAAAGTTTAGAGATAGCTTCACATACACATAACAAAGATTCTTCAACTGACATTAGTTCTCAGTCGGGGAAGTCAGTATACCCCATCCTAGAGAATGGTGTCTATCTGGACTGGTCTGCAATCAATCCATATCGTCTGGATAAGAGAGGACTCCCAGCACTACATCTTGGCAGAGAATCAGGATTTGTTCCAACAGGGATAGACCATTCTGAGCTTGGAATTGACCGTGGGCTAGCAGTACTAATTGATGAGGCTAAGGGTACAAATATAGCTGGAGTGACATACAAGCTTTCAGCTCTACAATTTTGGATGAGAGTTGACGAAGAGTTTAGCTCAACCCATACACACAAGATATATGAAATTAAGAACGAGGACATACAGATATCTCTCATGATGACTGGTATTGAGGGAGACCCTACTAGAGCTTCTGTTGTAGCAATGAAGGAGGGTCTGCCGGACACTGACATAGCATTTTTTCAAAATGGTGTCAACGTGCCAACTCCGATAGTGTCAAGGTTTGAATGGGTGTCTATAGCAATACTTTTTCCAGAGGCTCTGAGTCTTGAGTCTCCTGAGACTGCAATCAAAGTTTACACTGGTGCAGTTTACAATAACATATCATACTTCCCAGAGACTACAGAGCAGGAGTCCAGTCTCTTAAAACGTAAATGGTCAGAAGTCGCATTGAACGAAGCGTCAGAGCCGCCACAGCCCGAATGGGAGTGGTGGATGGATACATCTGCTAATCCAGATCGCGCACAGGTAAAATTGTATAATCTCAGAGAACCAGCTTGGAATGAAATGAGATATACAGGAAAGGTCAGTATCAAACTACCAGATATTATGAAGAAAGCTTATCAGAGTGTTACCGGGGAAGAAAAAGAAGTCATTGTCTCTAGCAGACCACTTTCCGTGTCACAGGGGCCAATAAGAACCAGCAGTATCACATCCACCGTCACTTCTAGCCAAGTTCCATCATAAAGCTGACACACAGTGGTATACCAGTAGAGTTCTGACCTGTAATGTGGTACAATAGAGTTTATGCCAGTCACAAATAAAGCTAAGATAACAGAAGTGAAGCCCAATGTTGATTGGGGTCTCTACATGTGGAAACTTCCAAACGGTCGTCTACTACAGGATGGTAATGGTAACTACTTAAACATTCCGTCAAGGCGACATGACATTACAAAGATCACAGAGGTTCGCAACGCCGCAAGAGACTTTGGTAAGCCTGAGGGTGAACTGCATTTTGAGCCGGGAGTCGGAAGAGCAACAGACTCAGAACGTGAAGAGCAGGAAGAAAGAATGATAGCAGGAGAAATACTAGACAATGACTTCGGTGCTATTGCAGATGAACTAAGGGGGATGAGGAAAAGACGTGGAGAATGAAGATTTTATTCTGAATGGCATGAGGTCACGCCCAGTAGAAAAAACTACTACGACACCCACCGATCCATTCATCCTTGGACTTTCTGATTCAAAGAGGCTAGTTGGTGTAAGCAGAAACTGTAGTCGAAGAATCGACACCAAGATGAAGAAGGCAGAGCAGAAACTTCCAGAGGGAAATAATGCTGGGTCCAAACAACTGTTGTCTGGTATGGTTTTTAGAAACGGGTATGGAGCGTTCGACGTAATGACTCCTCCTTATAATCAAGAAGAGTTGGCAAGGTATTACGAAACATCATTCGCCAACCACGCAGCAGTTGACACAAAAGTTTCTAACATGGTAGGATTGGGTTATCACTGGACTCTCTCTGACAAGGCAATTTCTGCAATGGAATCTAAGGATTCTGAGAAGGATATGGCTTTTGCTAGGAAGAAAGTTGAGCGCCTAAAGGTTCGCCTTTCCAATTGGCTTGACGACTTGAACGATGACGATACCTTTGTAGGTACTCTTGAGAAGCTTGTGACTGACTTGCAGTCAGTAGGTAATGGTTATCTAGAGATTGGCCGGAAGTCAACTGGAGAGATTGGATATGTTGGTCACGTACCTGCGGTATCTATTCGTATTCGTAGGCAAAAAGATGGGTACTGTCAAATCATTGGTGACAAGATCGTGTTCTTCAAGAACTACGGAGAAGAATCTAACCATAACCCAGTAACAACTGACCCCACACCAAATGAGATTATGCACCTAAAGGTATACTCTCCCCTAAACTCTTACTACGGTGTACCAGATATCGTGTCTGCTGGTCAAGCAGTCATCGGTGACATCTTTGCACAACAGTACAACATTGATTACTTTGAGAACAAAGCGGTTCCTCGCTACTTGGTTACTGTCAAGGGTGCGAAGCTTTCTCAGGACTCTGAGAACAAACTATTCAACTTCATGCAGACCAACCTCAAGGGGCAGAATCACAGGACGCTCATTGTACCACTACCTCCAGATAATGACCAGACTAAAGTAGAGTTCAAGATGGAGGCAGTTGAGGCCGGGATTCAGGAAGGTTCATTCGGTAAATACCATGAGAGTAATAGAAACGATATCCTCTCAGCACACCAAGTTCCTGCATCGAAGATTGGCATGGGTGATGGTTCACTCGCAGGAACTATTGCTGCTGATAGGACGTTTAGGGAACAGGTAGCAAAGCCTGCACAGAGAATGCTTGAGAAGAAGGTTTCCAGAATCATCGAAGAGGTCACTGACATTATGGTGTTCAAGCTAAACGAACTTACCTTGACTGATGAAGCGGCACAAGCACAGACGTTTGAAAAGTATGCTCGCAACCAGATTCTTACACCTAATGAGATTAGAGATAAGTTGGGGTATCCTCATCGTGACGGTGGAGATGAACCACTAGAGTTGACTGGTCAGCAAGCCGCAGATGCCAAGAATGAATCTGAGGGTAAGGACGAACGAGCAACAGAGCGAGACAACAATGCCTCAGATAGTCCCAACACCATTGCAGGCAGAAACCCCAAGGGTGAAGGCTCCAAAGAATGATCAAAAACACATGCTATAATGATACTGTCGCTCAAGCGCGACGGAGGAATATATATGTTTGAGACTAAAGTAGCAGTAGACGTTGATAATATTCGCTTGTCCATGCCCCTGATGAAGGTGGACATTGAGAAGCGCATGGTACACGGCTTTGCCACGCTTGACAATCTTGATAAGCAAGATGACATTGTAACTAAAGAAGCGTCTGTCGGAGCTTTCAATAGATTCCGTGGAAATATTCGTGAACAACATGACCCCAAGAAAGCGGTAGGTCGAATCGTAGGTTTTAAAGAAGACAACCTCTTCGATCAAGAAACAGCCAAGTCTTACAATGGAGTGTTTGTATCCGCATACATTTCCAAGGGTGCAGAAGATACTTGGCAGAAAGTTTTGGACGGTACTCTTTCAGGATTCTCCATTGGTGGTGTCATCAATGAGGCAGAAGAAGGCTTCACAGAGAAGTCAGAAGTACCTATTAGAATAGTTACAGAATATGATCTTTCAGAACTGTCCTTGGTAGACAGTCCAGCTAATGAGTTGGCCAACGTAGTGTCCATTGAGAAGAATGATGCAGGCGTGATGACTGTGGAGACCCCACAGGTTATCGGCGGTATTGAGAATATCTTCTGGTGTGAGTCAGATGGTCTAATCACATTGAAGTCTTCTGAGTCAGGTGACTGCGCCATGTGCCAGTCTAAGATGCAGAACGTAGGGTTCATCGAATCGGGAGACAAACAGAAAGACTCCGTAGTTAAGGCTGCGGTTATCGAGTTCAAGAAAAATCTTAAAGAAAAGGAGGCGAAAAACGTGGCAGAAAAAACAGAGGATACAGTTGAGAAGGCTGAATCCCCAGAAGAAGTAATTGACGCACCAGTCGAAAAGGCTGATAAGGTTGATGACGAAAAGGTCGAGAAGGCTAAGGAGAATAACGATACGGTCGAGAAGACTGAGACAGTCAGTAAGACTGATCAAGTTATTGAATCTTTGGTTTCTAGCCTGACGAAGATGACAGATGCGGTACTGGCTCTGGAAACAAAGATCGACACAATGTCCAAATCAATGGATAGTGTGAAGGCAGAAGTTTCCGAAGTGAAGTCCGAAAACACTGAGTTTGGAAAGAGAGTAGATGCAGTAGAAAGCACTACCGCTTTCCGTAAGTCTGGCGACCTTGGCGAGGTCGTTCAGGAGCAGGTTCCCGAAATGGAACCATCTCTATGGGGAGGCAGTTTCCTCAATTCAGCCAACCTATAGAAAAACAAAATTGAATACATTTATAACAACTAGGAGGTGAAAAATAAATGTCGAAAGAAAAACTAGAAAAAGCTGAGGAAGCTGGCGTAGGCGCATCTGGTGGAATTGGTGGTGTAACAACCCCTCCCGCAGGTGAGCTTGGATTCACTGGTGGAGGATATCTCGGAGGGACTACTGGTCCTAACGCTGTAAACCCATCATTTGATGGACCCGGTGGAATCCTTGCCCCTGAACAATCCCGCCGTTTCATTGATTATGTATGGGACGCGACTGTTCTGGCAAACGATGGCCGTAAGGTCACGATGAAGGCTAACACAGTTGAACTGGAGAAGGTCAATGTTGGCGAGCGCGTAATTCGTGCTGCTAATCAGGCTGACGGTGCATACCTGAATGCTGGTGCAGTATTCACTAAGATCGAACTAACCACGAAGAAGATTCGTTTGGACTGGGAAGTTTCGTCCGAAGCTCTTGAAGATAACCTCGAAGGCGCGGCATTGGAGGATCATTTGGTCCGTCTGATGACGAATGCTTTTGCGAACGATCTTGAGGATTTGGCGATCAACGGTGATGCTGCAACGGGTGACTTCTTGAGTATCATGCAGGGTTTCCATAATAAGGTAACCACTGGATCGAATGCTCATGAGTCTGTTGTATACGTCCAGAACAATGAGTGGACTCCCGAGGTGTTGCAGGGTGTGATCTCTGCTCTCCCTCGTAAGTACCGCGCTTTGAAGTCTGGCTTGAAGTTCTACGCTTCAACTGATACCTTTGCGGGTATCGTTGGCGCTAACGGAACTCTTGCTAACGCTATTACAACTGAGAACCGTCGAGATACATATCTCAATGGAACTGATCAGGTACTTGGCAACGCTCGCGTAACTCGCGCGCTTGGCATTCCTGTATTGGAAGTTCCTTATTTCCCTGATGACTATGTTGAGTTGACATTCCCATCCAACCGTGTTTGGGGATTCCAGCGTGATGTAACAGTCCATCGTGAGTACCGGGCGAAGAAGGACACATTTGAATACACAGTATTCGTGCGGTTCGGAATTGCTTGGGAAGAGGAAGACGCAATTGCGTTTGCAGACGCAGAAGGCGACACTGGCTGATCTTAGGATCACTGGTAAGCTACCACAGATTGGCCACCCCTTCGGGGGTGGCCTTTCTGCGTTATGGATGCTATAATGGTACAATAAGAAAGGTCTAGGAGGACTAATGAGTAAAACAGTTGCAGAACTAAAGATGGAGGCTAGAGAGCTAGGGATTAAACTTCCTGCGGGTGCAAAAAAGGCACAGATTGTTGAAGCACTTGAAGCACAGGGGGAGGACACGATCTCCTCTGAGGATGTGAATGGACCATCGGTATCGTCAGAGTCTAAAACTAAGTCGCTGGAGAATGAAACGGTCGGGTCTGTTCTTCCAGTTGAACCAAAGCCAGAACAGCCTGTAGTTAGCGAAAACAAGGTCGCTCTGTACAGTGAAAGAAACTTGAGTTGGGGCGGGGTAGGAAAACTTGAAAAGGGTTATAACTTTGTAACAAAGGCAAAGTCTGAAAGGTGGCTCACCCAGAGGTCAGTACGCGCAGCAACACCAGAAGAGGTGAAGGGACACTACGGTGTTTAGTAATGGAAATATTTAGAACCCCTCCTTATCCACTAGTAGTACCGTTCAGCAACTTGTCTGTTAGTACAGATCATTTGCTCAGCCTGTATAATAGTAGGACAGAGTTTAAAGTAACTGTTTCAGCAACATCAAGCGGCTCTGGGGATATTGCCTTTAGTCTTCCAGAATCAATCGGTGACTATGATGATGAATATCGTGGACTGGTGCATGAGGGAACAACAGAGAGTGATCCAGTAGTAGCGTCAGATAATGTTAGAGTGATTCGACCATATCTCATCCCAGCAGATATCGCACCAGTAGTTGGGGATATTCCTAACTACACGAGGTTTGAACGTCTTGCTCGTATGCAGATCGACAATATTGTTGGTGGATTCTACCACCAAAAGAAGGTGCTAGATTTGCAGGGTATGGGGAACGATAAACTTGCTGTAGGACAAAGAGCAACAAAAGTACTAGGAGTTACATGTAACAATGTTGTTGTCTACGATAGTGGCTTGCCTGATGTAGATAATGAAGAACTGTACGCTCTTTCTGCCGACCATCAGAATGTGATCAGACTTGAGGCAGAAGGGAACAATCTTGCAGAAGGTTTTGAGCTTGGTCGTAATGGAGCCACCTTCCCTAAGGGATGGGACTTCAAGGTAACGATAGAGTCTGGTTGGCCATATGTGCCACAGGACATTAAGGATGCGACTCTCCTCTTAATAGAGGACATGGCTTGCATGACTCCTAACTACTTGAATAAGTATGTTAGAGAGTATGAGACAAAGGACTTCCGTGTTGACATTCATCGACCAGCGTTTGCTGGGACTGGCAATCTAATGGTTGACCAAGTGCTGGCAAAGTATCTTGGAGATACATTGTATGACAATGTTAGGGTGCTGTAATGTTTTGTAACACTTACTTTCCGCTAACATCTGATGTGTATTATGCTACCAAGTCACAGAATAGTTTCGGTAACGTAGAGAAAACTTGGACATTCGATCAGAGTATTAGGTGTGCTTTCACTATGTCAACTAACTATAAGGATCAGCAAGTTCAGCCAGATCAAATGTTCTGGGTTCAGGACATGTTGGGTGGTAGAACAATAGTTGATCCCAGAATAGACTCCAGTGGAGAGCTTCACTCACTCACAGATATTCTTGTCACCAATATTAGGAATGATCATGGTGAAGAAATCTATACTGAGTTTGCTGGAGTTCGCAAAGGACAGTCTACAATCTTTGAGATTTCGGGGGTACTGCCTCATAATGGTCCCTTCGGTAGTGTAGACTATTATAAGATGGTAGTGAAGAGAAGCGATGCACAGGAGATGATCAACTAATGACTGCACTGGTCTTTGATACTTCTGAGCTTGACAGAAAGCTTAGGAATGTCAACTCGTACACTAATGGTTTTGTGGCGGGTATCCATCAAGGAAAGTATCAACTTCTAAACATGATAGGTGCATCAGTAGTAGAAGCAATAGGTAACTTTATTGACACTATGGCGGCAGGTAATCCTGCTGCTCTTCACCACATTTACGAGTGGGGGAGTGTTGGTGGAGCTAGACTATTCGAGTTTGACTATGCAGTAGGTGGAAGCACAGTAGCATTCTCTGGTCACACAACTCAATCAGGATCAATCGCTCCAACTGCTGACAGGCCATTCTACAATAAGGCAGATGTGATGGAGTCTGGCCAAGGAGTGACTATCAGTCCAAGCGGAAGTGTACTGGCTTTTGATGCTGGAGGCAAAACAGTGTTCACTCCACATGAAATTCATGTATCTAATCCCGGTGGTAGTGCAGTAGCAGGAAGTTTTCAAAGAACCACAGACACATTCTTTAGCCAATACTTTACTCAAGCATTCCTACATGCAAGTGGATTGCTCAATGCACTCTCAACACCAACTGCGTATGCAGCGTATTTTGCTGCTGGCGCTAATGGTGGAGGATACGGAACTGGAGTTACTGCTGGTCGTCAGTATATCTCAGGAGCAGGAGCATTGCTATGACAGACCTTAAAGTTGCTTTCCCTATCCCAGTACTATCAGTTAACAATTACCTGTGGGATGCTTTGAAATCTATTGATGGCACCTTGGATGCTCAATACGATTACATGCCCATTTTCCCTTTGGCCGATTCAAAGGCAGGGGATCAAGGTTGGGGTAACAAGACTTACATAGTTTATGATGAGTTGATGAAGTTTAGAGCCAAGCCATTCTATGGAGTACACAAGGTACAGGTTATGTATTTTATTCGGGGGGATGCAGAAGGAGTCCTAAGTTGGACTAATGCTATCGCTCACATACTAGACAGACAAGACTCTTCAGCCCAAGACATTAACCAGTACAATCGTGAGAACAATCCTAGTTGTGGAATCTATTTCCATGATACGAAAGTTTTCCAAGTTGACTCAACTAATGAGGAACGAATGGACTTATCCGTGAGACAGTACTATACGGCATCAATGATAGTTGAAGTAAACTATCATCTCACTAACACTAATGGTTTTGATTAAAGGTATCAAACGTACACTATAATAGACAGTGAGGAAACAAAGCTCGCCAAAGCTTAAAAAATCTTAAAACTAAAGGAGGTGAATATATATGGCATATCAAGCAGGAAATAACACGCAGATTATCGTAGGTGCAGCAGCATTCTTCGTTGCTGACAATGGGCCACTTGTAGATCAGAACGAAGTTACTGATGCAGATGACAAGATTCGTCTACCGTTTGAACCCGCTGAGTCCTACAAGAATACATTGGAGGACAATACTGGTGCCGGTGCTGGAACTGACACGTTCACTAACGTAGGTTACACATCTAATGGTCTTGAACTAATGTTCGAGCCTGACTTCGGAGAAGTCAGTGTTGATCAGGTTCTAGACGTAGCCAAGTTGTACAAGCAAGGCATGAAGGTGTCCATGAAAACTTCCTTTGCGGAAGCTACATTGGAGAATCTTCTTGTCAGTATTGCGGGTCAACCGGGTGACTTGACTGCATCGACTGGAGGACAAACACTTAACCTGTCAGCAGGTACTATTGGTGAATGTCCAGTAGAACGAGGAATCATTGCAATTGGACCGGGTACAGGAGACTGTAGTCCCGGTACTCACATTGAACGAGTGTACGAGGCTTACAGAGCGTTGTCAATCGAATCTGTTACGGTTAGTGCTAAGCGAGATGAACCTTCTGCATTTGAAGTTTCATTCCGTTTGCTACCATCTGACTCAGGCAGTTCATATGGAAAGATCATTGATAGAAGTTGGGTTCCTGTCTAGGAGTCTTAATAGTATCGCCCTCAGACTAATGTCTGGGGGCTTTGCTATGCCAAAAGTATCAAACGTACACTATAATAGACAGTGAGGAAACAAAGCTCGCCAAAGCTTAAAAAATCTTAAAAATAAAGGAGGTGAATATATATGGCATATCAAGCAGGAAATAATACACAGATTATCGTAGGTGCAGCAGCATTTTTTGTTGCGTCTAGGCCTCTTCAAGAGGCGACTCCAGAACTAAGTGGATTCACTGTTACCACAGGGACTGATACGGTTGATAAAGTTGCTCATGGATTGATTGACGATCAGAGGATTCGTCTTTCTAGCCCTGACGTTACAGGCGTTGCGAACCCTACTGGTCTTCAAAATAACATTGATTACCATATCATCAATAGTACTGCTGACACTTTTCAAGTTAGTTTTACTGAAGGAGGATCGGCAGTTACCATTGGTGCAACTTCGGCTGTTCCCGGTGATGTAGTGGTGGTGGTTAATGCTACTGATAGAATTAATACTCGGATGCCGTTTGGAGCAGGTTCTTACAAAGATACTCTGCAAGATAATATCAATCCAAGTGGCGCGCCGTGGTATGACACGTTTACTAACATAGGTTACACATCCAATGGTCTTGAACTAATGTTTGAACCTGACTTCGGAGAAGTCAGTGTTGATCAGGTTCTAGACGTAGCCAAGTTGTATAAGCAGGGCATGAAGGTGTCCATGAAAACCTCTTTTGCAGAGGCTACATTGGAGAATCTTCTCGTCAGCATTGCGGCTAAGCCTACAGATTTGGGTGTTGCTGCTGACAAACTCCTCTCAACAGGACAGGAACTTAACTTGTCAGCAGGTACTATTGGTGAATGTCCAGTGGAGCGTGGAATCGTTGCAGTTGGACCGGGCACAGGAGATTGTAGTCCCGGTACTAAGATTGAACGAGTCTACGAAGCTTACAGAGCATTGTCGATTGAGTCCGTTACGGTTAGCGCCAAACGAGATGAGCCTTCCGCATTTGAAGTTTCATTCCGTTTGCTACCATCTGATAAGGGTGGTTCGTATGGAAAGATCATTGACCGGACTTACGTTTAAATCGGTTAAATAGTATCGCCCCTCAGACTAATGTCTGGGGGCTTTGCTATGTGCTATAATTGGTATACCCAACCGAAAGGAAAACAATGGCCACGCAGGTCTACAAGACAGAAAACATCGAACTATTCAACGGAGATGAAATCGTACTCCGACCACTAAAGATTTCAGTACTTAGAGATTTCATGACTAGGTTCGATGCTCTAGGTGATGTTGCAGATGACAACACTGAGTCTATGGATGTTCTAGTTGATTGTATCGCTATTGCTATGCGTCAGTATAACAACGAACTGTCTGACAAGTTTGAAGGAGGGCGTGCCAAGCTAGAAGATGAGCTAGACCTTCCCACCGCATACAAGATTATCGAGATTGCGGCAGGTATCAAAATGGGCGACGACGATAGCCCAAAAGTACAGGGATAAGTTGGAAGGATTTAGACCTAATTGAATTAGAGTCTGAGGCTTTTTTGCTCGGTATCTGGAAAGATTACCAAGAACTAGAAGACAACTTAAGCATGGAAGAACTCACTGCAATACTAAAGGCTTCTAGAGATAAAACTCATAGCGACAGAAAGTTTGCTGCTGCATTGAAAGGTGTCGATCTAGATGCCAACAGTGAAGATGGTAAGGGTCAGCAAGAGTGGGAGAATATGAAAGCTCGCGTTGCAAGCAGGGGGCAGACTTCTGATGGCAATGATGTTATGGCTTTGCAGGGCATGAATGCACAGAAGGCTGGTTTCGGAATCGGCATGGGGCTAAGTGCAGAAGTAATTGATGCTGATGGTAACGTAACTAAGGTTGGCTAAAGTGGTATACTTAGAGCATCATGATTATTTCGGCGGTAGTTAAATGGCCACAGTAAGCGCAACAATTAATGTTGGTATAAATACTGCTGGAGCAACGGCAGGACTCAAGGGTCTAACTGCTCAAATGGTTACTGCTCAAAAGGCAGTACAGGCAGCTAATGGAAAAATGATTGCTGCTAGTGGAGCAACCGCTACAGCAATGGCTGGTCAGAGGCTTGGTATGGGCCATGCACTACAACAGACAGGACATTTCGCAGCAACTACATCTAATCTGAGTACTGCAATGGGCCAAATGTCAAAGGACTTTGATAAGGGCACTACGTCAGCAAAACAGTATGCTGCTCAGTCTCGCCTATTTAATAGAGAGAATAGAGACGCTGGGAATCAATCCAGCAGAATAAACAAGCTAGCAGCAGAAAGGGTTAAAACTCTACAGACACAGTACATGGCTCTGGGTAAAGAAGTTAATGGTGTCCAGCAGACAATGCAAATTCGCCC
>Ga0307379_10010177_pt1 | contig 12504 bp, 9 predicted proteins | sample UN2MG_FD_202237 | JGI IMG/M metagenome (GOLD analysis project Ga0307379, IMG submission 202237) | Soil microbial communities from Risofladan, Vaasa, Finland - UN-2 | ecosystem: Environmental > Terrestrial > Soil > Coastal area > Acid sulfate soil | place: Finland: Risofladan, Vaasa | collected... | reverse complement strand
TAGAGTATATGTTTTATCAGCAGAAAATACAGCTTTAGTAGCTGACGTTGTAGTACTTTGTACCACATCATTATGTAGAACTGTTGTACCAGCACTACCTGCTGCTCCCGCAGCTCCAGTAGCACCGGTAGCTCCTGTTGGACCTATAGCAACTGGTAATGTTATATTATCGCATCCGCAATCTTGACATGTGTCGCACATAATTTTTTAACAATTACAATCTTCAAAGTCACAAAGAGCTTGAAGTTTGGTTAATATTTTAGTTATTGATGCTGTTTGGTAGCATCCACCCATTGCACAAAGAGATGCATATAAACCTTCAGCTAAGAAGATTCTCTCCATAAAAGCATCTGTTTCACATTCTGTGCATAATTTATCAGGAACTTGTTTTAAAAGCTTATCTAAACAGCATCTAACTTTACCAGTCATTAACTTATATATAGTTGATGTAACTGTTCCAGAAGGAGATACTACTGTATATAAGAATGAATATATTCCATCTGCTGTACTAGTAGGAGTAATGTCTGTAAATACGTAATTCCCAACTACTACTCCTCCACTTATTTGAGATGTAACATCTTCAGTCTGAGTAGTACCGTTAGGAAAAGTTATAAGAATTGTAGCTGAAGTTATATCAGTACTAGCATCATTAGGTGAACCATATCCACCAGTATTACCTGCTGAATATGCTCCAGTAGTATCTGTTATTTGAAGTACAGTGTTATTCTCTTTGTAGCAAACACTTAATGTTGGACTAATAGCCATTTCTTAATAGTTTAATAATTATAAAAATAAAGGGGATGAGGAATAGATCCAAATCCCCTTTAGATATTTATTGAGTTATTAACCTATTATGTTAAAGCTAAATCATTAGTTGTTAATGCACCGCCATTAGCAGTTGTTCCGCCATAAATTGGTACACCATCTAATAAATCTTCTAACATATCTGTGATATCATCAGTAGTTGCAGCTAATGCATAGTGACCTGAAGTATCTTTACCAGAATCAACGAATAAAGTAATTACTTGTGGTTGACTAGTAGCAATTATTCCGCTTCTACCTTTAACAAGTTCAATTTCAATTGCATCATAAGTTTCTGCTGAACTAGACATAGGAGTGAACGCAAAGTTATTCTTAGCTTCACTTCTAAAGATTTCTCCAGTATTACCATTAGCAAAATATTCTAATTCTGCAACTTGTCTATAAGATCCAGTTCCAAAAGAAGGAGTAGTTGAGTTAGTTAGAGTAGTAGCTCCAAAAGAACTAGAATCTAAATTCAATGCCCAACGAGATAACTTGTTAGTAATCTTACCATTAGACCAATCCATAGTTAAACCTGTTAACTTAATACCTGTAGCTACGGATGCAGCAGATGCAGCAACGATAACTTTAAGAGCAGTATCAGCTAATGTTTGAGTAGTACCTTGAAAAGGAACACTTAATTCAGCAGTATTAGCAGTAGCATTAATAGATACAATTCTATATACTTCATCAGTAGCTCCTGTACCAATTCTTAAATAGTCACCAACAGCTAAAGCTGCAGTTCCTGTAGCATCATCAATATCAGTAGCAGAAATAGTTTTAGAACCATTAGTGAATACGAAGTTATCAGCACTTGTAGGTACAGCAGTATCTGATCCATTAGCCATAAGCATCTCAAATCCAATACCTTTTTCTACTTGACGAGAAAAATTACCTACTACACTTTTAAATAATCCATCAGCAATTTCTGCTTGAGTAGCACCTGCATCTGAACTATATACCATATCTTTTACTAATACACCACCGTTAGTAGTCTCAGGAGACTCAATCACGTTGATAGTAGCACGATATACTGTATTGTTACTTACTGCAATAGATCCTGTTGAACCATTGAATCCGATATAATCTAATTGTACTGAACCAGCAGCATAAGCTTTTCTAGTAACTCTAGTTACATCAGCTTTACTAAATACTGGAGATTTTAATGGCTGAAGACTTGAACCTCTACCTAATACAATTTGAAATTGATCTCCTGCATCAGCAGTAGATTCTGTATACATTGTTCCACCTGGAGTGAATAAGCCTATCTCACCATCGTTAAGAGCTGCTATAGTTGTTGTAGTTTTAGCTACATCTTTTCCAACCATCACTAGTTGAACATTATTTTGACTAAAATTTGTCATTTTATTTTTGTTTTAATTAATATAATTATTTTTATTGATTACTATTTTATGCTGCTACAGCTTTAATTACTGCAAAATTAATTACGGCTAAAGCATCTAATGCCACAGCTCCTGTATTTCTTAAATTAATTACGCATGAGCCTGCAGCAGTAGCTTGAACATTTACAACAGGGATACCATCTGCAGTACCTCCATAAGTTCCTACACTAACGACTACTACATCTGTAGCGGCTATTACTGAATTGGTAAGTGTAAAACTATGGTCTACACCAGCTAAATTAGTAAGAGCTACGGTAGTGATTTGTCCACTAACTGTATTAGATATTACTGCAGTTGTCGCAGAAGGAACTTGTGTTACTGCTCCTCCTGCTCCTGTAGCATATCCAATTCCTTCAGTGTCCCCTGAAGAAGTGATTGCTCCACTTGCGGTAACTGTTGTAGGAGTTAATACTCCATCGGAACCTTCTAATTCTAATACTACATCAACTAACTCATTGAATTGCTTAGAATATACTGGAAATCTATCATTACCTTTAGCAGGTTTAAAATTCCCTTCATTTATTTTTTTTGCTATTGCCATTATTTATTTTCTTTTAATTATTAATTTGTTCCTCATTCATTTTAATTTGGTATTCTTGTGGATCTACTGAACCTGCTGCAATTCTAATAGCTATTTCAACTATTTCTCTATGGCAAGTAAAGTTTAACTCACTGTCAACCTGTACTGTAGTAGACGAATCTCCTGGTAATAAAGGAGTAATTCCTACTGGTTTTTTATAATAAGTTAAATGATACGTGTTAATACTAAATGTACCATCTGTTATTAAGTCAACTCTTTTAATTCCATTTGAGTTATCATAAAAATCCATTCTCCAAGCACAATCAAATGTAGAACCTTTTAATAATGGTTTCTTATGAGGATTTTTAATTTGTATAGCATAAACATCTTCAGGTTTAGGTACTACAGCTATTCTATTTCCATCAAAGCAATCATTACTAGATGTTACTGTTACTTCTTCAGACTCTATATACATTAAGTCTAACGGCAGATCATATCTCGTACCGTTAGGCTTTCCTGTATCTTGAGTAGTAGAAGATGTTGAAATATCTTGAGTTCTAGTCAGATTAGCCAAGTCTCTACGTCTTTTCTCTGTAAACTCTGCTTTCTGATACCTATTTGTAAAAATCTCTTCTGCTTTAGTTAGGAAAATGCCTTTTTCTTTGGCTGTATATCCAGGGCTACTAAAGCTTGCTATCTTATCAAATAGTAAATCAAACTCGTATGACATCTCATTAGCGTCCATCTATCTTATTTAATTTTAGCTTCAAGTGTTAATCTTATATCTTGATTCTCATTAGCATCTAAGAAATTAAGAGCACTTTTCATATTGTTTATTTCACCTTTCTTACACATCTCATCTCCACCTGATAGGAAATATTTATTTCCATCTCTAGTAACAGATTTATTCTGTAAAGATTTAGTTAATAATATTCTTGTTTCAAATTGAGGATCCTCATTAACTGAAAGGAATTCATCAATATTGCTTTCTACTTGTTTATCAATCTCAGCAATTAAGAAGTCTACTTTAGCATTAGCTGATGGACGTTTACCAATAACTGTTAGGTAATCAATCATAAGCTCTCTATTATCTTCCATTTTAGTTGCTATTCTAACAGCACGTTTAAGCTTATCACCTTTTTTAAGTGTTTGAACTTGAACATCCTTATCAGATGTGATAACAAATACGTAAGTCTTTTTATTAAACTCTTCTGCTGCAGAAGGAGCTATATAATCAGTATTACTTAATAATATTTTGTATTTTAGGTAGTCACCTGCTTTTGATAAATCTAAATGTAACGGTCTATCGCTAAGTGCTACATTTGCTCTTTTACTTCTCCAGTAATTAGATTTATCATCTCTATATGGTGAAAGTTCCCCTTCTGCAAATGCCATACCTGATAATCTTTTATTTTCAAAGAACTCTAATTCCTCATCATTAAGAGGACAGTCTATTACAGTTGAACCTTTTCTATTTCTTGGACAAAATTGGAATGTTGCTCCAGGTGCCATATTATATAAAATATGACTAGGATCTGAAACTGCCCCTCTTTGTCTATTTACTAATCTTACAATTACCTTTTCATCCTTTGGTAATGTAAATGATCTCACTTCTTCTTTAGTCTCCATCAATCTACTTTTTTATTTATTTATTAAAAGCTAGCCTATACTTTTAAATATAGACTAGCTCATTTTATTTAATTATCCGTTATAGATAAAGTGTGCAGTTTTACTTGGGTCAGTTACCATAACTCCACCACAGTAGAATTTGTGCTCTTCCCATGCATCCTTAGCTGTACCAATTGCTGATACTTCTCCATCAGGAGAGAAAGGATTACGTAAACCTGGAATGTACTTATGAATAACATCAGTACCAGCTTTTTTAACTTTTCTGATATTAGCTTCACCATTAGTAGTTCCTATGTCATAGATATCATATCTGTATGATTCAGTAACACCACCTTCTGGGTGATAAACTTTATTACGAGTTCTATCATCGTAGATTGAATCAATAGATAGGTTAAACTTAACCATGTTTGGTCCATTATATTCTACGAATTGTCCACCATATCCTAATCCTTGATTAGCATATTCAGCTTGAGCATCATAGATTCTCTTAGTTTCTCTTGTAGGAGTAAACAATTGAGAGTGATCTTCTAAAGCTTCGTGAAATTGATAAGCACCTCTTTCACCACAAGAAGCTAAGAAACTTCTTTGATCCATTGGTAATTTACCTTCTGATAAATCTAATAATCTACCTGATAAAGATTTGATATTAAAGTTAGTGTAAAGATTCGTGTTAGAAGCTTCACATTGCTCTCTTAATCCAGATCCCATTTCAATAGAATAACCAGATCTTCCTTTTTGGATATAATCACCAGTAGCAGTTCTATTAGATGTACCGAAGTGTAACAATCTGTTAATATCACCTCTAAATTCTGCATCAAACATAAATGATTCATATGCTTGCCACATTTGGAATTTCTCACCTTTAGGACCTTCAATGAAAGTACCCATTTTTTTACCACTCAAGTTACCAGGAGTTTCTTTTTCAATTCTAATAGTAGAGAATGCATTTCTCATAGAAATATGAGACTTGTGCTTAATCTTACGACCACTGTCAGAGAAAGTTCTTTCCACTGGATTGAATTCTCTAGAGAATAATTGGTTACCAGAAATTTCTTCGTATGGTACGAAATCTGTTTGAGCTTTAGCCATTAGCTCACAAGTGTAAACTACATTAGTTCCTTCAAAACGAGTAGATAATACTCTGATAGGATAAGCTTCATTTTTTTCACCAACAATTACTTCACCGTCTGAGAACCAATCTTTAGAGAAAACTAAATCAAATTGAGTGAATCCTAAACCTGCTGTAGAAGCACCTGTTACAGCACTACCATCAATTCTAGCTTCAATCAAAGGTAAGTTATCTAATAGTTGTGATTCTAGATCCCATGTGTAATCTGTATCATCTTCAAATTCCTTTACTGGGAATTTATTTAAAATTGAATCAATATCGTTACCAAAATAATTTTGTTGAATTTTAGTAATAATGTTGTTAGCTCTTTGCGGATTCATCTGCCAAATAGCTCCCAAGTGATTCTCTGTTGTCAACCCCTTCCATGAGGTTGCGTCTGTCATTTGTAATGGACTTATTTTCATTATTAATTGTTTTTATTGAGTTTTCGTTTATATTTTAAAATTTTCTATTGCATTAGCCAAACCTTTACTTGTAGAGCTCTTAATACTGTTAGGTGTGCCACCACCAACATTATTAGATTTTAAACTCTTGTCTAGCTCTTCAATAGCTGTTGATTTTACTGAATTAGTAAACTTTGAAAAGTCAGTAAATCCTTTTGTTACTGTAAAGAAAAAGGATTCCATCATTTCAAAGTTTTCAGGATCTTTCATTCTAGCTGCAGTAATAGCGTTCAGGGGGTTACCTTTACTATCATACTCTGCAATCTCTGTCATGTTTTTAAAGATCTTTTCTTTTGTTGTAGAATTAGCTTTAAGAAAAAATTCCTTATTTAATACTACATCTTTAAGTTTAGATAGCTTCTCTTCTGCTTTTTTATTATCAGCTATTTTATCAGCTTCTATTTGAGCATTAGTTTTAGTTATTCTAGACTTTTCAATCTCTCTTAATGAGGTTAAAGCTTCTGTTGCATCTTCAATGTCTTCACCTAGTTCAACACTTCTTTCAGCAAGCTTATTAGCCTTAGCTTCATCTATTCCTTTAGCAATAAAGTCTTGAGCTATTAATGTTTTTCTCAATGCTTCATTAGCTGATATAGATTCTGTTGTTACTGACTCTAAAGCTTTAATATTATTAAAGTTTTGTTTTACATCTTCTTCTGGTATACCATTTCTAAGAGCTGTTACATAAAGTTTCTGTTCCTCTGTTAGATCAGATAATTCATTTTTAGCAATAGTCTTTCTCCATGCAGCAAGTAATTCTTTTGAATCTTTTACTTCCTCACCTTCTTCAAGGTCAATGAGTCCCTCAGCACGGAGAGTAGAAGCAAGTAATTGCAACGGAGAAGAAGAAGAGTCTGCTGAGGGAGGGTCATCAACTGAATCTTTTTGTTCTGTTATTTCTTTTTCAAAGAACGAGGAGTCTATTACTCCAGCTATATCTTTCTTTTTATCTCTATCATCTGTTGAAGAATCATCTTCTACAACATCATCAATAGTATCACCTGTGTCTACTACTGGTTCCTTTTCAAATTCTGATGTATCTACTGCTTTAGTATCAGTGAAATCCACATCGTCAAATAAATCTTCTTTTCCTTCCATTTTATTTCTCTCTTTTACAATGTTACGTATTAATTATTAATATATCCAACTATTTATATCCCTATCTTTATTATTTACAGAGTCTTCTATAGCCCTTTTATATTTTAGCCTTCTTAGCTTTTAATCTTTCTAATTCTATTTTATTTAATCTATCTTTTTCATTTTGTTCAGCTTCATGTTTACGTTTCTTTTCTTCTTCAATAGAATTAGCTTGATTATTAATTTTAGCTTTTTCTATTTCAACTTCATCTTTAACACCATCATGATCTAAATCTACACCTTTATCAATGTTTTTAAATTGAGCTTTAATCTGTTCTAAAGTAATAGCATTATCAGCTTTTAAAGTTTCTATGTCTATATCATGAGCTCTTTCTTTTTCTTTCTCTTCAGCTACAGCTTTTAATTGTTCAGCCTGCATAACTTGAGCTTGCTCTTGAGCTTTCTGATCACGTTCACCTTTCTCTTGTTCAGCTTTCTCAATCTTCCTTCTAATGGCAGATAAAGAATCTGAATTATAAATATCCATTAATTGAGTAAAGTTGATCTTATCATTTTGAATACCTGCATGAGCAAGCTGTTTCATATTCTCTAATAACTCTTGATCATCTCTAGAGTTACTAATATGTATATCAAAGTCAATACTTTGAATATCTTCTGTATCTATAGATATAAGCTTAGTAGCCATATCGTTAGTTACAAATTGCAATTTTCTAGTTCCAGAATTAGCCCAAGCTAACTTAGCAGTTTCTAATCCAGTAATAAGAACTCTCTTTTTTAGATCCGCATGTTCTGAAAAATAATATTCAGTAATATGAGAAGACTGTATTACTTCTCTCTGTACATTACCTGATGTAGAACTAGGAGATATAGAACCTTCTCTAGCTTTAGATACTCCAACAATCTCTCCAACCTCTTGTTTAATATGTTCCATCATGGAAATATAAAGTTGAATAGTATTACCTTGCTCCATATCTATAACGGGACTAGAATTACTAGACTGTAAGTTACCAGATAGTTTACCCAATCCAGCACCTTTCTGACCCTCTTTAAAAGGATCTATCGGAGCTATCTTTAAGAATTTAGCATAACTAATCCATTTATCAACTTCCCATCCATCAGGAATAAGGGAAGTATCTAATTTCATTATCTTACCCCAATTTGTAGCAAGAGTAAGTTCTACATTATACATTAATGCATTATACATGTACTGATAAGGTTTCATTCTATCATAAAATGATACTGCTACGTTATCATTAGTGTTATAAATTGTTCCTACTATACCTGGATAACACTTAGAAGGATTTTCCATTCTTCTAAATTGAATAGGTCTAACTTGCATCTTAACGTATATACCATCTGATGCAGTATATCCAGAAGCAATCTTATGACCTTCCATCCATTCATTAATCCAAAGAACTTTAGCTTCTTCACCTTTAGTTTCATCTATCTTATAAGTCTCAGGCATAAGCTCATATTGCTCATCTCCTTCTGCATCATAATACTTAACCTTAAGCATTTTACGCATAGTCTTCCAATAAACTTTAACTACTCTAACATTACCATTAGAATCAAATGGAGAATTATAATCTTGTAACCCTGTCTCAAAGATAGCTGTATCAACACTATTATCTAGCATGTCTCTACGATCCATCATAGCATCAGGAGTATCTGAGTTACCTAGACCCATTCCATTGTTAGCTCTCTTTTCTATTTCATCTATTTCAGTAGGGGTAAGATATTCATTATATTCATCTATTACTTTCCCTGGAGGATAGTAACTATCAATAACAATAATCTCAGCATCTTCTATTCTAGAAGACTCTCCGCTACGTACAGTGTGAACATTAAGTGGATTATGCTTTATGCATACAGGCTGACTATTAACTATATCCCATTGATATATTTCTTCACCTGCTAATAGAGCATCCTTAAATCCTCTATCAAATTTCATTTTTAAACTTTGCTCTTCCCAAAGATGTTTAAGTATCCAAGTACCAGATTCTTCTTTTACATCTTGATAAGTATAATTTCTATATTTTTCAAAGTCTGCTAATTTTTTAGCTAAGTCTTCCTCATTAATAGCTTCATTTTGCATCTCTTCCGAGATAATAGCTGATAGTTGCTTAAGTAAGTCATCCTCTTTAGAGGATATGGCATCATCATTAATAGTTCTCAATCTCCAATCAAACCTACGCTTAGTTTCTTCCCCGCATAATAAATCTACTTTAGGATTTATAATAGGATAGTTCTGCATTTTAGCAGGAGTATAAGTATTATTTAATCCTAGCGGATCCACAATCTTCTTTACATCGTCTTCATCTAAAATATTTGAATATAGGTCATAGTTAATTCTTTTATTTCTAAAAGACTTACGTATGCCCTCATCTCTATAAATAGCTAATGTTTCTGCACCATCTATGCAGTCCATCTTCCATTGCTTAGTTTTAGCACCTTGAGATTTCTTTTGTGAAGGAAATTGTTTATATGACATTAAGGATTGAGTTTAATTTGCAAATATCTAATTAATACGATACAATAGCAAAGATTAGTTATGTTATTTTAAGTATTTGTGATGCTTACTATAGCTTAATTATTATTAGTGATGATTAAATTGAGTGAAATGTTGCTTAAAGAAATTATCATTAGCTATAGTATTGGTAGATTTACTTGATAAGTTAACTTCAATTTTAGCTCTATCTTCCTTCAATATCATAAGCATACCCATAGCTGATACTCTATCCGTATTATTATCTATATTCCAAGCTACTAGTTCTTTTAAGTATCCTATACTACGTATAGTATGCATATTTAATTTAGTAGATATTTTTTTATTTCCATTCTCATCTTCTTCTTCTACATGATAAGCTGGCTGTAATAACCAATCTGCTTGTAATCTCCTACCCCATCTATTTACTTCCTTACCAGAGTTAGTACCAATTGCTTTATTACCAGTATATGTAGTTTTCTGCATATCTACAGCCTTTAATATTTCTGGATTACCGCACAATAAATGTAATGAGTTCTTGTTACTAAAGTATTGAAATAATCCCTTTTTATCATTTTCATAATTACATATGGCATTGTAATAGATTAATAATCTTCTACAGTTCTCATAAAACTGAACTGCCGTTTTAGGTCTACCAGTATATTCTGCAACTATTTGTTCAGTTATAGTATCCATTATAAATAATGAACCTAAAGAATTAGTTGTAGACTCATCATCATCATACGGATCCAGACCTGCGATATATCTACCCCAAGGTATTTTGCCATTTGAACTAGCTATTGGTTTCTGAAATATCTCTATACATCCCTCTTTATTCTTATTATCTTTTATAGGATAATCTCTAATTGGAGTATGCTCACCAAATACATCTATATCCATTTCTCCATTTTCTGATATTTTCATTCTACCAATGTAATGTTGAGAAATAAATGAATTTAGATTAGGCATTATGTCAGATAATATATCCTTAAGGTCAGATACTGGAAAAATAGTCCCTTCAGTACGCATAACAGCTTCTTGAGGCACAATAGGTTCCTCAGCCATTGCTTGAGTAATAGCAGAAGGATCTGTAGAATTATATCTAATAAACCTCCTATTAGATAATATTTCAATCAGTGCTTTTATAACATCTGGTTCACCTATATTCTCATCATAACATCCGTTACGATTCATATATGCTCCCCAAAAGAATCCACATAATGTACCTCCATTAGTATTCTTATCATAAACATTAGGTACAGAATATATATTATATGCTCCAGGAGAATAGAATAATTTTTCAGAACCTTCAAAGGAACCTCCTTCAACACCTCCAGTACCACCTGCTAGCATAAAACCAAATGCTACATCTCCATCTTCTACAGCTTTTCTATTTACACCCCAAGCTTTTTCAAGATTTGGGAATAAACCATCTTCTTCATAATGAATCAACGGACCCCTTATACCCCTTGCTTTATCAGGATTATCTTTTAATGAAATTCCAAATACAGAAGATAAATTACCCTTACGAGAACCATATTCATCTGTATATCCTAATTGTATAGACATTGATCTAGGAGAATCAATAAGTCTCATTCTAGGCATTGGTGTAGCTTCTGCTATCCAATCTAAGCAATCTATAACCTTACCAAATATTCCTTTATCCCCTTCTAGGAATGTTTTTTCTGAAGCTAAGTGAAAGTTAGGATTACCAGAGCCAGGTTTAATATACATGTTGCATGGACTAATAGCACCCATTTTGAAACTGAATCCAACTCCCCTTGTTTTAAGAAGCTTACCGTGCTGTCCCCTATCCATTGCTTGTTGGATGTAATGATAGAATAAATAATCTCCTAACCAAGGTTTTGGAAACTTTCTAAGTCTCTGACCTTTCTTTTTAGATTTAATTTTTTTATTTCCAGGGTTTAATATCTTTTTTAACCATTCTTCTGGAGATTCTTTTTGTCCACCATCTAATTCAACTAACCAAATAGGACTATAATTCCAATAGAAATATAAATGACCAGGAATCCATTCCCCATCATCTCTTACATAACCCTCTTTCCATCTCTTTAATTCTTCTCTCCAGAAATTAGCATAATCAGATTTAGGATTACCATTAGGCATTATATTAGTATATCTACCATTCTCTTCATAAAAGATAGCTCTTTCCCTAAAGAAATCCATATCTTCTAAAATGTGAGGTTTAGATAAATCAATCTCTCTTCTCCCCCTAGGATCAATAACATCCGCTTCCATCATAAAAGGTCTATCTTTAATAGTACCTCTAATATGTGCTGGAGATATTAGATGTTTTATCATAGCTACTGACTCTATAAACTCTATAAGATCAGCATATAATTCTTTAGGTAAAACTTTTATTAGTTCACTATCTAAAGGTGTTTGATATTCATTTAAATTATTATAATCCATTATCTCTATAAATTATGTTTAATTAATCTAGATATCCATTCTAAAAATTCAGTATTATCCAAGTCTCTTTTAGCTTTATTACATATTGAACAACAAGGTTGTGAGTTTTTAATTGTATACCCTTTATCTGAATCTATCCTATCTATTCCGTTATGATAATAAAATTCCTTCCAGTATATAGCTTTTCCTGACTTTTGTGCCTGTAATGGAGGTACTCCGCAATAACTACAATTAAGAGATGTTATTTTCCTGAACTGATCCTTTGATAGTTCAAATAATCTATTTTTTGCATTAGCTCTACTCTTATAGCTATTATATAAAAGATTGAATGAAGTCTCTATTTCTGACAATCTAGTACCTCTACGAATACCTCTTCCGCCTTGCTTTCCAGAATTTGGTCTACATCCACAATTAGAACTATTTGAAAGAACTTGCGTATTTTCAAACATTTTGTCGCAAATACATTTTAAATTGTATACTGCAAATCTTTTTGTTTTTAAAGCGTTCATCTCCCACTTCCCAGTAAATGAGATAACTTCTGAATTTTTTAATTTTTCACCAAC
>Ga0307379_10010176_pt1 | contig 12504 bp, 9 predicted proteins | sample UN2MG_FD_202237 | JGI IMG/M metagenome (GOLD analysis project Ga0307379, IMG submission 202237) | Soil microbial communities from Risofladan, Vaasa, Finland - UN-2 | ecosystem: Environmental > Terrestrial > Soil > Coastal area > Acid sulfate soil | place: Finland: Risofladan, Vaasa | collected... | reverse complement strand
GTTTAAAATAATTATCAATATCCTCCTTGTACGTGGTCTTGCTCTTTATATGCCCACCTGGTGCCCAAGTAGTAAAATGTTGAACTACAGCTAATAACTCCATTCGAGGGTCAACTGTAATAGAAAACTTTTTTTCTGAAGTCACTACAACTCTATCCAATGACTTTTCACTCTGTCTTACTTTCTGTGCAGTGGCACAGCCACCTAAACTCGCTACCAATAACCACACAAAGATTGAAATCATAAGACTAACTGCTCTATTTTGCATTTTCCTCTCCTTCTCTAACCGTCATGGGGTCAGACTGAAAACTGAAATTTAAACCTTCTCCCCTCGTCAAAACACTTTGTGAAACTGTTATTTTCATAATCTGTTGTTTTTCGAATTATAGCTTTTCTTATCCATCAGTATTTCCATTCTTTCTTTCAAGTCTCTGAACTATAAAATGTCTAACTGAATATGTCAAGAATTTTTGCTCTTCACTCTGCCCTACTCCTCTCCTTTGTTCAAAACACGAGAAAAACAAAAAAGGTTTTAATTAGAAAAGTCTTGACAAATTCTATTAACCATTGTCTCTTAAAATCTAAATTCCAGATTCCATCCCAACCCCACACACCTTCAATCTCATCAATCAAGAATAATATTGTGAGAAAATACTTACCTCATTATTTCAATTGTTCTAGAAGGCCATTGCACTGAGAGTTTGAATTCGATGACAGCAGTTTTTCCTATCTCAACAAAAATAGATTCTGCGGTAATTGGAGAATAACCCAGCAATCCTGTTTTTACCTCGTATCTACCAGGGGGAATACTCTCGAGACTAAACTCGCCCAATAAATCCGTGCCTATTGTTTTCTCTAAATCAGGAAATCGAATAATGCAGAATGGAAGGGGTTCCCCACTTAATTTGTCAAGTACTTTACCCTGAATTTTTCCACCAGTCGTGCATTCATTACATATCTGATATTTCACTTTATAGCTGCTCTTCGGTGGTGGTTCCTTTCCAAGAAAAAAATTAGAAGGTAGCAAAATTTCACCGGTCTCAAGGTTGACCTTTATAGAGATTTTTAAGTACCGATAACCTCGCGGATAATAGGTTCCCACTAAATAGATAAAATTCTTTAACTTTTCCTTTTCCTCAGGTATATTTACTCCAATATAGATGGAACTAAACGAATTCCCTTGAGGTAGTGTGGAAAATAGCTTTTCCCTTGCTTCATTCTCCGGAATAAGGTTTGTAATTGGTTTGAGAAAATACCTTTTCTGGATTTTATTTTTCCAACGACCTTTTCCCCTGCATCCTGGTTTTGCCAGAACATTTCCCAATTTATTTTCATCTGAAAAATATTCATATGAAACAAATAAACGAATCCCTTTACCCTTATTACTCGCATCCACCCACTCGTAGCCTGTATTCCATTTTATCTCTGTATCGAGAACAACCCTATCACCAATTCCTTTGAAATAATCGGGCGTCCTTCTCCCAGTTGATGAAACAATCTTAAGATGATTCCTTATGTAATCATATGGAAGTCCAGCATCTTTTAATTCTCCATATACCTGTTCTATTATTTTATCGGGGGGAGTTACTCTCTTTGGCACAGGTATCCATTTATAACCGATATCCTTTGGTTTATTGTAAGCAAACCACATTCTGAGGGTATCACTGCCCCCACCTTTAACCAGAGCGGAAAAACGCTTCCGTTTCCTGGGTCTTCCATAACTGCTGTATTGGTACTCATATTTTATGCATTTATCATTTTGGGCAGGGTAACCCGCATTTCTACAACGTTTTTTCAATGTATCAATCTCAGGGAAATGAGCATCTGTAAAATAAGCAGGAATAGAAAAACCTGTTACAAGTCCTTTTTCAAAATTATATTGGAAATTAATAGGATATTCACTATTTCCTTTTATAATTGTATCTTTAGTAGTTGCAAGTAATAGAGCTCCTCTTCTCTGTAAATTCAACTTTTTTATATGAAGTTTGTTAATAAAAGCTTTAACCTGCTCGTCTTTCTCAAAATTAGTTATTATTTTATCCAGGTCATAATCGGGATGTACTATTCTATATACACTGTCCTTTCCTGGATATACTCTAACCAAGAAGTGATAATCTATATTCATTCCCGAATGTATTGTATCTTTGTATCTGAAAATTGCTCCTGTGCCGTATTTTGATCCAACAACTGACTTATACACCATGGGATAATCACTATACCGGCTCAATTCTTCCACCTGAAGAATCTTTTCTAAAATTTTCTGATTCTCTTTTTCTATTTTTTCAACCTTTTCTAATTTCTTTCTTCTTTCGATCCTTTTATCCCGAAAAAGATAACCATATATGCAAAAGATTGCTATACCAAGTATCAAAGCATAAATTAAGTATCGCACAAATATATTAAATTTTGTTGAAGTATACGCTCTCGGAAAAATACGTTTCCGTAACATAAATAATAAAATAAGAACTGCAATAAGTACCATAGCCGGTATGTACATTCTAAGAAAACACAAAAATTGCACCTTATTATGATTCCATTGTTTCCCGCGAGTTTCCTGTCTTTCCTTTTCTTGAATCTTCTGAGATAAACGGGCAAGAAAAGCATTTCGTTCTTCTTCATCCATTTGCGGTTTCCATCCTTCCCGCAATAAATACTGAGCTTTCTCCTTCCACTTTATTATTGTTTTTGGATATTCGATTTTCGGAATTTCTGAATAAAGCACTAGCGCCATAGAATCAGAAATCCCTCCTTCCATTTCTTGAATTGAATCTATAATAGCTCTGTTCTTTCTCCATCGTTCCGGTTTTAAGTGTACTATTTCATACTCAAATCCCCCTTTTTTTGTATTAAAACAATATTCAAGTGGTCTTGTAAATTGCACATCCTTTCTTGTTCCATACTGACCTGTCTTTGCATCCAATAAATACCTGTAAATAGACAATCCATTGGGACGTCCCTTTGAGTTTGTTATCTTCACTCTAATGATCGCTGGCGTGGAGAAATAGATAACATCAATTGAAAAAGAAATTTTTTTTCCTTCTTGAGCATTATAATAAAATACTGTATCGGTTACTGGTCTTGTATTACTAAATTCGTAGAATATTACCCTTAGCCCCTTCTTTGTCTCCTTTGGTACGAACCCGAAAGTCACTTTAATTGTATCCCCTCGTACCGGCATTTCAGATAGCTTTATAGATTTGTCTTTGACTTCAAGCGCAAATGGCTCTCGTATCATCATTTTAGACGGCGAAATGAGTAACAGTAATAAAAAATATATCATTTTATTTTATTAAACAAGTAATAAAGGTTATCAACCAATTAGAATCCCCCATTAGAAACGGCTTTCTTCTTATTGATTCAAGATTCAATGTTGATTTGCTTTTCATTCTACCCTACTATACAAAAATCCTGGAAGGATGTCAAGGTAATTAAGATTTTGAGATTCTTTGTCCTTGACCGGAAGGCAGACTACCCACTGAAGCATTTCTGCAGATAAGAAATTCACAAAAATGTCAAGAAGCTCAAAATGGGCGCTGTCCCTAATTTCTGAGAGCTATCCACAAAAATGTCAGGAGACTCAAAAATGGTCGCTGTCCCTATTTTTCCCTATTTTTCCACTTCACTTCAAGACCTACTCCCATTACTCTTCTTAACGAATTATAGCAAATTTATCTATCTTTAAAACTTTCCCTGAAATATCCTTTATTAAATATAAATAAATTCCGCTGGATATGGATTTGCCATCGTTTGTTTTAACATCCCAGTAATAAGATCCACCAATATTCGAGAATGAGGTTTCCCATATTAATTTTGATGATACTGTATAAACTATAATAAGACCCTGATTTGGTAAATTTTCAAAAGTTACAGTATTATGACCCTTTGATGGTACAAATGGATTTGGGAATAAGGAAATAGTGTCCGCCTCAGGAATCTCAACAGTATTGCCTAATCTATCTGTTTTAATCAGATAGACATCGCTTCTATCTGCGCCATAGGAAGATGTATATCCTGCCATGACATACCCTTGATCGAAAGTCTGAGCAATTGAAAAACATATATCGAATCCAGTACCGCCGTATCTCGTTGCCCAAAGAGAATCTCCATTGGGGGCCATCTTAATAAGCCAAGCGTCGCTACCATCACTACGCAATCCATATGAAGTTGTCCATCCTGCTACAATATAGTTGCCATCAGTAGTTTCGATAACTGAATACCCTGAATCATAGTAATTTCCACCATAAGTTTTTGTCCAGAGTGTATTTCCGTTTGGATCTGTTTTTACTATATAAATATCACTAAAATTTATATGGAAGGAACTTGTCTCTCCTGCTATTATATATCCTCCATCGGAAGTTTGTGTAACAGAATGACCTTTATCATAATCATTTCCTCCATATGTCTTTGTCCAAACTATGTCTCCATTTACATCTGTTTTTGTAAGATAAAAATCCTCATTGTAACGACCAACTATAATATATCCACCATCAAAAGTTTGTGCGACTGAATTAGCATTACTTCCTTCATAAGTTTTTGTCCAAAGCGTATTGCCATTTTTATCTGTCTTGATAAGGCAAGCATCTTTATTTCCACTTCCGAATGAAGCAGAATACCCGGCTATAATATATGTACTGTCAAAGCCCTCTATAACTGACTTAGCACCATCTAAAGATGGTCCTCCATACACTTTTGTCCAGACGGTGTCTCCATTTATATTCAACTTTAACAGATAAATATCATAATTACCTGCTCCATAAGATTCTGTTTTTCCTGCAATTATATAGTCACCGTCAGTAGTTTGAATGACTGAATAACCAAAATCATCATTTGGACCTCCATAGCTTTTTTCCCAAATTATAAAACCCAAAGAATCTGTTTTTATAATATAGACATCTATGTTTTTTTCAACATTAGATTCTGTTGCACCTGCAACTATATAGCCACCGTCGGTAGTTTGAATGACCGAATAACCAAAATCATCCTGTTTACCACCATACCATTTCTCAAAGGTTATAATTGCATGTAATGGTGATACTGTGATAAAAATAGGCAACATTATCATAAATGTAGATATAAATTTCATAATTTTAGAATACTTACATTAAAAGTAGCATATCATTTTTTTCAGTCGAAGTCAAGAATTTTTCATAGGAATCTCTCGGAGTCACGCTGCAAAATAGAAATAACTTCCTTGTTTATACGATTACTCAAATCTTTTGACTTATAATTCATGTTTAAACGGTGATAGCAGAAAATTCAAAGTGTGTCAAGAAAATTTGATATGTCGCAAAGATTGCTCGTCCCTATTCAAAAAAGCAGCGTGCGTGCCCTGTTAGATATGAAATATTCTGATAGGGTCCCCCTTTTCCTTCGGAAATGCTCTGGCGAGGTCGCAGACGGCAGTTCAGGCTGAGTAAACTCAGACCAACCTTAGTCCCGACGGACCCCTTAAGCCACATCTGCAGCCATGCCATATTCCTCCTCATCATATCATAAAAAAGGTAACTAATATATCTCATTTTTTGATTATAGACCCCGTGACTCTCCTATCGGCACTCAGTATATCCAATTTTATTTTACGTAGTAAGGATTTTTAAACTTTGTTATTTTTCCCTCAGAACCTTCACTGCAATCAATAAAATATGGTAATTCGATAGAATCCTTAATCGATAGCTCGTTTGGAATGCGAAAATTAAGTACACAGGATAGTTTTATACAGTAGGTTTCGTTTCCTTCTTTTTGATAGTATACGATTCTTTCTCCCATATTATCTAAAGAATATTTCAATCCAATAGTTTCCTTATCTGAAGAAAATGTGCCCATTTTTTCACCTTTCGCATCATCTTTCTGACTAAAAAACCACCTGATTTGCACTTTCTCGGCAATTTTATTTCCACTATTATACAAAGTAAATCTCAATTTTATTCTATCTGGTAGTTCCTTTTCTACATCTCTAACTTCCAGATAAAGATTGGCTTTCCTTTCCCGCTCATATTTTGCCCACTCTTCCTGCTCTCTGATAAGCTTAAGTTGCTGTTGTGAAACTTTGTTACTTTTTATATTTATAATTACACCCCAAACTGTTACGATTAACATGCAAACGGCGAGAAACGACTGAATCCAAAATAGTTTCTCAGATCCATAGGATTTCCACCTTTTTTTAATCATTAATATAAACTTCTTTCTTGTTTTAAATAAGAATTCAAAGAGCTTCTTGGTGACCTCATCAGTGATTGTCATCACCTAACACCTAGATGTGCAACCAGCAGAGGATGCAAGAAACGTGCATTTTCTCACTATTACTTTTCATTCGTGATCTTTTTTCTCAATGGATCATGATGAAAAATAGAAATAACTGGATTGTTTATAAGATTATGCAAATGTTTCAATTTGCTATTCATATTGAAACAACGTTATCAGAAATTCAGATACTTGTCAAGAAAATTGAAAACTTTTTTGCCTGTCAAGAGACCATCATGGGGTCAGGCTGAAAACTGAAATTTAGCCATTGTTCCATCGTCAAAACAGTTTGCGAAACTGCTATTTTCATAATCTGTTGTTTTTCAAATCATAGCTTTTCTTCTCCATCAGTATTTCCATTTTCCCTTTCAAGCCTTTAAATTATATAATATTTAATTTAATATGTCAAGAATTTTTGCTCTTCACTCTGCCCTACTCCTCTTCTTTTTTTAAAACAGGAGAAAAACAAAGAAGGTTTTGATTAGAAAAGTCTTGCCAAGTCCTATCGGCCCCATTTTTCAAGTTGCAATTTGAACAACTGACCACAAAAGTCTAGTGATTGTCATTAATCAAATTATTAATTTCATTGTCTATATGCTTCACAAAATATTCAAAACCATACGTTCTAAACTTAATAGTTTCACCTAAAAGATGCTTGTATCTATCTCTTGTTTTATTCAGTTTTGCTGATTCTTCTTGGCTGTCATCTTGTTTATAATCAACTACAAGAATCTTCGGTCTATTTTCTGCACTTGCAATTGCCTTCGTTAACATGCAGCGGATATGGATATCAGCTTCAGGAAAAGAGTAACCGATAAAGATGATATAATCAGAATGTGAAATTGCTTGTTCAGCCTCCTTCCATACTTTCTTGATAACCCGATTATCATATATTTTAAACATTGTAGGAGAAACGATCAATATTTGATATGGAGAAGTGCAATATTCAGAAACACAAATAAAATTACCCTTTTGAGTCCATAATGCTCCTTTTTCTAAAAAGGTAATATCAAGCTCTTCACATCTCGGGCACCATAACCAATTTAAAGAACCATGTAATTTAAATAATGGGATTTTACCAGAGTTCTCTTTTTTCTGACTTATTGGTTTTTCCCATTTACTTTCCGCTTTCGAGAAATGTTTTTTGCCTCCAATACCAATAGCCATATCATAATTTCCACTCTGTGATGATTTGTGCTCTAAGGTTGTCCTTATCAGTACTCCATAATTGAATATGTCCTTTTTTTGTAACTGATTGTCCAATACAATGTCATAATTAGTAGAAATCAAAGATATTTTAGGATTTACTATATTATTTAACTTACATACAAATTCTTCCATTATTGTAGAGTTATAACCTCTTAGAGCTTCGTTGAGGACTATACACATAAAATATACTAAATCATTTCTTATATCTACTACATCTTCATATTTAATTTTGCTTGTCAATGAAACCCTTTTTTTAATATTATAATCAAGAAGACTGAGTACATCCTCTATCCCCGGTAGGTTATTTGGCACGTAGTGTTGACCACCATAAATATTATCTATAAAATTTTTAAGATTTTCTACTTTACTCATTATTTCACGATAATCATTGTTATTGAGTTCTTGCCCGTAACTCAGAATTTTAGGGAGTAAATCATCACCTAAAGGAGCAGTCGGAAATACTGCTTTGGTTGCCCCAGCACCAAGAAAAAAAGAAATACGCTGTTTTTTCCAATCTCTATTCATAAATTACCTTCTTTCCCTTTTGCTTATACAAAATCATACCTTTCAAGGATTTTAAAATATCAAAGTATATCAATTCTCTGATTGCAGCAAGAGATTGTGCAACAGCACTCAAAGTATAAAAATATCCATCACCCACTTAAAACTCCTTTGAAATAAATGCTACACTGTTTCTTCGCTTACAGCTAACATCCAAAGTTTTTTTATTTCTCAGAAAATACATAAGCTCCCAGGCAATTATATCAAAATGTTATATCGTCAAATCAGTGTATCCGTTTTTGTCCCGGTTTTCTAAATCTTGCCTCCAAGCTTTATATCGCTTTATTTAAATCTATATCTGACCAAACTGTCTTTAATTCTTTTGTTAACTTAAGCTTCCAGGATCCATGCTCGTCAAAAGGAATAAATATAACACCTTTGTAGTCTGATGGAATTTCAACACCCTCCTTGTATAAAGCAACAACGCGTCCTCGTCCAAGTTTACCAATAAAATAGCCGAGTTCAAAAATAACATTTTGACGTGCTCTTGGTTTTAATTTCTCCGGATCCTTTGAAGATGCTCCAACATCATCGGGGGTAAGTAACACAATTGCAAATCCAACATCAGCATAGTCCTCAAATTTTTCTATTATTGTTTTCCCTTTGCTTGCCTGTTCGTGGAGAATTATTGCAGAAAGACCAAGTTTTTCAACAAACCGTGCCGCACTTTCCCTAGATCCTTCGTCGTGTCCGTGTACAATAAATACTTTTTTGGAATCCTTTGCTTCTTTTTCCATCTTTTGTGCTCCTATTCTTGAAGCTGTTTCTGAAATAGGATAATTGTAAGCCTTGACATTCACGCCAGGGAGAAAAACTTTTGTTTTAACAAAAAGAGCATGACAAAGCGAAATCGGATTGTGATAATTGAGAATTAGCAAAGTCCTTTCTTCGTCATTAGGGATGTTAACCTCGTAGAATTGTTTGGTCATGCTTCCTCCCGATCCAAGTTTGTTCAGAAGAGATTCTGTTATTTCTTTTGCCAGGAATCTTTCTGGACCTCCTGTCTCACAAATATCGTCATATAGTATTTTGGACTTGTCTTTTGAATTCCTTGAATCAGTTCTTAGTTCGCTCATAATATAATCAATTGTCCCGCGTATTGACTTATCTCTTTCTGCATGAAGGATACCAAAGAGTGTCAATCTATATGTCTGCGTCTGTTGATTATACAGTAGTAGTTCATCTTCTGGAAAATCTTCAAAAAGCTCTTTTATGTTAATTGAACCAATCTTTACAAGAATGTCCCTTGCCGTAGGCCATTTTCTCTTGTCGATATAATAATTATAAATTTCTGAAATAAGAAATTCCTGGTCTTTCGTAAGAACATACAAACAACAATCTTCTGTATTGCTAATAACATGTTTGTTCCCCACCTTCACAGGTTTATCAGCAACTTTTACATATGCCGCACCCTTTTTTAAATAATCCTTTACGCTAGATTCAGAAACAAATGTAAGTGAAACGTCATGACTTTTTTCTTTTTCTTTAAGCCTTTCAAATTCTTTTTCTTTTAACCAAAAAATCCCATCTTTATATACGCCAATATCTCCAAAACCATGAGACCCTTTGGGGAGTCTGAATATCTGGTTTTTCATTCTTTTATATTCATCACCCCATATTTCATCAAAAAACATATCAATTTTAGTTTTCATGCGATAATTTCTACTTTTTGGAAGAAATCGTTCGTTTTTTGGCTGTGATGATTTTTTGGGGAAGGAAACTCACTGTAGGTATAAGAAATGAACCCCATGGTCCTCTTCCCGATACATTTGCAATGATTTCGCGAACTGCACTATATAACATAGATGGAGCATTAAAACGAATCAAGTTCCTCAATTCGGAGTCAGGCAATTTTGGAGCAATCTTGAAGAAACCAACAATGTTGACACCAAATTCATACGGCATATTCTCATTTTTCAGGGGTTTATATTGAAGTTTCAGTTGAACTTGACGCATTTCGGGATACTTTTTCTTCTTAAAATACTTTACATTAGTGTGCAAATTTCTTATATCATACTTCTTCTCCTTCTTAAGATTGTAATCCTGACAGGCTGTTATATGAAGATCTGTTATGAAGTAATGTTCAAGCTGCAGTGGCGCTTTGTTCATAATTAGCCCTCCCGGTCCTAATATATTTTATTTCTTTTCGCCCTTTGTTAGATGAAAAATTCTCCGCAAGTTCCATAGGCTCAACCTCTCTATATTCCTTGTATAAATCAAACCAAATAGGTTTAGCTTCCGGTTGATGAAAATGAATACTTATCTTTGAACCAATCGAGTGTGCAATTTTTACTAAGCTCTCCAGTGTAAAATTTGTATTCATTCGAAATATCTTTGTGATATATGCACGAGAAGTACCCAGTCTCCGTGCTAATTCTGCACGTGTAATGTTTTTTTTCTCCATTATTGCAATAATCTCTTCGAGAATTTCTACCTTTTGTTCTTCGAGTAGATAATCAACACTATTTTTTAACCCTTTTTGAAATTCAAATTCCCTAATTTTGACTTTCATTTTCTCCCTCTCCTTGCTCTAATAATTCATTCATTAACTTTTTTGCTTTTTTGATTTCAACCTTCAACTTCTTTTTACCTGGCTTCTTACAGCCGTGAGTGCATATTACCAAATCTTGAAAGAAAAAACAGTATATACGGATGTTCGAAGCCTTTATTTCATATATTTTTCCACTCAGATGTCTAAACAGCTCAATGTTCCCGATAATACCAGAATTGGCTAAGTTTCCCATAACTGCCATTAATCTGTTTTGCACTTTTCTTTCAAGGGATTCGATGAATCTTCTACATTCACTTTTTCCATTTTTTGAAATCACGCCGATACGCTTACTATCGCCGTCTATAAATATTTCAATCTCTAACATATTAACCTAAAAGTTAACTTTTGTCAAGAGGCAAATGTGTTTTTTTGTAAAAATCTTTTCATCGTGCTTCTTTTTTATAAAATCCTTGAATGATAGACATAGGAAGTTGTTCGATATTTTTGCGATTCTATTCACTTCAATATCTCCTGCCACAACTGATGTTCGATTTTGGTGCGGGTTTTGGGGTCAAGGATTGATTCAAGGTATGAATTGACAATTTCATCAATTCGTTTCTTTAGTTCCTCTAATTCTGGAAGAATGCCTTCAAGGTATTTTTTATCTTTTGGAATTTTCACTTTCTCAAGTCCTGAGTCCAGCCAAACCTTTAGATATCGTGCTTCTTGTTCTGATTCGCACGCGATATGTTTTTTGCCTGCATAGAGCCGCCAGCCGTATAAATCCTGTTCTATGGACATTTTTTCAGAAGGTTTCGGTAGTTTTTTTGTATATAGTTGCTTTTGAGATAATATTTTCTCACTGTAAAATTTCCCTAATGTCTCCTCACCGACTTTATCCATCACTGTTTTAACCAATCTATCAATATCAATTCCACCTTTTGTTTTTTGCCTCTTGCCAAAACTCTTTGCCTTTTCGAGTCTGGACTTAACCAAATCTATTACTGCTCTATAAACATCAAGTTGTTCTTCTTCGGTAAGTCCCAGAATCTCTCCCATAATAATTTTATCGAGCTCTCTTCGGTCTGCCTTGACTTTATTGAGAGAAGCTTCTTCAGAAGAAGATACACCTAGCTCTTTGAAAATTGTCTCTATAGTGCGAAGCGATAATCCTTTGAACATTCTACCATCGATAACATATGGTTTTCTAATATCCAAAATAATCATAGAAGCTGCTTCATAAGTCATGTTATCAAGAGCACCTTCACCTAAATTCACTCTTCCAAAAAGCTCAACGATTAAAGCGGGTAACGTAGAATTCAGGTAAAGGAATAACTTATTTTTCACAGCATGATTTTTGAGATAAATAGCATAGAATCTATCGCTCGAAAAAGACTTCTCAACATTCTGCGGAGCTAAAAATCTGTCATTGAAGGCTTTAAACCAGATACCGTCAGCGGGCTTTTGATATCCAAGATCGTACCATCTTTTTCTGCTTGCGCAGGTTGGTCTTTTATGGAAGCCTTTACGTTCGCCTTCCTCTATGTATTTCAAAACCTTGGTGCCTTTTAAGTCTTTCTTATCCTTATGAATCATTAGAATCCGATATTTTAAATCTTCTGGCTTTACAACAATTGATTTGCACTCACGTGGGCTTTTTATCACATAATTTGGCACCCATTTCTTGCCTTCCTTATGCATCCAGAACTCTTTCTCTATACCTCTCCGCTTTATTTCCTCTTCAGTCAAATAAAAAAACTCATTCACTCCTGTTGTGAAACCACGCTTGACATCTGCAATTTCTTTCAAAGGAACAAGTTTATCCTTAGCCTTCTCTAATATCTTGAAGAAAATTTGTGGTGCTCTTAAGTATTTCCCCCATTTTGCTCCGACAAATTTGTTCTCCTCTACATCAAATCCTTCTTGCCATAGTTGCTTTTGTTTTTTGGGGAAAACCCTTAACTCTTCATTCTCATAAAATTTGTTATGAAAAAGAATAGTCT
>Ga0307379_10010175_pt1 | contig 12504 bp, 13 predicted proteins | sample UN2MG_FD_202237 | JGI IMG/M metagenome (GOLD analysis project Ga0307379, IMG submission 202237) | Soil microbial communities from Risofladan, Vaasa, Finland - UN-2 | ecosystem: Environmental > Terrestrial > Soil > Coastal area > Acid sulfate soil | place: Finland: Risofladan, Vaasa | collected... | reverse complement strand
TGCCACTTGGTTCGTTCCACGATCATCTCGATCAGTGCCCGGTTAGTCAGGCGCCCGTTATTTTCGGACATCGATGATTTCCTCTTCGCGGGGCGGTATCAGCACGGCCAGCGTCTCGCGCTGATCCGGCGGCAGTTTCTCCCGCAGATTAAGTTTTTCAGCGCGGTCGACCTGCTCGATCACCGTGATCAGGTCGCCGTATACCTCCCGGTCCAGCTCGCTGACGGTCGCCTCCGCATCGCGCAACTCGAGTGCTTTCGTCAGCGTTGCCACCTCCGCGCGCAGGCGGGCGTTCTCCGCCTCGACCTCGACCACCCGCTCAGCCAGAGTCCTTAACGTTGCGTCCATATTCACCCGCGTATGTTTTGATACACTTGACGTTTAGCGCAAGTTCCGCTATACTTATATTGACCTTAACCGCAGGGAGTGAGCTATGCGAACAATACTATGTGCGGCGCTGCTGCTTGCGCTGGTGGTGTCGGCGATGGCGCAGGAAGACCAGCTAAATCAGGTCAGCATAACCTGTTATCTCGTCTATGATTCAATACCAACTGGCAACAGCTTCGTTGTTGTAATCCCGCGGCCACACCGCGAAGGCGTAGGCTTTTTGGTTGCCTGCATCGCCTCCGATTCTGTGTGTAAAAATATCATTAAATACCTGCGCCACTCAGACTATCCGGTAAAGGTATTTATCGAGGGTCGCTTGGGGTTGTCGGCCAGTGGCACCCTGTCAATTTATGTTCGTAGGCTCTGGTTAATAGATAACAATTAATTTGTCATTACGTCTTCAGCCGGAGAACGTAACAATTAACGCCGGGCGATAACCCACCGTGCCGTGGCGCGAACTGGCTATCTTGATATTCTGCGAATAGTCCCCGGCTGAATGTGCCTCAAGTACGAGGTTGACCTCGTTGCCGCCGCCCCCGTCCGCGGTGCCGTCACAAGCGGCCTGGAAATACGTCTTATCCAGCGACACATAAATCAGGCCCGCGGCGGAACCGAAGGCGCCGAGTTGTGTTGAAATCTTATCATCCGTCCAACCCTCGCCAAACCAGGTTGAAGCCGTAGTCCAGTTCGTATCCGTGCATCGATGAATGATCCCGCCACTCCAACCACTCCTGCATTGATAGCCGCCTGGTAGGGCATAATTACCATCTAAGTAAAAAGCGTGAGCCCCAATGTCATATACAAATAAAGTATATGCATATGATATATTAAATTTCCATTCCAACGATGGTTTCTCCATGACAAATAATCTTAACTTAACGGTGGCAACCGTCTTGCCTGCGTGCGCCGCGAAGGATGCCCTGAATAGCGAGCGCCAATTGATATTGTTGTAGCCCTTGGCGCAGTGTTCCCACATAGGCACGCCCCAATAAGTGGCGTCTACATAAGCGCGGGCGGCCGCCTCGCTTCCAAATTCGCCGATGTGAATCCATGGCGGTGTTGGCACACAATAGCACGCCGTCGGGTTGCCCCAATGGTGCCCGTGCCGCAGGTAGGTCAACGCGCCATAGGCGGTGACATTGTGCGCGTCGACATGAACGCCGTTGTCGCTCTTACCGAGGAACGTATCAGCGGTCATCAGCACCGTCGCCCCGGTTTCGTCGGGAGCGCTCGCGCCCTTCGCCGTCACTACTACGCTGCCGCATTGCGCCCCGCACTCGATACCCGTGAGCTTCGGCACGTAATCCCAGATTCCGTCCTCGACCTGGTAAAGCAGGAGCGACCGTTCCTGCCATTGTCCGCGCATATTCGGGAGGGTGAATTGTGGCTTGGAGCCGATATCTTCGGCCCAGGCGTCGTAACCCGCCAACTCGATCGTCGCCGTCGCGGGGCGACCGCTCCGCTTGAGCATGTGCCGCCCGATCAGCGGTGCGAGATAATTGATGTTACCGATTAGGGCGAACTCGGCGTCTTCCTCAGCCAGACCGTAGTTGTCGATCGATTCCTGGTTGGTCGCCACCGCGCTTGAGCCCCAGCTCCCGTCATTGCGGTGCAACCGGTCGTAAAGCACCCGCGGCGCCTTATTCCACTTCGGCAACGGCGACCCCAACCGCGCATCGACTATCTGCCCCAACTGCTCGTCATAGACGTTGGCACCCGAGCCCGTGGTCGTCGCGTCGAAATCGATGAACGCCAACCGCCCTTCCGGTGTCACGTATGGCACGCAACTCAGCGCCCAGCAGAACTCGCGCAGCGCCGCCGAGGTTTCCATCACCGAGCCGAAATCGGGCGGCAGCATCCCGGCGAACCAAGTCCCCGCCGCGTCGTTGTAACCCGCCGCCTCGAAGGCAACCAGCAGCACGCCCAGCGATGTCCGGTTGATCAAGCCACTGTCCAGGCGCCAGTTGTAATCGTTCCAGCGCAGCGCCCTGTCCAGCATCCGCGGCCCCGTGGTCTCGTAACTTATCAGCGTAATGTCGGCGTTCGTCAGGCTCGTCGCCGTCAGGTGATTATTACCCACACGGTCGCGCACGTAGTAGGCGCCCGCGTCGTTCACCCGCGCGATGCCCGAGAACTGCCACTCGCTGATTACGTCCTCCAGCGGCGTGCTTCGGTCGCCACCGTCTCCGCCTGTAATTCCCTGATACCCGTTGGCAACGATAAAATAACAATTACCCCCCTGATGGGGATGGTTGCCGATGGCCCCGGCGTTGGAATTCGCCCCAACCGTGAAATCCACCCCGGCAGCCTTACCATTAAAAAGCGTTGCGTACGGCGTGCCGCCGCCCCCACTTAACGATTGTGCCGTACCGTTAATCCAAATCGCTACGGCAACCCCAAGCTCAACGGCAACCCGGATAATATAGGTGCTTCCATCAGTGATTAATGTGGTATCGCAAGCCCAGGACTTTGTGGCGGTGCCGTCTTGTGACATAAAGAGAATAACCTTGCGCGCCCCACTCGCCCCGCCATCGAAATACAAAGCCCAAGATCGTTTGTTACCGGACTGAAAATCGTATATCCCACCGATCACTTGCCAGCCGGTCTTGGTTGTTTTATCCTTCGCTACTATCGTAAAGGATGAAGGATTTCCGGTTGTGCCGAAATCCAGATTTGTCCGGGCCGCAGGAATGATTTTCACGTAATCCGCGCTACCATCGAGCGTTACCAGGCCCTCCCTGACCAACCCCTTGATATCGGCGAAGTACCGGTCGCCCTCCGCCCACGTGCCGCTGGTCAATGTGATGAAGGCGTGCGGGCTTCCCTCGGCGTCGAGCGCGTACAGCGTCTTTACGTAATGCGTCGTCACCGTCAGCAGCGTCAGCACGTCGGCCCGCTCGCGATAGACCGCCGAGAAATCAAAAACACCCCCCATGATCCCGCCGAACTTCTCGGCGTTAGGGGTGTCGTTGATCATGATTAACTCAATTTTCCCCTTGCTGTTCGTGCAGTAGCCGAACGGGGCGGTCATGCCCAAGCCGAGTGTCGACGGCTTGCCCGCCACGGTACCGTCGGGCGCGGTCGGAAAAGCCGTCGCGTTAATTTTTCTCTGGAAATAATCGAGATCAGTGATCGCCGGGGGCATGATCTCGATCCGCACCGCCAGTTGATCCCCGCCGACATAACGGCACTTACCCTTCAGCCGCGTCGTCGTCGAAGTTACCACCCCCGCGTTATTCACAACCTTGCGATAGATCAGCGCCGTCGCGCCGTCTATCGTGTCCGTGTCCAGCAGATCGGAGATCGCCCCATCGGTGTTGTCCAGGCGCACCGTCACGCCGAGCGCCGCCAGATAGCCCTCGTGAGGATCAGTCGAACGTACTATGTCCTCGTCGGGCAGCAGCCGCGGCTCCCAATAGGTCGCGGGCTCGTGCAGCGCCGTGTTGGCGTAATACCGCGTCCCGCCGCCGAGTCGCAGTTCCAAGCAAATTGCATCCCGCGCGCTCACTATTGATCCACCCCCGCCCCGCATTCGGAAAAGGTCATCGTCGTTTCACTGAGGGAGTCATCACCGCCGTCCGTCCGTTTTCTCAATACCAACTCGCCGCGCCCTTGCATAGTGCCGAGGTGCACGCCCAGCCAGTCGACCAGATAGGTCGTGTCGTCGAGATCGTCACGGTTCAGCGCCAACACGATCGGATCGGTCGCGGCATAGGCCATCGCCGCCTCCCAGATCGCCCGGTCGGGGTCCTTGAATTTCCACGGCAACTCGAACTCGTAGACCACCGGCCCGATCCGCGAACCCACCCGCGTGAGGATCGTGCTCGCGGCACCGCGCCCGGCTACCACCGGCCGCCTGATGTAACCGCCTTCGTCGCCGAACGCGCCCGCCAGATTCTGCCACTCGCCCAGCCAAAAAAGCGGTATCTCGATGTAGCCGTCCGGATTAGTCGTATCGGTTATTGTCCAACGCCACCATTGCAATGCCCCCCCCGCAAAGCTTTTACAGGCCGCCTTGCCCGCCGTGACTGTGATCAATTCGTTGACCGTCGGATCGTCCCAGTCATCGGAGGCATGGCCCTGCGCGCGCAACAGCGCGCCCGTCTGCAGATTATGAAAACGCGGGACACACGCAAAATTGATATTCACCTCAGAACCAAAATCCGCCTTCCACCACCGCCCCGCCCCCAGCGTAGCCGGCCGCCATACACGCACGTGATCGTTCAGCGCCGCATTCGCCGCCGGATAGCCCGTCGCAGACACGCTTGACGTAATCACCGACGCATCCTCCGCCAAGCGGTTGTAATAGCTGATCAGCGGCAAAGCCATATTACCCTCTCATCCTCGCGCCCTGCGTGCCCGGCTGCTGCTGTCTGGCGCGCTCCAACAGGCGCAGCATCTCGGGATCGCGCGCCGCCTCGTTGACCACGAATCGCGTTAGTTCCTTGCCGTTCGGCAATTGCAACACAACCGTTGTCGGCACCGACTGGCTGACATACAAATTGTTAGTTGTAGTCGCGGTTGTAGTCGCGAGGGTTTTCTTCGGCGGCTTGGTGCCACCACCGCCACCGCCGCCACCACCGCCGCCGCCGCCACCACCGCCGCCGCCGCCACCACCATTCTCGCCTTCTTCGCGCCAGTGGTTGCGCATCCAGGTCATGATCTCGCTGATCCGCTCAAGGCGGTTGCGCATGATCGGGAGGTTGTTACGTAGCAGGTCGCGTTGGTGCCGGGCAATTTTCATTTGTGACTGCTGATTATCGATCTGCGTGAGCAAGAGTCCTTTCTGGTTCATCTGCTCGATCATTTGGAGTACGAGTTCCTGCGCCTCCGGGTTGACCCTCCCCATCATTTCCCGCGCATCCCCCCAGCGAATTTGCCCAAAGCGGTTGGTCGGCAGGTCCCGAATGTCTCCCATCAACCGCTCATAGGCCGCCATCCCCATCCAGGTACGTGATTCTGCCTGTCCGAATATATCCGCGCCGCGGTCGGGCGGTTGCGTATAACGCAGACCTTCACCCAGGGCGAGATCCCGCAGGGCGAGCCCTGTTTCACGGATACTCCGGCGCAACTCCCACAGGCTTTTGTGGTATTGGAATAATGCCGCGGCGCCCTGCATCAGTTGCAGGTGATAACCCTCGAGTTGGTTTCGGGCGTTGTAAATCGCCTCGGCCTGCGTATCATAGGCCGCCGACAAGTCCTCGATATAATCCGTCCAGCGCCCGCCGTGGTAGGTGAGATTCTGCTCGATGTCCCTGATCATTTTGTCGGTCAGCGTCACGCCCTTTTCGATGTAGGCGGTGAGCGCGTCGATCTGCCCCTTGAAAATATCCTCCCAGTTCAGCGCCAAAGCCTTCGGATCGATCTTCGGCTTGCTGCCAAATAGCCCGCCGAGCAACGAGCCGATTAAGCTGCCGCCAAGCGCACTCCCGATCTTGCCCCAAAACGACGTGCCAAAGGCGAGTTCAAGCCCCTTCGATGCCGCCGCCGTGATCCCGCGTTGTAGTGCCTGCGTGAAACTCCCGAGGTTATCAAGGGCGCTTGCGAACCCGTCGGCAAAGGCGCCGCCTATCGCATCCCCCCAATTTTTACGAAAGCCGCCCGGCGGCATTTGGGGAAAGCCCTCGGCAAGTTCCATGCCGGCCTCGATAGATCGTTCCACGGCGCCCGCCGCGCCGACGATCATTTGTTCATAATTATTCGCGAGGTCTTCGGCGTATTGCGCGTGCCAGCGCAACTCCTCACCGATTCTGCCCTCGTAGGTGAGCGCTTCCGCCAGGAGTTGATTCTGCAGCTTCCACAGGTTGACTACCCCCTGACCCGTTTTCTCGACAAAGGAAACCTTTTTCTGCCATTCATCGGTCTTCTGAACTGTTGCATCCGTCGCCCTGGCGATATCCCAGGCGATATCCTGCATCTGCTGGGCCTGTCCCAACGATCCGCCGCCCAAGCCGATCTTCGGTATCAAGCGTGCGGCGATTCCCATACCGCCAAACCCGCCGAGCAGGGCGCCGGGAACCCCGCCGCTCAGAACGTCCCGTAGATGTTCCGGCAGCGCATCCCATCCCTCCTTTAGCTTACTGAAGACCAGCCCCGCTGCCTTGACAACTTGTGTGATACCGGCAACAGCTGCATCGAGCGCGGGCTCTATATCCTCAATAAATTTCAGCACGTCCTCGGCGAGGTCCATCAGGCCCGTGAGCAGGTTGCCGAATGCGGGACTTGTGACAAAATTATCGATCAGGTTCTGGACTCGCACCCAAGCCTTCGCCATTTTGTCGCCGGCGGTCTCCTGCTCGGCGCCCAGTTTGCCAACCGCCTCCTCGATGCCTTTCATCGCCGCTGTGGTAAACGCGATCTTGCGCTCCTGCTCAGACAATTGGGCGGTCGTTTTGCCTATGCTTTTGGCGTAGGTCTCATAGGCATCCTCCGCCTTGACGATGATGCCGAGGTTGTCGAGCATCATTCGCGACTGGCGGCCGATACCGGTAACCAGCGATTCAATAGCCGTGCGCGCGTCGAGGCCGACAGCCCGCCCCAGGCGGATCGCGTTTTCGCTCAACTTCGCGAATTGATCATCCGTCCGCGCAACGCCGAGGATTATGGCGTTGTTGGACTGCTTCATCAGGTCAAAATCGGTGAGCAGTCCCCGCGTTGCCGGGCGCAGCTTTTGCAGCATCACATCGGCGCTCGAACCGATGGTCCGCGTGAGGTTGTCGAACGCCTGCCTGATCGGCTCGATCTGCTGCAGCCGCTCCGCGCCTTTGGTTATCGCCGCGAGGGCCAGCGTCACCCCGCCCGCGATAGCCAGCCAGCCGAGGCGGATCTTCTCGGTCATACGCGCGGAGTTCTCCGCCACGCCCTGCGTGTGCCGGTCAACGCCGTCACGTACGCCCTTACCGCGGTCAACGGCGTCGAAAACTACCCGTACTGTGTCGTCGTTAGCCATTCTGACTTAGCTTTTGCTCGCGAAGTTTGTGGTTGAATTCGGCGAAGAAGCTATCGAATTGCTTCCACGCCCCGAGGATCATCGCCGCCTCGGCCTCGTTGTCGACCTCCGCGTCGACCAGGCGGAAATACTCAGCGCCGAGGTGGGGGAATTTCTCGAAGAGCGGATGGCAGTATTTGAAAAACAACCGCAGGGCCCGCTCGTTCCATTCGTTCAAGGCGGGGATGCCCGCGTGCCCCATCTGCTCGGCCATCCCCTGGTACTGCGAGGGACGGCCGGCGGCGGTGAGGTGCCGCCCGTCCTCCTCGAGTTCATCCCATATCTCGTCGGGGGCCAGGCTAACTAATCGATAGTCGGCCCACTCGGCAAGTTTTTTTCCGCGTCCCGGATAGTCTTGTTGCCGCGATCGTTGATATCGCCAACACACTCGACCGCAAAGGCGAACAAATCGGGTAATTGCTCGGCCGCCCGCAGAAAAGCCTCGAGGCTATAGGGCAGTGGTTCGCCGGTGTCCTCGTCCGCGAAGCCCTCCCAGTCGTACAGCGAGGTGCGGATCTGGTCGCGGCTGATCTCAAATACCTGTTTTGCGTTCGTGCGATACTCGACCTCGCGCGTGCGGGGATCCTTTGCCCGATCGCGGAAACCGTGCCCGGCCTTGCGGTTGGATTTGATCACCATCGCGTCGGAGATCCGCTGATCGAACTCGTTGATCTCGTCGATCGTATGGGAACGGAAGTGCAGCTTGAGGCCGTCCTCCTCGGTGTAGCCCGCGGCCGAATTCACATAAGGGAATACTGCCTCGATGCGTCGCGGTGTTTTTGAAACCTTGAAAGCCATAATACCCTCCGTTAGATACAAATCCCCGCCCGCCAGAGATGGCCCGGAGGCTCGCCCCGCGGGCGGGGAAATAGTAGGGACCGTTTTACACTACGGCTTTGGCGGCGCTCGTGTTGATGAACTCGACCCTGAACAACTCGTCGAACGATAGGTCGTCGCTGCCACCTGCCGTGAGCGCGTCACCCGGGAGCACGCTGTGCAGCGTGATCGACGCGGGCAGGCGGCCCTCAGCCTCGTAGTTGCCCGTGTTGTTCGGGCTGACGATCTTCATCTCGGGGAAGAAGAGCCTCAAGGCGTAGTTGTCGCCGCTGCCGATCTGCGCGCCGGTGAACTGGAGGTCGGCCTGCTTGCTTGCGTTGCTCAGCAGCTCGCCGTAAAAGTCCTTGATCGCCGAGTCGGAGCCGAAGTCCGGGAATGTCACGGTCAGCACCGCGGTGTCGAACGCCGCGCCGTCGTTGACCGGCTCGAAGACATAACGACCCGATGCGTTGTGGCGACCGCGGGCCAGCACCCGCCGGAAGCGGAAATCAAAGCCCGTGATAAACATCACGTCGCCGGCGCCCAACCCGGTCGCGTCGCTGTGATCGCCGATGCGGAAAACCGCCTGATCGAACCTGATCGGGTTTTCCCGATCGCCCGGATAGGCCAGGCCGGTGAAGTCGGTTGAGGTGATCTCGGCCGAATCCCAAACTTTGGAGTGGCAGATCACGCCGATTTCCTCGGTCAGTTCCAGCCGCCCCGCGTCGGCACCGCCGTTCAGCCGCCACTCGAACGCCTTGTTCGAGGGCCAGGTCTCGTAATTGGTGCCCGACTTGTTCATCGCGAAAGCGAAAAACAGGCTTTCGAGGTCGTCGGCCGGGTCGACCTGTGCCAACCAGTCATCCTGATCGGCGGTCTGTTCTGACGGCGTGCTGTAGTTGCTGCCGTTTCCCAGGGCGTATGTCATCAGGCGGCGATCATTGTAACGCGCCACCTGGATGATTCGCCCCTCGCAATTGATCGGCCCCGTCGCCGTGGCATCAGCCCGCGGCCAAGCCTGATCACTTTCGTTGATCCACACCGGGGGCGCGTCAAGATTCGCATTCGACCCCGGCAGTATTAATATCCCGTCGGTCGCGGGGGTGAGCGAAACGGCCGTGCCCCATTCCGTCCCCGGCGCGATCCCGGCGAGGATTTCATGCCCTTGTGGTGTACTCACTTCTTACTCCTTTTGCGCTTCCTCGGCGCCTTGGTCACCGGCGCCGGTTCCGGCTCCGGGGGTTTGCTTTTGGGCGGGAAATCCGTTGACCAGCGATAATTGGGATCTCCCGCGTGTAAAAATCTTTCGGCCGTCCGGCGGTTGGTTGCCATGATCCGCTCGCCGGGCCCGACCATCCGCCCGAGCAGGGGCTCCCACTCGCGCTTGTCCCGGTGTGTCAAAATTACCATCATCTCGCCCTCGGATATTGCAGCACCAGATCAAGGTCTAGCGCCAGCCAGTCGGCCGTTGTGAATTTATTAACATCCCAGCGCTCGACGCGGCAACCGTCCTGGTCACCGCCGCCCGTAGTCAATGCGTTGACCAACGTGTCGGCCAGATCCCACATATCCTGTAGCGCCTCAAGATAGGTTTTCGCGGTGTTGCTCGACGCCGACCAGCAGCGCACAACCCTGACCCGGATGCGCAGATCGTTGTAATCGCAACCGGGGGCCTGCAATATGCTGTTTTGCTCATTGCCCAGACCGTAACTGTTGTTTAGCGCCGAGAGCGGAGTCTCCTCCTGATCGAAGAGGTTGCCCGGCGCCGCGTGCAACCCGGCCGTGTTCAGCGGCGTCAATACGTAGGTGCCGATCGCGTCCTTGGTAGCAGTCATTAGACCCTCGCGGTCCTGATTTCAAAAACGCAGGTTTCACCGTCGGGAGTCGCGTCGTCGGTCTCGCTGTAACTGAGCGCCATCTGCTCCCACAGCGCGGTCAACCGTTCATGGTAGGCTGAGGCTTTGACGTGCCATTGATCGTCCGACTCGCGCATCTCACCAAGGCAGATTTTTGACATCGCGCGATAGTGCACGCAGCGGTTAATATCGCCTTGGTTAAATATCAGCCAGGGGAACCGCCCCGTGCCCTTGAGCATCGTCCAGATATCATCGTATGCCTTAGTGATTATCTTGCCCTTGCTCGCCGCAGTGATATGTGTAAACACGCCTAGCCACGGCTCCTCGTCGTCGAGATCGGCGGCCGTATAGGTCGGCTCGAAGCGGGTCTGGACAACGTGGAATATCTGATCGCGGTATTGCTCCCTCGACTCGAGCGTGAACTTCCACAATGCGCGATAGTCTATCCCCGCGTCGTCGGCAAGGGTGCCGTTGAGGTCATAGTAGATCGTCCCGTCGGTGCCGACGGTTGCCGTGGTCCAGTCCTGCAGCGGGTTCGTTGTGTCGTTCTGCTGTCCGCGCTTGAAGAGTTTCACCTTCGCGTTGGTAATATCCCCGGTCGCGGCGGTGGTACCGTCGGCCTTCGTCAGCTTTCCCAACACCAACCGGCCGCCCACGTCAACTAAAATTAAGGCATCCAAGTTCCCGCTCCAGTTCGCTACGCGGAAAGCCCACAAGAGCAGTTTCCGCGGAGCAGTTAATTACCCGTTTACCGGTGAGCCCGCTAAGGCTATCCAGTATCACCCGCACGCTGTCCATCGAGTCGATCTTCGCCGGCGCCTCGTCCTCATACCAGTGGCGATCGCCCTGCGAGTCGTAGCCGACCAGCAGTATCGGATTCGCCCCCAGCGCCCAGGCAACACTGATTCCCAGGCCCCCGCCGCAATGGTTGGTAAAGAGGCCATCGGAGAAGCTATCGCTCACGCCGAGGTCGGGATCGCCGCCAGGCACCCGCTCCTTAACGCGCATCTTCAGGGGCACGAGGGTATAGTGCCGTCGTGCCCCTGCGCCCAAACGATAGTCAGGGACGAACATAATCCCCGGAAAACGCCAGAGGTAACTCGGATGATCGCGGAACCAGTCGTAATCGAAAATCGCGCCAAATTGGCAGCGGAATTTGAACGGGGAGAAGTTTACCGCGACCGCCGGGATGCCGCGCGCGAGCGCGTGCTGGATCGTTTCGATTTGACCTTTGAGGGAGGGGCCTCCTCCGATACAGAGGCAACCTCTGCCGTCGAGGAGGCCGGTGTAGGGTCGTCAACGATCTCCCAGCCGAGGGCCAGATATTTCGAGACAACCCTTTCATTGACTCGCTCGATCTGGCCCCCGCGCCGCTTCATATGTACGATGTCCGTACGCATTATCCGAGTACCACGAAGCTGAGATCCTGCTGACCCACTGCCCAGCCGTAAAGTACCTGAGTCCTGTGGATCATTGCATTCGCTCGCTTGTCTTCCCAGATGTCATAAGTGATCGTGCCGACACCGGGGATGCTGATATTCGCCACGGCCTGACTGGGAGCCGGGTCGACGGCAACCGGCGTGCTCGCGTAGTAGAGACCGGCCGGATGTGCGAACAGGTTGGCAATGAATTTGCCAGTCGCGCTCGTCTGGAGCACTGTCACCGCGGCGCCGTCGCCGGGATCGGCAACCAGGGCCGGCATGATGGTCAGCGCAGCCGCACCGTTGCTGTCGCTGGCAACGGTGGCAGTCACGGTGTAAATCGTGGTATCACCCGCGAGCGTGAAGCGATCGCCGTCATTGACTTCGGCGGCCGCAGAGGTCGCCAGGCCGTCAATGGTGATCGCGGTGTCGCCGATCGCCAGGAGGTTAGAACCGTCCTTGACAACAGGCGTGGTCGCGTCGTACCAGCCACCGCAGGTGTGCCAGCCGCCGGCGGTGTTCTTGAGATAGAGGGACTTCTGAGGATAGAAGCCGAACACCTCGGGCAGCCTGCCCTGGCGAATGACATCAGGAGAGCCGTACTGTAGCGCCGTGATTACCTCAGTAATCTGCAAGAGATCGCCGTAAGCGGTGGGCTCGCAGAAGTAGAAGCGCTGATCCTCCGGCATATACTGCTCGTCGGCCTTGAGTTGCATTGCGGCCAGGTCGGCCTTCGCATCAGGGGGATCGCCACTGGTGCCGTAGACGTTCTCCATGTCCACATGGAGCTTGAATCCGGCGCGCTCAACGTCCCTGATTAGTGCCTCCCAGCGCGGGGCGATTTTCAGCGTGAAGAATGCCTCGGGGTTGAGATACATCCACTGCCACTCGTCGCGGTAGACCGGGTAGTCGTCGCAGACGTGGACTGTCAGTTCGACATCCTTAAACGCGGTCTCGGCGCGGGTCTGCTTCGAGACGTCGGACCCGCGAGAGAATGTCCCGAGGCTACTCGGCATCTCGGGAATGGGAACTTTGA
>Ga0307379_10010174_pt1 | contig 12505 bp, 15 predicted proteins | sample UN2MG_FD_202237 | JGI IMG/M metagenome (GOLD analysis project Ga0307379, IMG submission 202237) | Soil microbial communities from Risofladan, Vaasa, Finland - UN-2 | ecosystem: Environmental > Terrestrial > Soil > Coastal area > Acid sulfate soil | place: Finland: Risofladan, Vaasa | collected... | reverse complement strand
AATATAGGGGCTTAATGAGGGCTGGATATTTCCAACGGAGGCATGTCCAGCCCTTTTGCTATGATCACACAATTCTGCCCTTTTGTTGATTTGCCACGCCTATTTAGCTATGCATTTTACTCATCGGTGTGTCTGGGTTGGAGCCCCCGAACGGGGAAAATTTTCCACACTTCTTCCCTGTCCTAACATTATAACTGGACCAGTTTTTGGGGGGCAGGTCACTTCCTTTTCAAGATAATGGTTCAGTGTCTTTACTGTAATATTAATAACAATACTCTTCCATTTTCCACACACCATTTTCTAATACAAGTTCTATTCCATCATCAAAGACTACATAACTTCCATCTTCAAAATAGAATTCGATGTAATGAATAATAGCTTCGGTACCCTCTTCCTTATATTGAATTCTACCAACGTCAATATTATTTAGTTGGCGGCTCTGAAAAAATTCTTCATTAAATGACTCCAAGGCAGCCTCTGGGAAAAGCTTTGAGAAATCTTCTCCGCCGAGGCTTAAAAGCATCTCGGCCTCATTATATTTTCCTTCGTTTAGCAAATAATAAAACCTCACCGCTACTTCTCCCGGTGTCATCTCTTGCTCTGGAGTGGTTGGTTCTGAGCCTCCAAAGCGGTACGTAATCCTGCACTTCTCCATGACTGGTCTGACCCCTTCGGAAAGAACTATGTTACCACCCCCTTCGGGTGAAACTAAGCGTAGCTCAACCGGTATATACATGTATACTCGACCAACCGGGTCATAGATATCGAAGTTAGCCCAGACTTCACCCACACTTTTGTCATATGTTAAGTATGCAATACTGCCGTCAGTTTGTGATATTTTGACCAAGCTGAGGTCTCCTAGCCACCACCACTCAGCGAGGCGATTACCCAGTTCCTCCGCACCCTTAGCTATTGCTTCCCCTACCGGTGATGGGATGTCAATATAGTAGAAAACCTTGGCCCAGTATTTAAGCCCTTCAGCAAATACCATACTTAACGTATCCAGAATAAGCCTCTCTTGTTGTGTCTTCTCCCTAACGATATCTTGTATTTCGCTGTCAGACTTAATCGCACCTAGGACTGTGTCTGCTTGAGTGAGCAAACGCCTTTCGTCTTCACTGGCTATCAACTTAGCCTGTGTTAGCACTTCACCTACAACGTTGCGTAACTCAATCAGTTCGGATAGGTCGAAGTTGGCTACCTCAAAGAGGGCAGAGGAGACTGGTGTAGGCGTCGTTGCTGAGCCTCCAAGCACCTCAAACTCTTCAATTTTCGCCTCAAGTAGTTTTGAAAATTCAGAATAGCCAAGTCCTCCTGATTCAAATTTCCTTTCTTCACCAGACTCCAAGATGCAGTCTCCAACTGAAGGCCAATGATTTATTTCTTGCCCATCTAAAATAAAGGCGATCCTATTAAACCTTACCGTTTGGTTAGAAACATTCTTGATAGTTCCTGATATACCCCACCACAGATCTAGTTCTTCCCATTTGATCTTCAGTTCAGGAGGCCCTCCATAAACCAAATCAATCCTTAGTCCGTCTGAAATCTGAATTGTTACAACCTCCTGGGCTGAACCACTAATGTCTTCAAAACCTATAATTTTAACCTCGAGAACCTTTGAATATTCAGAATAGCCAACTCCTCCCCACCCAAACTTTTCTTCCTCGTGAGGCCGTAAGGTGCAGATTCCCAGTAATGGCCAATGACCAACCTTTTCTCCATCTAGTACAAAGGCTATTTGATCAAAACTCAGTATTTTGTCAGAAGTATTTTTTAATGTTCCCCATAGGGATAACTGAAAACCACTCATGCCAATTGTTTCCCAATTGAGTTCTAACTCTTCGGGAAAATCATCAGCATAAACAACCTCGATCTTTGGTCCTCCGGGGACTTCAATTACTCCAATAGGTTTCCCTCCTTCGGTTTTTCCACCACTGCAACCTGCTAGCATTCCACTCGAGGTTAAGATTAATGCCATCGCAACAAACAGCCACTTTTTCATCTGCAGTAATCCCTCAGCAAGTTTTCTAAGTAAATTTAGCTAACTTCATTGTATTGTGTAGAGCAATATTAATGCAATGCATAGTAATCAATCATATTGTGTTAACGTTCCTTTTTTAACTTATAGTCTTATGTCTAGTCTTCAGGCGTGAAATTTGGCGCACCATTTTATAGAGCCGTTAACATACTGTCAGAAGGTGTAACCTGCGGACCATGCTATAATGGATGCAAATAATAATGCAACTCGTATTGGGCACAAGAGGAAAGTAGTGGACGCAGCTTTTCAGGACCCGCTTTCATCGCTGTTCGAAGGGTCTTTAACGTGGTTACAGGCCAATTACCGATCTTTTCGCTTTTTCATGGAGCGCGACATCGTCTGGACGCTGCAGACACACATGATTGAGGAGGCGGAAAGGCGGAGACTGCCTGTCTGTATTTACGACAATCACAAATTAGTTGGGGGCAAACAGGTTGACCTAGCGATCATCAACAAGGACGACTCGACACTCACGGCAGTGGAGATAAAATACGAACCTGACCATCATCGTGGTACGTTGGATATTTCAGCCGGAAAACTGTTTCCTTCAAGGGTATTTTGGAATTCTAAGAAATACGGTGGAGTCGAACCTGACATAGACCGTGTGCGGAAATTTGTAGCGGAACGTGTAGCGAACTATGGGTTTTTCATCCTCATAGACGAGGGTAGTCATTTCACTAAGATGCCTTTACCTGAAGGAGGTACGTGGATGGACTGGGGTCCGAGTCCATACTCAAAAGCGATAACCTCCTTGTTGAGGGTAAGGTTTCCCTCATGAGCGCGTCTTGATTATCTCATCCGGAGGTAAGTCTTTTGGAACTTGCTAAATGTGAAGACATAACCCTCTGTTATTTTCGTAATAATGGATTCCACATCTCAGAATGGGTTGATCTCTCTTCATCTCTTGAATGGCGAGCTCCTATAAGAGTAAGACGTACACTGCGTGGACGTGTCAGTGATGCGGCTATTGTAGTACGGGAGAATTCAAGTTCTTATAAACAGACCCCGGATTGGCCTTCTCTTGTGGAAGTTCGGCGTCAGTTGGTAGATCTTTCTATCTATTTTGTTATCCCGGATGGTATACAGAAAGAGCCATTAGCAAGTGAGTTACAGGAATTAGGAATTGGCCTCTATATAATTGGCACTGATAGTAATCTTACTAGAGTAATAGTGGATAGGGTTCCCTTTGAAGACGTAACTATATCATATCCGATAGAACCTAATTTACCATACCGAAATAAAATCAATATGTTCAAGATATTTAATTGTTGCACCGGGTATTTATGGTGGCTTGACAAGCACTTCCTTCCGGATGGTTTTGACCTACTTGAAGATTGGTGCCACGACGAAACCCCAAATGTAACAGAAATTCGTATTTTAGGCAGTAATAACATCGGTGACCGGCATTTAGGTCGCTTAAGACGTAATTTCCCAGCTTTCAGAAAGGAGTTAGAATTTCTAAGTGTCAAGGCGGATATTAAGATTCTTACTGATTCTAAGATCCTTGGAAGTCTCCATGATCGCTACATAATTTCCGATAACATAGCTTTCAATGTCTTGCCTATTGGCTCGCTTATTCGAGGACAACGCGGTAGTTTAAATCTTGAGGAGAATCCTCCAGAATTTACGGAACTTTGGAGAAGAGGTGTATCATTATAGACTACATTTTTGTTGGGTAGCTATACATATTAGGTTTACATTCGCTATTAGGAATGAACTACCTGTTAAATAACGAAAATAGATGAGAGTTTGGCAGGAGTCCAAGAATGTGAGACCGATAAGTAAAAGTAGATATTGCTGCTGAGTGTGGAGGGTATATTTTAGTGAAACACACATTGAACGCACTTCGTCAGTATAAATGCCAAGATAGATTATTGCCGCCACGAGGGAGGGTATAGTAATGAAATCTATAATATTGAGTAAATCTAAATACCTAAGTGGTCTACAATGTCCTCGATATTTATGGGTTGTCTCCAACGACCAGGAAAGAATACCAGATACTGACCCTGTGACACAGTATATATTTGAACAAGGTAATCTAGTTGGAGAACTAGCCAAGAAGCTGTTTTTTGACGGCATTGACGTACCACAGGAGAGTTTTAAGGACAATATCGACCAAACGAAAAGATTAATGAAAGGAAGGAAGCCATTATTTGAAGCCGGAATGATTTCAGGGAACCTTTACTCCAGGGTCGACATCCTCTTTCCAGCTGGTGAAGAAGAGTGGGACATTCTTGAAGTAAAGAGTTCTACAAATGTTAAAGATATTCATATTGAAGATATTGCTTTCCAAAAGTACTGCTGTGGCAAGGCTGGATTAAAAATTAGAAAGTGCTTCTTAGTCTTAATTAATAATCAGTACATTAAAGATGGGGAGATTGACCCAGAAGGCCTTCTTAATGTGCATGATATTACTGCAGAAGTTGAAATAGCAAGTATAGGTATGCAAGACAGAATTGATAATATGATAAATATCATAAACCGAGAGAGTTGTCCTGAAGTAACAATCGGACGACATTGTCGCGATCCCTATGAATGTCCGCTAACAGAGTGCTGGGATTTCCTTCCAGAAGAGAATATATTCACTCTGTATTATGGTGGGAATAGATCCTTTGACCTATTTAACAGCGGCATCATATCCATCAGAGACATCCCTGATGGATACAAATTAAGCGAAAAACAGCTTATTCAGCAGGCTTGTCTTGCTAATGGCGAACCGTTCATAAACAAGGAAGCTATCCGGGAATTCCTTTCCTCTCTGCATTATCCCCTGTACTATCTTGATTTTGAAACAATTAATCCTGTGGTGCCGCTTTTTGATGGCACCCGACCGTATCAGCATACTCCATTCCAGTTCTCCCTTCACGTCGTCAAAGATGAGTTTTCACAGCCGGAACATTTTTCTTTCCTTGCTAGTGGCACCGATGATCCTAGACCTGCTTTACTTGCTGAACTTAGGAAAGCTATCGGTAATGAAGGCAGTATCCTCGTATATAGCAAGGGATTTGAAGAAGGAATATTGAGAGACCTCTCCACGGCCTTTCCGGAGTATAGTGACTGGATAGAGCAGGTGTGTAGCAGATTGGTTGATTTACTGGTGCCGTTTAGAAACTTCGATTACTATAATCCCGCTCAGAAGGGGAGCGCTTCGCTTAAGGCTGTGATGCCGGCAACTACAGGCGTGGGATATGAGGATCTTGCCATTTCCGATGGGCAATTAGCCAGCATCTCTTTCCTATCAGCAACATTCGGTGATATACCTGAAGCAGAGAGAGCGAAAGTGATGACTGATCTGGAACAATACTGTGGGCGGGATACCGAGGGTATGATATGGATTGTGGATAAGCTACGCATGTACATATCTTAATTATAAAGCAATAGATATACGACTAGGACGAGTTCAATGTCATGTATTGCCTTTTCAACTAGGCTCATAAATTATTACCATCAATCTTATTGACAGCATATTTAGCTATACATATAATCACTGGACAGTAGTCTTGTTTAACAATCATAGAGAAAGAGGTAGTAAGGAACAGAAGTATTGTACCTTCAATAATATGTTTTGGAGTAGTCATATGAATAGTAACGATGAAGAAGGCATCAAGTATTTGGAGATAGTAATCAAGGAGCTTGTTGTAAAAGGTGAGGCCCCAGCGAATGTGCTTGATGATTCGAATTCTATGCTCCGATGGTGGAGGAACCTTGAACAAACAAAACAAGAGGAAATTCAAAACCAAGTTAAAATAATCTCTCAAACTTCCACTGTAATACCCGACAATAAATCCCAACCGAAAAAGAAAATAAAGGAAACTAAAAATACCTGCAAGGCATGTGGGAATGTTTGGTTTTATGGCAAAAAGGAAGAAACCGAAAATGTAGCTGCTTCATTACAAAATGCAGGGAAAGCACTCACATGTTGTAGTGGTTGTCTTCCAGCATTGTTTATACCAGATAAGGAAGTAATTGATTTGAATAAATGCCCAAAGTGTGGTTCGAAGGCTATTGTAAAAGAGGAAGTTATACATGAAGTTTAATAGTCTCATATCCAAACTGGTTGTGGCAGTAATACGATTTTACCAAAAAATAATATCACCGATGCTAAGAAACAGGTGTCGTTTTTATCCGACGTGTTCGGAGTATGCAATTCTTGCTATTAAAAAGTATGGTTTGAAAGTTGGTAGTGGAAAAGCATATAACCGTTTGCTTAGATGTCGTCCTGATAATTTAGACAGTTGTATTGATTTCCCTTAGTATATTTGCCGGCATTTGAGGTAACTGACAGTTCGAAGAAAGCCTCAAGACCTTGGTGTGGAATAATCTTCTTTGGTGGGCCTTGGGGGATTCGAGCTCACGACCTCTAATGTGTAACGGACAACTCTAAAAATATTTGAATTCCGGGGTGTGGAATAGTTTTGTTTGGTAGGCCGTACAGGTCTCGAACCTGTGACACCCTGATTAAAAGTCATAATATTAAACTGAATTTTAACTGGAAAGTTCTTTGTTCCGTCCCCTCAGCTCCAGTTAAGTAAACATCATCAGGAATTAATGATGCTCTCGATAATATTCTATTCATTCATTACCTGGTATTGTCCAATCATGAACATATGAAAGTGAAGATTTAGTACTTCTAATAGGTTGGATTTTAATCGGAGGCGATGGCTTTCTTTCTCGCAATAACTTTAGAGCTTGTTCTCGCTTTTCAAGCGGCAGGTTTCTAAACTTTTCATAAACATCGCTCATAATCACTATTTCCTTTAATGATCGGAGCATTCACAATTTAATCTGAATCACGCACTAAAAAAGCTATCTACAATTTCTACTTGTTCATTGAGGATTTCTTCAATATCAGATTCGGATGTAAGTGGATTTGAAATCACCGCACGTAATGCAACAATAGCTGTATTTCTGCCATAAGCTAGCGTATATATTGAAGTTCTTGATACAAAAGAATGCCCAAGATGACGTTGCTTTTTTTGGAGCATTATATTGAAGTTGTTTATTTCAAGATTATCTTGAGCATTTAGTTTTCCTTTACCATAACTTCTTCTAAACTTATTAGGAATGTACCGGTAATTTACTATATTTGTTTCTTCCTACAGCTTTTTAAACAGTGCGCCATACCAATCCAACGTTTCAAAATCGGTATCGCCGGGAGCGCTGTTCTTGTCCCTGTGCCAAAGAGCGTCCATATTATAGTATGAAGTCAATTCAAATCCGTTATCATGCAGGATGGACTCCAAGTCCTTTTTCAGCAGGGGATAATATTTGGGCGCCACAGTTGCGCTTTCTCTTACATGCACACCGTTTTCGTCAACAGAGGTTACGAAAATGAACGTGACCGAATTGTCGGCATTCCATTGGAATATTTGATACAGGCTTTCATGCTTTTCGGCGGTCATAACAAAAGGGTCTCTCGCTATAAATATAGGTCTTTCCCGAAGGATTTTATCCCAATTGCGTATATCAAAATATAAATAACCGTTTGGCCGTATACATTTATGGGCTGCTTGAACAAAGGATGTGAAACCGGCTGCGTCCACATGCGGAAGCGAATTCCCTGTGGACATGATTATGTCATATTCGGTGCTAAGGTGTTCATCCAGCTTGGTAAAATCGGCTTGGAACAGAGGAATTGAGAAGCCTGCTGAGTTGAAATTCTCTTTTGCTTTTGCCAGCAGGTTTTGGCTTAAGTCTGAACCGGATACCTCGTACCCAAGTTTAGCCATTGGCAATGTGGTCCCCCCTGCACCGATAGAGCAATCATGAACCCTGCCGGACGTACAGCATGAAAATATCTCAGCGTAATATTTCCTGAAAGCTTCCTGGCTTTGTGGGGCCATGTTTTGCATGTACAAAGCGCCGGTGTCATAAATGTCAAATTGTTTCATATCAGTATCCTCCTTATTGATCCAACATATTCATGATTTCGTCGAAATCGTTTATTGAGAGATCGCGTGCACCGAAATCCGAAGGGGTATGTATGGTATTTTGTCCGGATTCGGAACAATGTTTGACGATGTCTTTTAATTGGTTTTCAAATTCTGTCCCCAGGCGTTGGATCGTTTCTTGATGGTATTGCTTTTTGTTGTACTCAATTTCCACTGAAAGGCAGCCGTCAATCAAATATACGTTGATGTCCAGCTTAAACCTGCGGTTGCTTTGTGGATCGATATACGGCCCCATAGCAAGATCGGGTTTTTCAAACAACTCGGTGTTGATTTCCCTGTCGAAACTGCTCATATAGTTGAAGCTGATTTCAGGCTCCCGCTGCATAGCGACCTTTTCCCGCACCTCAGGGCTGCCCTGTATGGAAACGATAGGAATACCAGCGAGGTTTATCGCATCAATATCTCTTTGTATAGTACGCCTGGATACCTCGAATTTTTCTGCCAAGAGGCGAGAACTGGCAACTTCGTGGTTCAAAAGGTATATAATAATGCCGAGTAAACGATGGATTTTCATTTCATAAGCCCGTTAAATCAATATATGTAACCTTACTGGCTACTATTTAATTATTTGCCGAATTATAAGGTTGCAAAGGAAATGCGTCAAGTAATAATTTAGCATATTGTTCAGTACTGCTTATCGTAGAGGGCTAAATACGGTTTTAATTTACCTGGATAAGAGAATCTGTTGTAGTTCTGGAATCAGCCTTCTTTTCTCAAACAGGAGTTCGGGAACTGTCAACCAAGGCCCACATTACTGGACTTGAACCAGCATATTTAGTAAACTAAGGCAAACTTGGTGGAAAAAGTTCTACCTATTGATACCCCAGCTCCAGCCAAGGGGATTCGAACCCTAAGCTTTGTTGATGAATTTTAGGCTGACTCAAACACTCGCGCACGTCTCTACTACACGTCAACTCATGCCAGTAAAAGCGTCTGGCCAGCCAATTTGTGTTCGCGGATTTCTGCGCTAATGAGCACATGTAGCTTACAATGGTGTTCAGTTCTTCCCTATGTTCGTGCAATGGTGAATGAGTTCTGCTTCAAATTAATTTGACTTGAAGGCGTCTGGTGATAAATCAGGCTCCTTAATTATTATATAATAACAAGAAATCGGTAACTCTAAGGCTGGAAGTGGCACAACGAACGGAGATAGGACATGATTAAATAGGTTAAAACCTTCTAACCACACCTATCCACCCTCAGCGATGCAGTCTAGTCAAAGGGCCATTAGTAACAGCCAATCTATTATTAATCCGAGTCGTAAATACTACATTTTCGCAGCTTTACCACCAAGGCAATAATATGCTTTGTCAAGATTGTATTCTTTAAAAAGTTCACATGTCATGCAAATGCAGCCTTTTTCCTCGTCTATACATTTGCTTTTATCAAACGCACAATACATGGCTTCCATATGGTCCTTTTTACCAATATCACTCATCATCGCCATAATATTACCTGGCATTGATTTCACCTTGCACATAAATGTATAAGTTGGGCATTTCATACATTGACATTTTTGCAGATTCTCCTTTGTCCTAGTTACTTCGCTCATCGGTAACCCTCCTTATCAAGTTTATTTATTATAATGCTTGACATTTTCATTTAATTTACTGAGCTGCCCCCATATTGCAGAAATAGCTACCCGATAGCCTGTTTTCACTAGAAATCGGACATTCTCCACAAATACAGCCCCTTCTTTCGAACTGCAAATTGCTCTTACCTCTAGCACAGAAGAGTCCTTGCATCTTGTCCTTCATCTCTTGTGTATGGGTCGGGCAGTTCATACAAATGCATTTCATCAGATTCTCTTTAGTGTCAGAGACTTTCATTTTTACTCTCCTTTTCCTATTCTCTGACGGATACTCTAAAGATATTGCCACTCGGCATTTTAGTTAAGCCATTTTTTTCTCCATGCAAGTCAGTAAAATACAAACCGTCTGGCCCAAAAGCTAAACCACAAGGACTTGCTGGTCCCTCACCAATATAGGTTACAAATTCATCATATGAGCTAATACCAGAGTCATTTTCATTGAGCCTGATTTTTACTATCTTTTTACCTTTTATTGCTCTCCCTTTTTGATATGATGCACCAAACAAAGCTACAAACAATTCATCGTCATAATCTGCTGGAAATTGTCCGGCTTGCATGAAACCGATCGCGGTTGGTGCTTGGGTAAATTCCCACCAGAATAGTGAATTCTGTCGCATTGTTTCCGGCCAGCCATAGTTCTTGCCAGCTTCTACCTTGGCTATTCTATCGTCCTGATTTGGCCCATTATCAGAAATAAAAAGAGTCTGGTCACTCTTACGCCAAGCAGCTCCAAAAGGATTCCTTAAACCTTTGGCATATACCAGGCTTGCTGAATTTGGATTGTCTTCTGGAATTGACCCATCCAAATTGATTCTCAAAATCTTGCCACGCAAATCATTATCATCTTGGGCGACTTCCGGTTCAATCATCCCATCACCGACATTTACATACAACTTGCCATCAGATCCAATAGTTACCGCTTGTATTTGATGAGCGGCTTTAACTGACCGGATGTCCTCTATAACTGTTTGCATGGATTCCACCTTGAGCCCATCTTTACTCGAGGTTCTGACTACCTTACCTTTAGTCTCGCCTTTGTCTTCATATATCATCGATAAGAATAAGTCCCCCGTATTAGGTTCAATACAGAGTCCCGTAACGCCAGATTCACCTGTTCCCGGAAATCGATGATCTGGCTCATAATTCAGTAGGTTATCTGCATATGTATGTACTTTCCAATCGTTAGTTATTACTTTAACCTGACCGTAGAGTTCTGTTACGTACAGAAGTGGGGCTGTAGATTCGCTATCAGGTTCTGGAACAAATGCCAGATTAACAGGTAAATCCAAGCCTGTAGCTACTAGCTCGATTTTAAACCCTGGTAAAACCCACCAACTCTCAATTGGACTTTTATACGCACTCATTTATTTACTCATTGCAATCAATCGGGTAATATATGTGTCATTACTCAATTGATTTTATTTATTAACTTAAGGAAAGAAATTGGCTTACCACATACACTGCAAACCTCTTAAAGGGAGGGCACTTTATTCAGGTGCCCCCCTTTGGTAGAATCAATGCTCAACGTATGGGCTAAATCCTGGGAATGTGAGAATGTTGCGTATGTTTACCAGAACGCAGCCGCGAATAGGGGTACATTTGCGTAGAGCGTCATTCCGTCCCATGAAGGTGTGTCGGACGGTTCAACGTGAATCATCATCGCGCCACCAATGTCAATTCCGAACTCATCCAGGATAAAATCTTTACCGTCCGGATGCAGAACCATCGTATCACCCTCGAAATAGGGGTAGGACGGAAGCTTATGGTATAGTCCCCAACCTGCTGAAGTCTGGGCTTGATCCTCGACATGGTCCGGAATCTTCACATGAACCTTGGACACTCCGTCGTGCCCTCTAGTCGGCACAATCACATAATAGGCACCATGAGCACCTATCAACCACATGCCATTAGGATTATTGGGATTTACTGAAGGACAGACAAATGGATTTTCCTCATCTGGTGGAGCAGCTAAAGCAATACCAGGTACAGCAATAGCCAGCAGTAGTGCCAGAATGGTACCGACTAGGGTTAGTTTCAACATTAACCTTTTCACTCTTTATCACCTCCTTTCTTTTGTAATTACCTTATCGTTCCCTCGACCTGGGGCACACCGCCTCCTGCCTTCTATTAGTCTAGTAAATACACCTCCATGTTAGGAGGGTTTTAATATTAATTCATCAAACCACTATCCACAAGTATCCAAAAGGACTAAATATACTGTCTAAAAGTAGGATTTAATTACTATGAAAAATAGTATGTATTACTTCATTGTGGAATATGTTGAGGGCGGACAAGTAAGGGGTATACCTGATTTCTAACCTCATTAATAACGCTATAATGAAATGCCCACCGAAAAGGAGTCCCGTTATAATGTTAGTTTTTACTACGGGTTAACCTATGTCTCGATGTTCGTGCAGTGTTAAATTTCATTTAATAGAAAAGCTAAAAGGAATTAGACAGCTATACGCATGAGTGGACAAACATCCCGATGTTTGTTCTTATATTCAAAGGACAGATAAAATAACTTCGAAGTATGAAATTTAATACGTGGATATACCAATGGCATGAATATAAATACCTTCATCTATAAGCTAGATGAAGGTATTTTACTGACTATGGAACTCACTATCCGCTTTTTATTTCGGTTCGTATACTTCGTATACTTTTCGAACAGGGGGTTCTTTAACTATATTAGCAAGAGCTTCTTCTGTCTTAGGACGCATTATCTCAGTTGCAGCGTCTAAATCTTCCTTTGATTCCCAGATACTCAGCGCAGCATATTCACCTGATTCGTAATCACCAATGTATGTTGCGCTTTTGAAACCTTTCATACTTTTATAACCAGGGAATGATTGATCGGCTATTTGTTCAGCTGCTGGTCTCATATTTGGTCCCAATTTAAAGGTAAATAGTAGTGCATACATA
>Ga0307379_10010172_pt1 | contig 12506 bp, 9 predicted proteins | sample UN2MG_FD_202237 | JGI IMG/M metagenome (GOLD analysis project Ga0307379, IMG submission 202237) | Soil microbial communities from Risofladan, Vaasa, Finland - UN-2 | ecosystem: Environmental > Terrestrial > Soil > Coastal area > Acid sulfate soil | place: Finland: Risofladan, Vaasa | collected... | reverse complement strand
TTAATAATCGGCAAGGACTTGTTTTTGCTTATCGGTTTTACTATTGTTTATTTTATTACTTCACGGATTCATATCGTTCCTGTGTTTATCGGCAAGCTTGCTACCGCTTTGCAATTGTCGATGGTGGCGGGAATCCTGATTGCTCCTGAGGTTTCAGGTGTTTTGCCCGGGTGGATTTGGTTCTTGCGGGTTCTATGGTGGTCGGCCGCGGGGACAGCTATTTTGGCGACCCTTATTTACATTCGTAACGGAAGTCGATATATTGAGCAGTATGAACAAAGCCTGATGAACAATAATTCTTAGTTAATAGTATTTAGAACCGGTGATTTACAACGCGAAAACCCGAAACGCAAAAAGTTAAGTATGGGATAAAAAAGTGGCTGTACAATTTAGCGAAATCCCCGAGGTTTTGGAAGCTCTTCGTCGTGGCGGGATGATTGTTCTTGTTGACGCCGAAGACCGTGAGAACGAAGGCGACCTTCTATGCGCCGCCGAGAAGGTAACACCTGAGATTATTAATTTTATGGCAACGTATGGCCGGGGTCTTATTTGCCTGCCCCTAAACGCCGAGAAATGTGATTTGCTTGGTTTGTATCCACAGACCGTTGATAATACTGCTCGATTCGGAACGGCTTTTACTGTCAGCATTGACGCCGCCAAAGGAATAAGCACGGGTATAAGCGCCGCTGACAGGGCACGGACAATTCTGGCGACTATTGCAGATGATGCCAGGCCGAGTGACCTTGTTCGTCCCGGCCATGTATTTCCGCTCCGTGCCCGTGACGGCGGCGTACTGGTTCGGGCCGGCCAGACGGAAGGTGCAATTGATTTGATGCGTCTTGCTTCTCTAAAGCCCGCCGGTGTCATCTGTGAGATTATGAACGAAGACGGCTCGATGGCACGAGTGCCCGAGCTGCTGAAATTCTGTGAAAAGCACAATCTTAAAATTGCTTCGATTTCCAAGCTCATAGAATATCGTCTCCAGCGAGAAAGTCAGATCAAGCGCCTCGAGTGCGTCAATTTACCTACCGACTACGGTGAATTTACGCTTATAGGCTATGAGAGCATAACTTCGGCTGAGCCACATCTGGCGTTATGCAAAGGCGGTGTTGGCCGGCTCGACGACAACGGAAAACCCATAGAGCACGATGAGCCGCTGTTGGTCAGGGTACATTCGGAATGTATGACCGGTGATTTGTTTCATTCACAGAGGTGCGAATGCGGCTACCAGTTGATAACCGCAATGAAGATGATCGAAGAGGCCGGCAAAGGTGCTTTGATTTATCTGCGTCAGGAGGGAAGAGGCATCGGTCTGTCAAACAAACTCCGAGCTTATAAACTTCAGGAGCAGGGACTTGATACTGTTGATGCCAATTTGGAGCTGGGGTTTATGGCCGACAAACGCGATTATGGAATCGGGGCTCAAATCTGTCGTGATTTGGGGCTCAGAAAAGTACGCATCCTGACAAACAATCCTAAAAAGATTAATCGTCTTGAGGTTTATGGTATTAAGATTGTTGAGCAGATACCGTTAAGGGCTGAGCCGAGCAAGCACAATATCGATTATTTGAAAACGAAAAAAAGCCGCCTTGGTCATATGCTTGACGAGGATTAATAATTTATGAAGGTTGCTGCCGTGGTATTCCGGATATTGTTATTTATATTTCTTTTGGCCGCTGCCGGTTGCGGACAGTTGACGGGACGTACCTCGAAGGCTGGTAATGACCTTAATAAAATTTCTGCTTATTCTCGTTTTGCCCCCGACAGAATCAATATTATGCCGTTAACTGAATTTATCAACACCGACAATGCCCGGCAGATCAGTATAAAGCCATACGTCAGCTTGATTGATTCTTTTGGTTCTCAGATAAAATCACCGGGCATATTTCGCTTTGAATTATACCAAAGAGCTTTGCGCTCGGCTGAGCCAAAGGGAAAGAGGGTCGTTATTTGGCAGGATATCGACTTGACTGAACCGGCCTTAAATCATGAATACTGGCGGGATTTTTTAAGGGCTTACGAATTCGATTTACCATTTGAGCTGGATGTGAACCAAAGCTATATATTGCAGGTAACGTGCCTGTGCCCTAACGGCAGACGCCTTTCTGCTGAATTCGCTCTTAAATTAACGCAATGATTTCTCTCCGCTGCGGTTCGGCCTTCGCCCAAACAAGCCATGCAACCGATTATACAGGTGATATTGTTGGAAATTGCAGTTTTTTTGCTGTTGAGCGAACGTTTGCCCGGTAGTAGTTTTGTATAAGTTTTTCTTGACGAGCTGGCGGTTGATTTAGTATAAATAGAGATAACGAAGCTTATACTGGCGTAAGAGACTGCCCTGTTAGATTCATATGGGCGTGCGTACCTGGTTTTGGTTTTCTGGTTTGCAGGTTTTATTTGACAGGAGGAATCAAGTTTCTTACATTTCAGTCAATAGTTGATATTTGTCTTTTGAAGGAAGGAGGTAGTGACAAATCATAAAATATCCTCTGAAATAAACATCAATAATGGATGTAAAGATTATTACCCATTCGTTTTTCATTTAACTTTTTAAAGGAGAGCTATTATGTCTAAATTAGCAAAGTCAGTAGTAATTTGTGTAGTAGTCGGTTTGGTAGTAAACGGTACCTTGCAGGCCAACTGGTCGGAAACCTTCGACGGTGATGAGCTTGATCTGGCAACCTGGCAATTTCTTCCTTTTCCGGATTTAGCCAAAACATTCACAAATACCGTTAAGGTAGATCCGAACGGCAACAAATACTTAAGCCTGGATGAGACCAGTTCGGTTGGAGTTGGCGGCTCGGCATTCGGCGCCGGATTCGGTAGTGACGAAGTCTTTACCGATGTCCGTGTCGGGGTCGTCGTAAATGTTACAGGTGATGCTTCCCGGACTCACCACGGCTTAATCGCAAGGGCGATATATATCATTGACCCGGATGGTTCTATAACCGGCGTTGCCCCAGGTTTGTTTACACCTCAGGTCTATGTTATGCACATAAACTGGGAGGAAGGTCCGGCCAACCTGAGAATTGATATCGAGAAAGTCGTCAATATGCAAAATATCATGAGGAACGAAGCAGCATTGGGATTGGAACTTGCTGCACCGGGCCTCAACCATGCAAGGAGCTACTATGCTGAACTGGATGTTGTCGGTTCGGGTCCCGTATATGTTACAGGTAGTCTCTATGAGTATAAAGGCGGCCCATTGGTAGTGAAGACTGCGACAATGGTGGACACCAATGGTAACGACCCGTGGGAAGACCCGGATGTGCATGATGAGGTATTTACAGATGGTCAAAGCGCGGTCTTCGCGCAGAATGAAAATGAGGAGCCGGTAGGTTACCATTGTACATTTGATGATGTTTTTTCTGTTTCAGACGGCCCGGCAGCAGTCAATCCCAGCCCTGCTGATGGTGCAGCGGCTGTGTCTATTGATGCCGACCTTAGCTGGCTTGAGGCGGAATTTGCGACTTCACGCGATTTGTGGTTCGGTAAAAAGGGAGCTATGGAAAAGATTGAGCAGTCGCCGGAAGGTGCCGCCTTTGACCCCGGGACACTTGAATTCGGCCAAACGTATGAATGGCGGGTCGATCAAATCGGTCCATCAGGTACTGTCACAGGCCGCACCTGGACATTTACCGCTGCAGATTGCATGAGCACTGAAGACTTTGATGCTTATACAGACGATGCCGGTCTTATGGCGGCATGGGTTGACAACATTCCCGATTGGGATTACGTCTTTCTTGCGACAGATTCCGTGGGCAACAACTCTATCCGGTTTGATTTGCAAAATCAGTTTGAACCTTATTTTACTGAGGCCACACGAACATTTGACAGTCCCCAGGATTGGACGGCTCATGGTGTAGAGGCCCTGTCGTTGTCTTTTATCGGTGAGCATGAAAATTATGAGCACCTGATGTATTTAATACTGGAAGATACTGCCGGCCAAAGTTTTAGGGTTGAGCATCCGTTCACCTATGCGTGCCAGACTGATACTTGGCGCCAGTGGACTTTTGCACTTGGCCAGTTCAGTGATGCCGGCGTTGACTTGAGTTCTGTCAAAAAGTGCACTATTGGCTTCGGAGACGGAACAGATTCAGGCCAGACCGGTGACGACAGGGACATTGTATTTATTGATGATATTAACCTGTGTCCGGCCGGTTCCTTTTGATATTCAATAGTTAGATTTAAGAAGCAATATAAACGGTGATTGCAAGGTTGATATCGAAGACCTTCTTATCATGATGGATAGCCGGCTTGATTATAGACTGTTAACAGTACCTTAATGAGTGTAGACCTCAGCGGAATCGTCAGGCTCTGCAAGCACGAGAGCAAAGAATAATCAGGTCAATATAGAGGTTTTTTCCGACCAGCCCCACCAGCCAACCAGAGCGCATCGAGCCGCGCACAAAACACCTCCGAATTGGCATGTAGATATTCGCAGGCGCGAAGCCCACGAAAGAAAAGCAAGAGAGTTAAATCGAGGGTAAACTCCGGAGTGATAAAAATTAGTGCGAACCGCAGGTAGAAATGCAACGTCGAGCCATCCCCAAGCTACGCCTAGGGCTGCCACACTTTCTAATGATGCGTTTAAGCTGTCAATTGACAGACGGCAGGCAGGCAATTACAATAACCACCCATATATGCAAATATTACTGACAAATGATGACGGCATTTTTGCCCCGGGACTGGCGGCACTGTATAAAGAGCTGGTCAAGATAGGGGATGTAACTGTAGCGGCCCCGGCGGGCAGCCGCTCCGGGGCCAGTCACAGCATTACATTCTCGAGGCCATTAGTATGCAATAAAGTCGATATCAACGGCCAGTTCACCGGTTTCAGCATCCAAGGCTCGCCCGCCGACTGCGTTAAATTGGCAGTTATGCAATTGCACGAAGGGCCTATAGATTTAGTTGTTTCCGGCATAAACCAAGGGGCAAACGCGGGAATAAACGTCTATTACTCGGGTACCGTTGCGGCGGCTATGGAGGGGGCATTTCTGGGGATTCCGGCCGTGGCGATGAGCTGTTCTTTCGAGGAACAGATGGATTTCGAAAAGGGGGCACGTCACTGTGTTAAAATCCTCAAACAGCTTATGCCCGTTCAAAAAGGCAATGTGATAAATATCAATATACCACAATTATCGAAGGGTGAACCCAAGGGCGTAAGAGTTGTGCCGCAGTCGAGCAAGGGCTTCGAAGAGTATTACATTCGCCAGAGGAATGAACTGGGTCAGACCGTATTTCAATTAGCCGGCGGTGCTCATCTTACCGACAGCAATCCTACCGATACAACATCACTTGAAGAAGGCTTCATAACGATAACCGCATTAGCCCCCGATATGACGGACCATGACAAAACAAGCGAGCTTAAGAAAATAAAATGGTAAGCTGCAGCTAATAACTAAATTTGAAATTGGAAATTTAAAATCTAATGAAAACATTGGCAAAAAGCAAGCCTGAGCCCGGAGTGTGGATGGAAGAAGCAGCCGTACCTGAAATTGGCAGCAATGATGTGCTGATAAAAATCCACAAGGCCGCGATTTGCGGGACGGATATTCATATTTTCAACTGGGACAAGTGGGCCCAAAAGACAATCAAGCCCCCTATGGTGATAGGTCACGAATTCGTGGGGACCGTCGAAAAAATTGGTGGTAATGTACATGATGTTGAATTAGGGGAACTGGTAAGCGGCGAGGGGCACATTGTTTGCGGCCGCTGCAGGAACTGCCTGGCCGGACGCAGACATCTGTGCACCGACCCAAAATGTATCGGCGTAAACCGGGACGGAGCGTTCGCGGAATATCTGTCTTTACCGGTTACCAATATCTGGCATTGTGACCCTAATATACCGACGGATGTGCTTGCCTGCTTCGATCCTTTCGGGAACGCGGTGCACACCACTCTTTCTTATGATTTGGTTGGAGAAGACGTACTTATAACCGGCGCCGGGCCAATTGGTTGTATGGCAATCGCTGTAGCTAAACACGCGGGCGCACGCTACGTGGTAATTACAGACGTAAATCCCTATCGTCTGGAATTGGCAAAAAAAATGGGACCTACTATGGTCGTTGATGCAAGAAGCCAAAAAATCGAAGACGCGGCCCGGGAACTCGGTATGAAAGAGGGATTCGATGTCGGGCTGGAAATGTCGGGCAGTCCCGAGGCATTTAAGGACATGCTCGCTAATATGTGCCATGGGGGTAAAATCGCACTGCTGGGGATAATGCCGCACACGGCTATCGACTGGGATTATGTCGTCTTTAACGGTCTTACTATCAAGGGGATTTACGGCAGGGAGATGTTCGAAACCTGGTATATAGCCACTATGCTCATTCAAGGCGGGACGGATATTACGCCGCTTATCACCGACAGCTTTCATTATACGGAATACGAGAAGGCCTTTGAAATAATGCGGTCGGGAAATTCGGGGAAAGTGATTTTGAACTGGGCAGAAGAATAAAACGCCAGCTTAAGTGACATTAGTGAGGAAGAAGATATGTTCGCAGCAATGAAAACTCATATATCCAAAGAACTCCAACATATAAATGACGACGGACTCTACAAGGCAGAGCGTATCATAACCAGTCCGCAAGCCGCTATGATTACCGTACAGAGCGGCCAAAAAGTCATCAACCTATGTGCCAACAATTATCTTGGTCTTGCCGACCATCCCGATATCATCCAGGCGGCACAGGACAGTTACGCCAAATGGGGATATGGACTTTCCTCTGTTCGGTTCATCTGCGGAACGCAGGAAATACATAAACAGCTTGAAAAGAAAATATCCGAATTTCTCGGCACCGAGGACACCATCCTGTATTCCTGCTGTTTCGACGCAAATACCGGGCTGTTCGAGACATTACTTACGGCCGAAGACGCCATCATCAGCGACCAGCTTAACCACGCCAGCATTATCGACGGCGTACGCCTGTGCAAGGCCCAGCGTCTGCGGTTTGAAAACTCCAACATGCAGGACCTGGAAGATAAATTGCTACAGGCCCAATCGGCAAGATTTCGTATGATTGCAACCGATGGCGTATTCTCAATGGACGGAACCATAGCCAAATTAGACCAAATCTGTGAATTGGCGGAAAAATACGATGCACTGGTAATGGTGGACGATTCACACGCAGTCGGCGTATTAGGCAAACGAGGCCGGGGTGCAGGCGAACACTGCGGCGTGATGGGGCGAATCGATATTATAACCGGGACGCTCGGCAAGGCCCTCGGCGGCGCCAGCGGCGGCTATACCAGCGGAAGAAAAGAGATTATCGAGCTGCTTCGCCAGCGCTCGCGCCCTTATCTTTTTTCAAACACGCTTGCTCCGGCCATCGTCGCCGCTTCGCTCAAAGTCATAGAGATGCTCAGTGACTCTACGGAGCTGCGCGACAAGCTTATGGACAATACAAGTTATTTCAGGCAGCAGATAAGCAGGCTCGGATTAGACGTTATCGAAGGTGAGCATCCTATCGTGCCGATTATGCTTGGAGATGCTGTTCTGGCTCAAAAAATGGCGGACAAACTTCTTGAAAAGGGTGTCTATGTAATAGGATTTTCCTATCCTGTGGTTCCTAAAGGAGCGGCGCGAATTCGCACACAAATGTCTGCGGCTCATAACAGGGACGATCTGGATTTCGTCATCGAGAAAATCGGCGAGGTCAAACAGGAACTGGGAATATAGCTTGTCAGTGACAGATGACTTAAACTCATCAAATGCGTAAAGGCAAAAAAAGCATATTTCCGGGTTGACATATTCGGCCTGAGGCAATATAATAAGAAAGATTAGCCCACAAAACCTGTGAAATACAGAAAAAACAGAACAGAAGACTGTTTTTGAGTCTCCTATTCTTTGAATAGTTAAAAGTGGAGTTACGGGGATGGATTTTTTAATTCAGGATTTTTAAAGAGTTTTTTGCTTACAAGGAGAAGTAACGATGAAAACAAAGGCTTTCACATTAATCGAGCTTTTGGTTGTAATTGCAATAATCGCGGTGTTGATGGCGATTCTAATGCCATCGCTAAACATTGCCAGACAGCAAGCCCGTAGCATTAACTGTCGCAGCAACGTAAGGACCCTGACGCTTGGTTGGCTCATATACAAGGATGATAATGACGCCAAACTGGTCAATGCCCAAACCCCGACACCTGGCTATGACCGGAAGACATTGGCGCCATGGGTTGTCATGCCGGCAAATACAGGAGATTCCAGTGTTGAAGAGAAGAAGGAGTACATAAAGAAAGGTGTGATGTGGCCTTATGTGAAGGATATAGGAGTTTACCGCTGTCCCTCCGACCGGCGCAAGAATATTTCATACCACAGGTATGCCTATCGGACCTATTCCATCTCCGGCGGCATGAATGGGGTCAATCCCAGCGGCGAATGGGAGATTCTACCTTGCATCAAGTATACCGACATCAAGCAGCCGGCAACCAAGTGGGTCTTTCTGGCCGAATGTGACACCCGGGGATACAACATGAATTCCTGGGTCATGAACCCAGCGTCAAGACAGTGGGTGGACCCGTTCGGAATCTGGCACCGAAGCAACACCAGCACGGTTGGTTATTCCGACGGCCGTGTCGGCATGCAGCAATGGCGCGGCAAAGGACTCATCCAGTGGAACATGACGGCCTTGCACGACCCTCTGAGTTTCAACTTCTACAGAACACCCACTGACGACGAGGAGTGGGAAGACTTCGAGGTCGCACTGAGGGCGTATTCCTATCGGGCGCTTCAGTAGAGTCTCTTAGCAAAAAAGGCCAGACGGAAATGCACAGATGGCAAGACAGGAGCTTCATTGATTGTGCTCATCGGGCCATGTATGACCCACCAGAGACCTTCGCATTCTATATGAACAATCCGGCCGACGAGGTTACAGACCTAAATTATATGGCCAACGGGTATCCGTGCAAATCTCATGATTAGTTCCTGTTGCCCAATGCACTAAAAGCGATAAAAATTAGCCGTCCGATTTAGGACAAGCTCGGCTTCATCGACTGTACCGGAGAAGTCAAGGCCTGTAACCTGACAATAATAATTCATCAATAATATTGTCATCCTCGCATGTCCTTAGCGGGGACCCAGCTCCAATAATCACTCCTCAATCCCAATAATCAATAGTAAATCTTACCGCATTTCTACCCGCGGTTCGCACCAGTTTTAATCACTCATCCTGCTTTGTGCTGCCTGCGGTTCGGTACTATTTTCATTTACTACGTCCTTTACAGGACTGCGTAACACTAAATGAACCTCATGCCGGCCTCCGGCAGCACAAGCAACAAACGAAACGTGTACCCGCAAGTCGTTAGCTGGGATCAAACCCAATAGTCAATATTCAATAGAAAATAGTGAATCGAAATGAGTTTATCCCCGATGCTAGCTCAATTGCTTTTCTGTCGGGTGCTTCGTGTCTGCGAATATCTACCTGCCTATAAGGCACCTCATGCTGGCCAGAGCTTGTCCTCGGTGTTTGCTTACTTGCTTTTCTGCCGGGGGGTAGAAATGCTATACGCTCGGCGATTGCGGCTATTCATGCCCTCCGTTATGTAATTGCTTTCTTCCGGCTTTAGGTTTGCCGGATAGCCGGGCTTAAGCCGCTGTTCTACCGCACGTCGTATATCATGAATCCCGCAAACGCCGCCACAAAAAACACGACATTAAAAAAAACGAGTCCCCCCCAGTAAGGCAGCACTTCGTTTAATTTGTTTTTCAACGCCTCCTCTTTGAACACAAAACGCGGCCGGTCGCTAACGTCCAGCAAAGACTCGTCCTCAAGTGCCGGATTCTTTTCTCTCGCATCATCTATTTTCTTGCTCAAATACGGCCGTAACTGATTTCTATATTCGTCTTTTGTACGTTCAAAGTACTCTAAGCTTCGCAGCCCTGTTCCTGTCAGATCTCTGGCAACATAAACGAAATTTGCAAAAGGTGAAATGCAGGCAAGGTTTTTCGCGAGCTTCGTTTGAGCGGCGGCTTTTGTCTTCCGGTTGTCCCAAAGCATATCAGAATCCCCTCTGATACGGTCAAGTTCGTCCCCTGCCTTTTTATACTCGCCAACGAATGCATCCATCATTGCCTTAAACTCAGGATCGGCGGCTGCTCGCTGCTGGGCTGCTTTTCGATACTTAGGGTCAACAACTCTTCTATGAAAAAGAAACCAGCCACCAATACCACCGAATTCCATTGATTCGAATTCAGAAAATAGTTTGCCATATTTGAGTTTGAATTGTTTTACACTTTCGTTCATAAGTTCGCTTGCTACTTCCTGACCATGAGCCTCATTTTCACTCTCCCGCCTTTCAATTTCATTGACCGAAGGAATACGATAAAACTGGGCGGAGATATAGGGGCATACATTGGGAATTACCAGAACCAGCAATATCCAAAGGAAAAGACAGTTCAGGATCGAAGTAGTCGAATATCTGGAAAACGTAGATACCATAAGCCCCAAAAGATAAAACAACGTGATGAAAGTAATCGAAGCTGCGGTTAATAAGGCAAGTTCTGCCCATGCCGAGCCATCCCACTGGATAGACGGATTCATGGAAATATAAAGCCCTCCTACCAGAAGTGATAAGATAAATGGTATTATCAGGCTGATGGTGCCTCCGATGAATTTACCCAAAAGAATCGTTGTTCTGGATATGGAATTGGATATCACTAATCTTAACGTACCGCTTTGTCGTTCCCCGGCTATGGCATCGTGAGAAAACAACATCGCCAGCAAACTCATAATAATCGTCACGATAAATAGAAAGTCAAGAGGCGGAAAAAGTATTGGCAGCGGGTTATAATCAAAAAATCCCGAATCTTCGTTGCCTGAAATGCCAATGATGAGCGGCCGAAACCGTTCAGGCGGCTTCTGTGGACGAAGCATCTCTAAAAGTCCATCGCGGTTAGCGTTAGCATAATTGTCCATGATTTCATCCTGCAGGTTTACCCTAATGTTGTAATCGGCCATCTCCTGCTGGTAGTCATGGGCCAAAATGATAATGCAGGCAACGGTGACAATAATGCACAAAACAAGACCAATCATAAACCGCAGATTGAGGATATTGTTCAAAAACTCTCTTGCAATAATTGTCTTTAACATCGATATTCTCCTTCGATTAAAATTATCGCACGTCGTATCTCAGGAAAGCCACATACGCCCCTGTGAAGAACAGTACGTTGAGCAAAATGAGAACTAAACAATTGCTCAGGCCTCCCCGGCCTAAAACCTCTTTGACTGAACTGCGCTGATAGTGGAAATCTGGCCGTTTGCTCTCTTCATCCCGGTTCTCATCCCCAGCCCATTCAATTATGTTGTCCTTGTAGTTTTGGGCCGCCCTTTTCAACCTTTGTTCTTCTGCCACACCGGTTCCCATAATGTCGGTTGCCAGGAAGGTAAAGGCGGGAGCCGGGGAAAATCGGGTGATGTTTTGAGATAATCGTACCAGGCTATTGAAGCGGTTGCGATAATCTTCATCTAATTTATCGCCTTCTACTATAGCGCGGAGCACAACTGCCGACTCAAGCTTGTCGAAATCGGGTCGAGTTTTGGGAATCCGTTTTATCTCAACAAACATCCTACGCAAGATTTGTTGATGTTTTAGCTCAAGCTGCTGAGTCGTCTGAATCCGGATAAATTGACGGGCCAGAATGTTGCCAAGATTAGGAATGAGAAATACAAGTATAGTCCAGACAAAAAGAGAAATAACCAAAGATGTGGAAGAACGATGTGTAAGGCACGAGATTAATAAGCCTAAGGAGAAGAAAACCGACAAATAGATCACACTGCTTAAGAGGAACAGCCCCAGCTTTGCCCAATCCTGGGCGTTCATATCTACCATAGGCGATAGGGTCACGAAAATTGTGCCTAAAAGCACTGCCACGAAGAAAGGCAGGATAAAGCTAATATATCCGCCGATCCATTTGCCAAAAATCAGGATCGGCCTTTTCAGGCTGTTGCTCAGCGATTGCCGCAGCGTCCCTGTCTCTTTTTCGCCGCAAACCATATCGAAGGCAAAGAGCATCGCGCAAAGAGACAGTATGACCTTGATGATATACAGCAGGTCCGGCGCCGTGAAAAGCTTGAAAAGATTGTTCAGCGACTTCTGTTTTTCGCTGCTGATCTTGACTCCAACAGCCCCTAATTCCCAGGGGCGGCTCAGATTCTCATCCAGGCCCTTTGCGAAAATAGAAAGTGGTGTTGGCGGAATAATTTCAACACGATCACCGGAGTCCTTCCGCAGGATGTCATGATTTTCCAGGGCCATGCAGTAATCGCTGTACATAACGAATATGCTGACGAAAATCAATATTGTCGATAGAACAAATATTATCGAAAACTTGTAACTGAAAAGGTTACTAAGTATCTCTTTTTCGATTATTGACTTAAGCATGGTCTTTCCTTTCTTACCGCATATCGTAACGCAAAAACGACAAAAAACATTCTCCCACTCTTTATCTAAAGCAATAGGTGTGCCAAAAGAGTAATAAACTCAATGAAATCTTATAACTTCTTACA
>Ga0307379_10010170_pt1 | contig 12507 bp, 13 predicted proteins | sample UN2MG_FD_202237 | JGI IMG/M metagenome (GOLD analysis project Ga0307379, IMG submission 202237) | Soil microbial communities from Risofladan, Vaasa, Finland - UN-2 | ecosystem: Environmental > Terrestrial > Soil > Coastal area > Acid sulfate soil | place: Finland: Risofladan, Vaasa | collected... | reverse complement strand
TCCTCGAGCTCGAGGACGTCCACCAGGTCGTCGGCCACGAGCCAGGCGTAGACCCGCGCCTGCGCATCGGTCAGGTCTTCGAGAGTCCAGTCCTGCGCGCGGCCTTTGAAGCCACGGGCCAGCGGGTTGATGCCGCGGCCGCCGCCCACCTCGAAGTCGGACGCGACGTAGATCGAGCCGTCCAGGCCCACAGAGATGTCGTTGGTGGGGTGGGGCACCTCACGTTCGGCGAACAGGCGCGGCTTCGACGTGTTGATCGAGCCGTAGATGGAGAGGAAGGCGCGGTTGGTCGACGGCTCGTTCTGGATCGTGTAGAGGAAGCCGCGGCGCACCTTCAGGCGCTCGACCCAGCGATTCGGCTCGACCTCCCACTCCAGGCTCGTCGGCTCGGCGAGCTCCTTGCAGGGGTCCTGCTGCTCGCTGATCTCCTCCTGCCGATACTTCCAGATGCGCACGCCCTCGGGGTTGCCGCCGATCACTTCGTTCGGCGCCACCGCCGGGCCGCGATAGGAGACCGCGGCGTAGATGTTGCCCTGCTCGTCGATGTCCAGGGCCCGGACGACGTGCTCACGCTCGACGACGGGCAGCTCGAGGCGCCAGATCGGCTCGCCATCGGCCGAGAGCTTCTCGATCGAGCTGTTCCCGTCGTTGACGTAGAGGTTCGACTGCCGATCGGTCGCCATGATCCGGCAATCCGACTTCTTCCTGGCCTGCTTCTCGAACAGCGGAGAGTAGGTCTCCTCGTCGTCGGTGGTCGAACTCCCGCCTGTGGTCTTCGGGATGTAGGTGATGAGGTTCTCGGAACGGGTGAAGCTGCGGATGTGCCGCACGGGGTTCGTGCCGGCGAGTTGGTTGGGGTTGAACTTCCTGAGCCCCTCGCGTTGCGTGCCACGCCTACGGCCCGTCTTCGGGTCCAGGGACCGCTCGTTGAGCAGGACCGGAGACGTGCCGGGCGGCTGCTTCCCGAACTCGAGGTTGTCCGAGAGTCCGCCGAGGGGGTAGTCGAGGGGGGCTTTCATCGTTCAGATGAGCGACTCGGGCAGGAAGTGTGCACGCACGTCGAGGTCCATCTGGCCTGTTACGAGCGCCTCTGACATCGTTGCGCGGATGTGCCGATAGGAATTCGCCGCAGGCGTAGAGACGGTTGTGCTGTTGACATTGAGGGCGATGGTCGTTGCCAGCGTGAATGCCGTCAGCCCGCCGTCTGGGCTCGTCTGGATGGTGACGGAGACCGAGCCCGCGGTAACGTCGGAGTTGGCAACGATCGTGGTGATGCGCAACTCCTTCGTATTGGGGAGCACGAACCAGCCCCCTGTGATGTTGCCGGACGCCGAGTTGAGCCCCTGCTCGGAAAGCAGCACGAAATTGTCGTGGTAAGCCTGGGGCATCAGTCCACCCTCCGTCCGTGAATACGCGCGATGACCGTGACCGCACTCGTCCCGGTGAGGCTGTCCGTGATGTTGGCGCGGACGTGCTTATAGAGGTCGCCCGACGGGGTCAACTGCGTCGCAGTCGCCGTCGTGATCGAGCCGGTCGTGCCGCCGGCGATGTTGACGCTGGTCGTGCGGTCGTCTGGAGAGGTGTCGAAATCGACTACCACGTTCCCGCCGCCAAAGGTGCCCGTGGTGTGCACCGTGAGGTCGTACTCCTCCCAGGCTTTCGATGAACGCCAGCGGCCCACGACGTCGCCCGTCGTGGCCGTGATATTGATGTCCGCCGAGCCGTCACCGGCCACTCCCGCGGACAACGTCAGCACGATTCGATCGTCGGTGTTGCCCAGGCTGCTGTCGGCGATGATGAAGTCGCCTGTGCTGATCGACGTTCCGCTAACGATCGTGATAATTTTGCCGGCCGAGAAGAGCTCTTTGTTCGTGAACTCACCGACACCTGTGAGGCTGAAGGGGAATCCGCTTACGTCTCCGTCGTCGTCGTAGGTGAGGCTCGAGATGTCGTCGGTAAAGACGGTCGCCTCGAGGATGTCGACCTGGTCGCTTAGAGATCCAACCATGATGATTCAGGAGGGGTGCGCCACGGGGGACCGGGCGAAGGGGGTTTGTTCGGGGGTGGACACCATCTGGATCGCGCCGTTCAGGATCGGACCCAGCCACATGTTCGACTGCTGCGCGCCGTCGAAGCGCCGCGCGGCACGGCCGATCGGGCCACCGATGACGCCCGTGATGCGCTGATCGAGCGTGCCCGCGTCCTCCTCCTCGTAGCCTCGAGCGAACGCTCGTAGGATCTGGAGGAAGTATTCCTGGCAGAAGTCGGGGATCGGCACCATGTCCCCGTCGCCGATGTTGTTCCACGTCGAGCGGTAGAAGATCGTCACCGTGCCGAACTCGGTCGAGTTGGGCGTCGGCCAGATTTCGAGAATGGGCGTGACGCCGCCGTTGTCGAGCACCTGGTGGTTGACGGCGACCCAGTAGTACCAGGTCGTGACCTCGATCGGGTTCGAGCGCAACTCGAGGATGTGCGCGAGAGACGTCGGATTGAGCTCACGCAGAAGCGAGTCCGTCGCGTCGATGGCGGTGATCTCGCCGAAGTCCGAGGGCAACTCGAGGTAGTCGTATTCGATCGTGCCCGCGATGTCGGTGTTGGTGTCTGCGGAACCCGCCGCGGTGTCCGGGTCGATCTGGGCCGAGATCGTCTCTTTCAGCACGATCGCGTCGTCGTTGGTGCGGCTCTCAACCTCGACCACCTTCCCTACGGCCGCGTTCGCGCCGGCGGTGATCTCGAGGCGATCGCCTTCGTTGAAGTTGTAGTTGGTGAAGGCGGCTGTGAGCGTGAGCGTGAGCGAGCCCTCGTCCCAGGTCGCGGCCGACAGGTCGATGTTGGCCTTCCATGAGAGGCGCGTCGAACGGCCCACGGACCATTGCCAGGGGTAGTGGTTCATGAAGAAGCGGCCGGCACCGTTGATGATGTGCTGCTTCGGCAGAGTCGGGTGCGGCTCGCCGCCCAGCGTGTGGGCAACGTGCGCATCGGCTTCCTGGTAGGAGAGGACCATGGGTGTGTGTGCGTTGGGGTAGTGGGGCCGACCCGTCAGGATCGAGCCGGCCCCGGAGGTTCACTCCAAACGGAGATCAGACAGGCACATAGGCTTCGACGGAGGTGCCGAAGCCGTTGTAGCCGGAGAACCAACACGAAATCTGATCCGCGCCCAGGTCTCCAGACGCCTTATCGTTAGCTGCGACCGCGATGATTTTCGCGCCGCTGGCGTCGGCGTAGCCGAGGGCGAGAGCGTTGCAGGTGAGTTGCTCGCCCGCTTCGACCGCATCGGCGGCCAGGACGTTCGCAATCTCCACATAGCCCTCGATGCGAACGAGGACGCGGGTGTTGTCGGCCCCTGCGTCATTCAACAGGTCGATCACCACCCCAAAGAATCCGTGAGCGAGAATGTCCACGGTCCCCGCGGCCGAGGCCGAGGTAATGACGATCGACTGCACGATGTTGCCGCCCGGATGGTCGGCATCACCGAGGTTCGTCGAAATGGTGGACACTTCGGCCTGAGAGCCCGTGATGTCCCAGCGGACGAGCTCGCCAACGGCGACGGCCGATCCTTTGCGGTTCGTTACGGGGACGTCCCAGTTCGCCGGGAAAAGTCCCGTGTAACCTGAAGACGGTCCCGAGGTGGGTGCTCCACTACCAGGCATGGTTCATCCCTCCTTTCTACGGAAGAAGGTCAACAGACGGAGACAGGATGCCCTGACGCTTCCGACTGCGACACACGAGGTTGTACCAGACGTCGATCGGGACGATCTTTGTGAACGGCTGATTCGGATGTTCCTTGACCGTGTGCTGTTTGATGAAACGGTCACGATGGAAGACAGGGCGAAGGTACTCGCTGTCGATCCAGTAGTAGCGGGGGCCGCCCAGCGTCGCGTTCGACTCGGTGGCAACCGCGGTGCTCAGAGGGTAGAGCGTTGCGTCGTCGAGGGCCGACGTGAACATCACGGGGATGCCCGCGTAGGTCGGCTCGGAGTAGGCCGCGTCCTGGCGGCCCTGGGTGACGAAGAGATCCTGCGAACGCCGCATGATGTCGACCAGCGACCGCCACCCGAAGTTCGAGCAGCAGATCATCTTCTTCGCCTTCATGGACCGCTCGAAGTAGTCCCGGCCGCCACGGAATGCTTTGAACATCGTGGCGAGCATCATTTTGTCCATGCCCTCGAGCAGATTGTCGGAGGCCGTCGCCGACAGCGAGGCGTAGGTCTCCTGCTGCGGCACCCAATTGGCGTAGGTGGCGGGCGCGATGCCCTCCACTTCCGTCCATGCGGAGCCCGAGGCGGTCGTTTCGGAGTGGAACAGGCCGTTGGTCTGTTCGTTCAGGAAAGCCGGGATGGGGTAGGGCTTCTCGCCCGACGCCGCTTCCGAATCGGCGATCTGGGGAACCGCCCAGAGCAGACCTTCGAGCAGGTTGTAGAGCGACTGGTAGGCCGTCCCCACTTTGTTGTCGTAGATGTCCTTGAACTTTTTGAAGCGAGCGCGTTGCGTCATCTCGCCGGTGCCCTGCAGCCCTTTTTCCTGATCGGTCCAGGCAAAGTGCGTGAGGGCAAAGCGCCATTCCACGGACCACTCAACGAGTGTCTGCGGGTTGCGCCATGTGAATTGGTCGTCGCCGGAGCCGTAGGTTTGCGCGAGTCCAGGGTCTTCGAGAGTCAGCGAGTCGCTGATCTTCGATCCACCCTGGAGGATGTCACGCATCCCGGCACCGACCATGAGGTCGCCGAAAAGGTAGGTGTTTTCGACAGCCTCACGGATGACGACTTTGGGACCGCGCAGGTATGCCTGCGTGGTGCTGAGGATGAAATCCCCAAAGTCGGCCATGGAGCCCATGAGTTGTTATTTCTCCAGAATCAGTAAGGGATACCGAGCGTCTCCTTACGGTTCTTCTCCGCCTCGAGCTTCTGGAACATGTCGTAGGCACGATCCTCTCCGCTCATGGAGTGCGTTGAAGCGCCGCCCGGGACGCGAGTGCCCTGGACGCTCGGGGTTCCCCGATCGCGGCGATCGAGGTCTCGCGCACCAGCTCCGCCATCCGTCCCGCCTCGGGGTGAACCGAGAACCAACAGGGCGGCGTGGTCGATGAGCTGGCCGTAGCTGTCGTACTGGCCGGTTCGCACCTGCCTGACAGCCTGCTCGTAGATATCCCGTTGCAGCTTTTTGTTGTTGGCGAGCTGCGGGTATGTCGACGTGGCGAGCCTTTCGAGCTCGACTGTCACATCCCGTTGCTCCTGTCGTGATGCTGTCTGGGAGACCTGTTGCCGAAGAGATTGATTCTCCGCGGCGACCGTCTTCAGGGTGGCTACGAGCTTCTTCCCCGTGTCTCCGAGCTCTTCACCCAACTCACGCTCCAGATCGTCGAAGTTAACCCCTATTGGCGAGGGTTGGGCGCTGGGCTCCCCGTGCGCCGCCTCTTCGGAGTGTTCGCGGATCGGTGCGAAGACGTCTACCCCGTCATCGCGTGCGGTCCCTTCCCCAGCGCGGGGAGGGGGCGTTGCGTTCTCGAGCTCTTTGACACGTTGGAAGTTCTGCTGAGATTCTCGCCAGAGTGGCTGTACGCGCTCGGCCCAGGAGATGATTAGATCCTCTCCCAGACCCTCCAGCATGGCGTCGTCTACGCGCGTGTGACGCTTCAGAAGGTTGACCGCTGACTCCCGCGTGAGGGCCGTGCGCTGTTGCGGTGCTTCTGCCGGCGTCTCCGGTTGCGTAGATCTCTCCCGAGGGGCGCCCCCATCGAAAGTTTCCTCTAGTTCCAGGGCGTCTTCTGCCGACCCTGGTTTGTTCTCTTCGAGCTGCCGGAACCGATCGAAGATCGAATCATCACGCAACGTGTTCGCGTGCGCGAGGTCGATGTCTTCGCGGTCGGGACCTGTCGGCTCCTCGGTGGATTTGCGCCAGGCGTCCGAACCGATGAGGTCCGGGTCTTCCTGTCCGTTGGGGCCGCCCAGGCCCACGAGCTCGGTCGTTACTCCGCTTCGGATGATGTCGTCGTCGTCGATTCCCATACGTCCTTCTGTCCTGCTGCTTCCAGCTTCCCTAGTTTGTTGCGCAGCGCCTTGTGCGGACGAGCGATGTCGGTCGACTCCTTCTCGACGTTCACCTCGGGCTTCTCGTTGTACTGGTAGTCGTAGCCGATCCGGTTCAGGTTCGTCAGCGCGCGTTCACGCTCGGAGCGTGATGCGAACTGTGGCCGGCCCTTCGCGTCCACGCGGTCATACAGACCCATGGAGTTGCCCACGTCACGCGGGAGAGAGTGCGCGGTGAAGTAGCCATCGTGGCCGCGGCGCCCGGTGCGACCGACCGAAGGCGCGAGGCTCGGCGCGAGCATCCCCGCGTGCGCGTACTTCACGCCCTTCACGGTGATCGACTCGGGCGCGCGCACGCGATACCTCCGCTCGATCTCGTTCCCATCCGTGTCTCGGAAAAGGTGTTCCATCTAGCCTGCGGCCTTTCCGCCCCCAACGAGCGAAAGGGAGGGGGGGGCCGATCCCTGGGACGATGGTGCCCCGGGGAGCTTTGGCGCGCTCGGAAGGCCGGTGAGCGAGCCGGGGCTCGTTGACCGACCCCCCCCTCCACCTGATCTTCCGATGTCCGAGGCCATGCGCGGCATCGAGCCCATGGCGGGCAACATGCCCTGTGCGACGACTTTGTTGAACGCCTCCATGTTGATCTCTTCGAGCTCGGGCATTCGCAATGCTTCGCTCGCGCGCTTCCACAACTTCTGCCACGGCATCCAGGGTGCCGCCGCCATGGCCGGCCCGAAGTTGGCCGCGACCTCGAGCCCCTGCAGAACCTCGGGCACGCGCGTTGTCGGATCGCTCACGAGCTCGATCGTGAGCTCCAGGTCGTAGAACGTGGCGCCCGACCCGTCCTCGAAGGAGCCGCCCTCGAACCAGGCTTCGGTCATGCCCATGGCCTGCGACGCTTCGGGGCCCAGGGCCGACACCACCCGGTCATCGTGGTAGGCGTACCAGGCCGCGGTGCGCGCGGCGGCGAGCAGGGCGCGCTGGATCATCTTCCGCGGCCAGGCGCTCTTCAGCGTGCGGGCCTGTTGCGCGTTCTGGTGTTCGGTGGCCGTGCCACGGCCTGTAACCAACCCGCGGCTCGCGTCGTCCTCGCCCATGATGCGGTCGAGACGTTCGGTGGAGACGGCCAGGCCCTCGTGTTGTTCACGGCTCGAGCCGCCCACTTCCACCTGTTTCACGCCGGCGTTGTCGAAGCCGGGGATGCCGACGAAGAACTGATCGGGCGTGTTCTGGATCTTCAGCGCCGTCTCGACGTCGGTTTCGTCGTACAGGATGATCCGTTTGTAGCTAACGTCGGCGCGTTGGATGGCGAGGGCGCGACGGTTGACGTCCGTGATCTGTGCCTCCATCGCGGTGAGGAGTCCCAGGGGGTACGGCTCATCTCCGACTGTGTAGAGCCCGCAGAGGGAATACGGGCCCCACGGAGGGCCGTAGTAGGGCCGCGGCTTGCGGAGCCACTCGTACTTCTGTTGACCGTCGCGCGCCTCGTACACGCTCAGGGTGAACCACGACCCGTGGAACCCACCCTTTGGACCCTCGGACTCCTTCAGCCGGTACTCGGGCATCCAGATGTCCCAGCCGTAGAGGTCGTCGCGGTTGAGGTTCGGGCGATGCGCGCGATCCTCCGACATGGTTTCCACTTCGCCCATCGGCTGTGCCGACGTCTCGGGGTCCATGTCGTGCAGTTGGTCGAGATCCCAGCCTGAATCGGGATCGTCCAGGGCTTCCTGAATGAGCGCCTTGCGCGATCGGCGCCAGCCGTGTCCCATCCAGCGCGGCGAGCGTGCGGAATCGGCCAGGGGGTCCATGAGGAAGCGGCGCTGGCTGATGCGGTAGGTCTTCGGCCGCCGGCGCCGGACGGGCTTCTCGCGCCTCTTTCGCGTCCAGGTCTTCGAGTCGTCCTCCTCGACCGTGAGCCAGGCTTTGTCGACCAGATCCTCGCCGGTGATCGCCTCCTGGGTGGTCAGCATCACGCCCCAATTGAAGAAGCAGTCGCGGACCACCTCTTCCGCGACGCTGTCGAGCTCGGTCTCCACGGCCCAGCGGTTCAGGAAGTGGCCTATCGCCTCTGCCACGTCGCGTTGAGACCCGGCTCGACTGGTCCGACAGTGGAACCGGGGAGGCAGGAACGCATAGGCAGGCAGCGCAGATGCGATGGACGTGAAGTAGCGGTTCTCGGGATACCACTCCCCGTGCGGTGAATCGTCCCGGAAGAAGGGCCCGTGATAGCGTGCGAGCTGTGCGTCGTAGGTCTGAAGGCGCGCGTCGCGGAAGAACTCGGCCGCCTTCACCTCATGGAAGAGCTCCTCGGGATCGTTGGTGAGCGCCATGAACGTCTATTGCAGGTGCAGGTCCAGGGGGCCGACGCGAGGGTGGATGCAGACCGCGCGGCCGGCGAATGCGAGCTTCTTCGGCACGCTCGAGAGCTCGTAGACCCGCATGGCCTCGTCGATGTATTCCTCGACGACGAAGGGGTGCAGGCCGATGACATGCACCGGAATGCCCTGCAGGGCATGGAAGATGATGGCCCGAATGAGCCAGTCAGTGACGGACTCGCCCCAGCGCCGGGCGATCAGCCCCCGCGCTTCCAGCTTTCCCGTAGGACCGAAGCGTGATCCAGCACCGCCCCCAGCGTGCCCTTTCGGAACTTCGGAGCCGCTGGAGTTGAAACCTGGCCGCCTCTCTTCCATTTCCACTCGCATAGGTATCGGCACTCGTCGAACCCATGGTCAGGCAGGGAAGGATCAGCCTCCTCACGCTCGGCCATGGTGTCCGGGTTCGCAACCGACTTCCATATCAGCCCCTCGAGCTCCTCTGCGGTACAAACAGGAAGTCCCTTTTCAACCAGCACCGGATCTGGCCCAGGAACTAAGTTGCTTTCGAGGAAGAACATGTGCGGGTTGTAGGCGGGCAGGGGTCCCTGCTCTTTGGTGTCCACCAGGCGGTCGGGGTGTCTTCCGGTGAGTGCCCAGCGGAGCTGGTCGCAGGAGCGATGCCAGGAGTCCTTCCCCTTCTTTGCGGGCATGGCGATGCCGGCTTTGTCGCCCACTTTGCGCAGGTGGTCGTTGTAGATCGAGATGTTGTCCTTGTCGTTGTCGCAGACGATGGCGCGCAGGCCGAGCTCCCGGTGGAACTCCGAAGCCAGCTTCGCCCACCACTGGATCTGTCGCTGGGTGTGGTACGCCTGGTAGACCTGGAATGCGCGGTCGTCGGAGTCGAAGCCCCAGATCGAGAGCGAACCAGGTGCTCGATACCCCCAATCCTGCGAGCCCGCGAACCACTGCATCGGGATCTCTCGGTTCCACGAGTCGACCGCCAGAATGGGCTTCCCGGAGTTCGTGCGTCTCAGCGACCCGTTGTGGTCTCTCAGCAGTTCTCCACGCAGGACGTGAACCTCGGGGTTGAACTCTTCGACGACCAGGCCCTCTGCGGAGACCCACTCGCCGTCGAGCAGTCTCTTCCGGCGGTGATCGGTGAGGCTGTTGAGCTTCGGCCAGTAGACTTCCTTCCAGAACTCGGTCCAGTCGCCGTCGTTGTAGTAGACCGGGTTGTCCTGGTGCTTCGAGAGGAAGCGTCGCATGAGCCCGCGGCTCGCGCGGCGGTTCAGGATGTGGCTCCTCGCGCCCGGGTTGCAGTCGCAGATCAGCAGCGTCACGGGTCCATTCCGTGCACGCAGGCGGGAGTTGATCTTCTCCAGGCCGTCCAGGCCGCACTCGGTCGCCTCGAAGATGATCGCCAGGTCGTACTCGGTCGACATGATCCGGTCGGGGTTGTCGAGCCCGGAGATCACGACTCGGGACTGCCCCTCACGTTCACGCCCGTCGAGACTGCGGATCTTCGACCAGGGGTAGGAGTAGTAGTCCCGGTGCCCGCGTGTCATGGGCCGCCCGACCAGGATCGGGTGGCTGGGACCCAGCACGAAGTCCTCGTAGAGCTGGAGCACCGACTCGTTCATCGAGGCCCGCGTAGCGCGCGTGAGCAGGATGCGGACGCCAGGGAACTCCTCTGCGAACCAGTTGGCGAACTCGAGTGCGCCGCGGGTCTTCCCCGTCCCGGCCGGTCCCTCGAGCAGAATCTCGTGCGGGTGGGAGAGTGGCGGATTCTCGCACGCCTCGGAGATGATCTCGAAGAGCTCGGCGACCGCTCCGCGTGCGACGAACTCGACCTCGACGCTGTTCGATACCTCCGTCACCCGGCCTTCTCCTTCAGATAGACCGTCATGTAGGCGTCGGGCTTCGGGTTTGGCCCAGTCAGGTAGAAGCCTCCCAGGATGTCACCCTGCACCACGTCCAGATTCGTGTCGGTCACGAAGACGTCCAGATCCGGGTTCGTAAGCGTTGTCTGTGCGATCGCTCCGCCGTTTTTGACGACACGCCATGTCGATGTCCCTACAGGCGCCGCGTCCCTTACCACGCTGTACCCAACGATCGTCATTTCCGCATAGAGAATGTCGTACCCGAACGTGGCGGTGCAGGTGAACCCGTTCCAGTCCATGTAGGTGCCGTTAGCGAGGTTGACGCCGAGGAACGTCTCCTCGTACACGCCCAGGCTCAACCACTTCGATCGCGCTGAGTCCCACGCGAAGAACTCGTCCAGGTCCGTGCGATAGATGAGGTCGCCTTCGCCCCCGGATGTCGGACTCGTTGCTACATGGCGCGCGATTTTCCGCCACATGTAGTCGGTACGGCCTCGGTGTCGCCTCACGACTCCAGTCCGCCATTCACCCTTTTTCTAAAGGCATGGATGAAGATGACGTTGGCGACTGCCGCGAACACCTTTAGCGTCTTCGCGTTGCGGAGTTGGTGCTCCTCCAGCACGGTGAACATACCGCTGTTGAAGGGCACGATGATCTGAACCAAATGCGAGGTGTCGATGACCTCGACCGTCAGGAGCACGTCTGCCGTGTGGGTGTTGCACGCCTCCAGCGTCCACAGATCCCACTCTCCGCCGGCCGTTGCGGTTGTGGCCGTTGCCACGGTCGTAGCCGATCCGGTCGCGGTGCCAGTGACAGCATGAAGCGCCCCGTCGCCGTCGTGGGCTACAGGCGTGATCTGCGCGAATCCATCAGGTTGACCGAAAGGCTCTTCGTTGTAGACGTAGGCCGTGAACTGCCCTGTCAGCGCGCCTCCCTCGGCTGTCGTCACGTCGAGCGCCACCAGCGCCGCGCCCGAGACGTCGACAGACCAGATGCGCGGCGAGGCCGCCGTGAGCTCCTGGACGGGCGTGAAGGACGAGTAGTTGCCTGTCCCCGCCGACCTCTTCACTTCGACGACGGCCGTGGCCCAGCTCGCGCCGGCTTCAGGGTTGCACTCGATCGTCAGGCGGTTCCATTCACGGACGTCGATCACGCTCTCTCCGCCGGCGATCCCCGTGGCGTTCATGTCCAGGCCGGCCAGCAGAACGTGGTGTCCGAGCTCGCCGAGGCCGCGCTGACGTGCCCGGCGCTGTTGCGCTGCCTGGGGTGCTCCGGTGCGGGTTGCCATCAGATGACCCCGAGGATATAGCGTCCGATCGCCAGGCCCAGCACGGCCGCTGAGAAGTGGAAGCTGAAGTCTCGAAAGGTGCCGCCTCCGGATTTCGTTTGCAGGCGCGCCTGGGTGTCCTTCCACAACGCGCGCAGAGAGCTCGAGAGGTTGTCGACCTGGCGCTGGTGGCGGGCGTCTCGGTCGGAGAGGGTTCCGTGGAGCGGGGCCATGACCATGGAGAACGCCTTTTCATCTTCTCTGGCGATAGCCTCGACCACCTCGAGCACGGTGGCTTTGCGCCACCAGACCGAGCCGTGACTGACGAAGGAGACGAGCGGATCGCCTGTCTTCAGGTCTTCGGCGGCCTGGGCGGACGTTGAGATTGCCCGCTCGCCACGCTTCTGATTCTCATTCTCGAAGTCGATCACAGCAGCATCTCCAATCCGCCGTAGATGGCGCAGAAGTAGATCAGGAACGTCTCGAGCAGATCGAGCGCGGTCTTCATGGGGGACTGGACGAGCTCGATGCGGGGCTCCGACTCCGGCATGAGGATTCCCTGGCGCTGGCGCGAGCAGGTAACGAGGTTGTGCCAGGTGTCGACGGGGACGAACATACCCCGGTCTTTCTCGCCGATCGTGGCGGTCAGCGGGCCCAGCGGGTACGGATCGGGTTGCGGCTCGTCCCAGGTGCCGTGCAAAATGCGGTCGGTGAAGGCTTTGTATTCCTTCTGGATGAGCTTCTCGAAGAGGTAGGTCGGCTCTTTCGTGTCGTCCAACAGGTAGCTCATCGCATCTGCACCCGTCTCAGCACGCGCTGTTTCTCACGCCACTCCGTTCGCGTGTAGTTGGCGGGCGTCACCTGCCGCGGCACAGCCTTCCGGCGGTCCCGCTGCCCGGCTTCCACCTCCGCGAGCCGCTGCAGCCACTTCGCGTGCTCAACGGGCCCCATGGCGAACTCGAGCTGGTCGAACACGGAGATGAAGGTCACTCCCGGTCCTTCTCTTTCGAGACCACATT
>Ga0307379_10010169_pt1 | contig 12507 bp, 6 predicted proteins | sample UN2MG_FD_202237 | JGI IMG/M metagenome (GOLD analysis project Ga0307379, IMG submission 202237) | Soil microbial communities from Risofladan, Vaasa, Finland - UN-2 | ecosystem: Environmental > Terrestrial > Soil > Coastal area > Acid sulfate soil | place: Finland: Risofladan, Vaasa | collected... | reverse complement strand
AAGACGATCCAGGCCGGTCTCCGCTATCTCCGCTCCCGGTACGAAACGGAACGCCTTTTTGAAGACAGCGCGGCGCCCCAGGCCGCCTGGTCTGACGCGTCCGATCACATGTACACCCACGCCATAGCCACCCTGACTTTTATTGAGGCCTTCAGCGAACTGAAAGATACCGGGCTCAAAACGATGACAGAAGACTCCCTCAAGCTCATCGTCCAATCCCAAAACATCGAAACCAAACCGGAAGGCCTGGACGGCCCGGTCAGCGCCGACTCCGACAGCTATGGAGGCTGGCGCTATAGTCCGAGTAGCACCGGGAGTGATATCTCCGTCACAGGATGGCAAGTCCTGGCCTTGCGCGCGGGAAAAAATACCGGATTCGATATCCCTGACCGAGCGTTCTCGGCAGCCGCTCAATACGTGAAGTCCCTCTACAACAAGGACACAGGATCTTTCGGCTATACGTCCCCCGGTGGAGACTCCTGCGCCCGGGCGGGAATGGGCGCGCTGTCTCTCCAGCTCTGCGGCTTTCCCGAAGAGAAAGAGGCGCTGGGTGCTCGCCGGTTCATGCAGGACCACGCTCCGACCTGGAATATCGAAAGTCCCGGGGACGGCTATCCTTTTTATTATTGGTATTATGCGACGCGAGCGATGCTCTTTGTCGGAGGCGATGACTGGCGGGTTTGGAAGGACTGGATGTGCCGCTTTCTCATCGACCACCAGAACGAGGATGGAAGCTGGAACGGCGAGCAGGAAGAGGGAGATGTCGGTGTGATTTACACGACCGCGCTCGGCGCGATGATGCTCGAGTTCTGCTGCGGCTACCTGCCGGCCTACATGCCCAAGCCGCCCAAGGCACCGGAGGTGACGTCTCTCCGCATCCTTTACGAGAAAGAAGCCGCCCCTGAAACAGCCAAGAACGTCGAGCTCGTCTTCGACGCCTCGAATTCGATGTGGGGGCAGATCTCGGGAGAAGCCAAGATCACCATCGCCCGGAAAGTGCTCGCTCAAATTATCAACGGCCTGCCGGATTCGCTGAACGTCGGTTTGCGCGTCTACGGACACCGCTACGGCCTGAATGATCCCAAGGCCTGCGCCGACACCGAACTCCTTGTCCCCATCGGTGCGATCGCCAAGACCCAGCTCGTCGATACAGTCAACAAGATCCAACTCAAGGGCAAGACGCCGCTCGTCTTGAGCGTGCTTGAGGCGATCAAGGACTTCGAGAAGATCGCCAACGGCAGCATCATCCTCATCACCGACGGCATCGAGAGCTGCGGCGGCGATATCAAGTCAATCGCGCCCGCCATCAAAAAGTCCGGCCTCGAGTTGAGGGTGCACATCGTCGGGTTCGACATCAAGGAGAAGGAGGCGCGGGCGGAGCTCGAGTCCATCGCCAAGTCCACCGATGGAATGTATCTGGATGCCCAAAATGCCGGCGAGCTGATGTCGGCCCTGGAGCAGACGCTCAAACTCGAGTATGTCGTGCTCGACGAAAAGGGCGAAGAAGCCGGCCGGGGGATCGTCGGCGGCGAGGCCATCAAGCTCAAGGAGGGCACATACACCCTGCGTGTCCTACTCTCCCCTGTTCCTCTCGAAACCAAGGTGACGATCAAGCCGGGTTCGAAAGAGACCCGCACGCTCAAAAAAATCCAGGACAAATGGATTCTGAACTAAGGCAACCGCATTGCGAAATGAGTTGACTTGAATCTTTCATGAAATGAAAAGAAAAAGACTCCCTCCAACTGGGGGAGCAAAGAAGAGGATATTTTGTTGTCTTCCCGCCTAAGGAGGGCGAAATTTCTTGCCTGACTTGTGAATAGATCAGGTTATTGGCTTGTGCCGATCATAATTGTGTTTGTTAAAGTATAAGAGAAGAAAGGAGTCGGCGACGATGGATGCGTGGAAGAGAAAGAAATTCTTTGTTTTCTGTTTGGCCTCAGTTTTCATCTTGTTGCTTCCTGTTTTGTCCGCCCGGGCCCAGGTCAAGTCCGAGGTCGAGCCGAACGACAATCGCGACCAGGCACAAGAGATCCGCGTCGACGATACCGTGGAAGGCCAATTTCAAAAGGATCGGGATGATGACTGGTTCAAGCTCATGGTGGACAAACCGGGCAAGAATTATCTTCAAGTCGACCTCAGCGCTGTCCCGGATATCGATACCCATCTCTATCTCTATGATGCCGGCAATCAAAGGCTTATCGAACTCAACGACGCGCCGAAAAGCGAGCCCGAATCCTTAACGCATTTCCCCGTCGAACCCGGTATTTATTACGTCCGAATCTACGCCAGCGGAAAGGCCGCCAAGGAAAAATACACCTTGACCATAAGAATAACGGGCCCTTGGCAGGACGGCTGGGAATCCGAGCCCAACGACCGTCGCGAGATGGCCAATGACCTCCCATTGGTCCGGAGCGTCCAGGGTTATTTCGATCATGGGCGAGATGAAGACTGGTACAAACTGACCAATGACGCGCCGGGCAGGAATCTGGTCCGGATCGACCTCTCGGCCGTTCCCGGAGTCAACGCCGAGCTCAATCTCCACGACGAGGGGGGAAACCGGATCTGGACTGTCAACGACACCAAGGAGAGCGGTCCCGAATCCATCTTCAACCTTGCCTTGGAACAGGGCACCTACTTCGTCAGCGTCTATGGACGGGAGACCAACAAGAATGATCCGTACACCCTGAGCACGAAGATTCTGGGCCCTTGGAAGGAAGGGCTGGAAGCGGAGCCCAATAACCGGAAAGAGGACGCGACCGAGATCCGCCTCGGACAGAGCTGGGAGGGATATTATTTAACGGACGGCGACGACGATTACTATAAGCTGATCATCGACCAACCGGGCAAAAACAACATCGAGGTCGCTATCAGCGCCGTCCCCGGCGCAGATAGCCGGCTCCAGATTCTTGATCAGGAGTATAAGGTACTTTGGGACGTCAACGACACCAAAAAAGGCGAGCCGGAATCAGTGTCATATTTCACCGTCACCGAGGGCACGTATTATATCTGGGTGAAAGGTTACCAGAAGAACATTACGGATAAGTATATCCTTAACACGCGCCTTCTCGGACCCTGGCAGGAAAATCAGGAGGCCGAGCCTAACAATGACATCAAACAGGCCAGCAAGATCGAACTGAACTCTCCCCTCGTCGGACATATCAATGGGGAGGATGACCGGGATTACTACGTGCTGAATATTCCTGCGCCCGGCGTCGATACGATCGTCATGCAGATTTCGGGGATTCCTGGGGTGAAATGGAGTCTTGAGCTTCTCGACCTTAAAGAAAGCCGGCTCGATCAATCCAATCGAGGAGAAGCCGGTCAAGGAGAAGAGATCGTTAAGATGAAGTTCAAGCCGGGGACCTATTATCTGAGAGTCCGAGCCCGGAGCGGGCAGAACACCGGCGCCGAATACATGCTCTACGCCGGAAAGCCGCAAAAACCCCCGGCCTCTCCCGAAGAAGTCCAGCAGGCCCTGATCAAGGCCCTCGATCGGCTGGCTTCCACCCAGCAGAAAGACGGCTCCTGGGCGCGATATCAACAGGCCTACACGGGATTGTCCATTATGGCCTTTGTCGGCGCCAAGTGCGTCCAGAAGGATTATTCGGCCAACGTCAAGGCGGCCCTCGACTTCCTGAAATCCAAATACATCCCGAGCTCCAAGTATCCAGAAGGCTCGAGGGACGCGGCCAACCGCGGGGGCACGTTCGGCACGCAGGAGATGTATCAGCACGCCATTACCACGCTGGCCGTGATCGAAGCTCTCGTGGACCTCGATGACGAGAGCCTGGAGCCCATCGCCCGGGAGGCCGTGCAGCTCATCATCCGCTCCCAGAATACTGAGCACAAACCCGAGACATTGAAAGGACCGATTCAACAGGATTCCCGCGCCTACGGTGGATGGCGTTATAACCCGGACAGCACGGATTCTGATATTTCCGTAACGGGCTGGCAAGTCCTTGCCCTTAAGGCCGCCGTCAACGCGGGCTTCACCGTGCCCGAATGGACATTCCCCGCGGCGGCCGATTTTGTCAGGTCTCTCCAGGGGAAAAATGACGGATCATTCAGGTATAACTCACCCGGAGACGCAGGATCATCCTGCGCTCGCGCCGGGATGGGCGCGCTTTCCCTTCAGCTTTCCGGGTATCCCAAGGATCCGATGATCCCCCCCGCCATACGTTTTATGCAGGACTTCGCTCCCCGGTGGAATGTCGAAGAGCCGGGTGACGGCTACCCCTTTTATTACTGGTATTACGGGACGCGCGTCATGTACCTGGCCGGCGGGGACGACTGGCGCATCTGGAAGGACTGGATGTGCCGTTTCCTCGTCGATCACCAGAATGGCGACGGAACCTGGGATGGGGCAAGGAACGAAGAGAGGCTCGATGTCTACAGAGGGGCCCTCGGCGCGCTGATGCTGGAGTTCTGCTGCGGGCACGTTCCGATCTACATGTCGCCGGTCAAGCGGCTCGGGTCGGGGACAATCAGCGTGGAATTTGAAAAAGGCGCGGAGAAAGAGGCCTCGAAGAACGTCGAGATCATCATGGACGCTTCCAACTCGATGTGGGGCCAGATTGCCGGTGAAGCGAAGATCACCATCGCCCGCCAGGTCTTGACTCAGATTATCAACGGATTGCCGGAATCCATGAACGTCGGCTTGCGGGTCTATGGCCACAGGTACGGCCTCAACGACCGGCGGGCCTGCACCGACACCGAACTTCTCGTTCCTATCGGGCCGTTGGCCAAAGCCCTGCTCATCGAGACCGTCAACAAGATCCAGCTCAAGGGCAAGACGCCGTTGGTCCATTCCGTTCTCGAGGCGATTAAGGACTTCGAGAAGATCCCCAACGGTTCGGTTATCCTCGTCACCGATGGGATCGAGAGCTGCAACGGTGACATCAAATCCATCGCCCCGACCATTAAGACCGCAGGCCTAGAGCTCAAGGTTCATATCGTCGGGTTTGACATCAAGGAGAAGGAGTCGCGCGAGCAGCTCGAGGCCATCGCCAAGTCCACAGACGGACGCTATCTGGATGCCAAGAACGCCGGGGAGCTTCTTTCGGCCCTGGAGCAGACACTCCAAATCGAATATGTCGTCTTGAACGAGAAGGGCGAAGAGGCCGGCCGAGGGATTGTCGGCGGTGAGGAAGTTAAGCTCAAGGAAGGCACGTATACGCTCCGCGTCCTGCTCGCCCCTCAGGTTCTGGAGGTGAAGATCGCGGTCAAAGCGGACGGCCGATCGGTCTGTGTCCTGAAAAAAGAAGCGGGAGCCTGGAAGCTCGGCTGCTAGCCCAGCCGAGGGAGAACGCTTCCTTGAAGCGGCTCCGGCCTAAAAGAGAATCGATGCGGTCGGTCGGTCAGTCGTCGCCGAGAGCGACGGCGAACAGGAACCAGGAGGCATGCGGCAGCCACTGTTCCGTCCACCGCCAATCGTCGTCTTTGCCGGTGACCGCGAAGTGAAGGTTATAATCGATGTCTTCCTCGTCGGTGTATCCGGCCGTGATTCCGTTCGAGATGCCGCCCGGGGCGTTCATGTATTCGTAAGAATCGAAGAACATGTACTCCGGGTTGTTCCTCCCCCGGCCGTAGAGCATGCAGCTGTCAAAAGGATTGAGGCCGAGGATCCAGTTCAGCTGGTCCTGAGCGAAGACTTTGACTCCGAACTGGAATTCCCGGTCGTCGGAGAAGATTCTCGAAGCCAAGCGGGCCGCGGCGGCCAGCGAACCCAACCGGGCGTTCTCCCCCTGCCACCACGGTGCCGTCTCGGTGTCGTGAGGGAAGAAGAAGCTCGTTCGCCGGACGCCCTTCCCGCTCTGGACAAGCTGACGGCCATAACCGAAGGGATTGCTCACTTCCGCCGTCACCGCGAGCTCGAAGGTCATCGACCGTCGGACGGCGTCTCGGATCTCCTCCTTCAGGGCGGCGTCGGCTGTCTCGAAATAGTTCATCAGGCTGACCAGGGGCAGTCCGGCATCGGCGGGATGGAAGAACGGCCGGTCGCCGTCGTCCGCCCGCCAATAGTCTTTGTATTGTCCGTGTGTCGTCAGCCGGGTCATCAGGTTCCGGGCACGCTTGTCCGCGGCCTCCTTATACTTGTCGGCTTTCGTCGCCCGGAAGAGTTCGGTTGCGGCCATCAGGGCGCAATAGTCGTCGACGATGTTCTCCCGGCCGTCGTTGGTAAAGAGAAGATTGTTCTCTTCCAGGAAGCTGAAGGCGTCCTCGGCCGCTCTGAGGTAGTCGGCGGGCGCAAAGTCTCCGGACACCCCGAGGCTCGCAGCGAGGGCCAACGCGGCAATGGCTATTCCGCCTCCTTCCCGGTAACCGGCCTCATAGGACGCCTGATCCGTGATCTTCGTTTTGCCGTAATCGCGGAACTTGTCCTTGGTCTCGGGCGTCAGGATGATGTGCCGCGTCGCCTTGGCCGTGATCAGTCGGTCCTCGGGCTTCTTTTCCGGGCCGCGGCCCGAGACGGTGATATAAAAAGAGCCGGACGGATTCTTCATCCGGACCAGGAAATCGGCCCCAAAGAGTCCTTCGTCCTGCAGCCTCCGCAGATACTGTTGAAAATAAGGATCGCCCCGGCGGCTCAGCTCGCGGTGGGAGGCCAGCAGGCTCCAGACCGTGAGCGGGATCTGTTGGGGATTGAAGTATGTCGAATAGGAAAGATGGGAGAGATGTTTTCCGTAGTCTCCGGTAGCGTCATACCAACCGCCGTGGACATCGACCGTCACTCCTTCTTTGCCTTCGATCTTCATGCTCCTGTCGGCCTGGTCAAGCCGCCCGGACGAGCGTTGGCTCTTGAAGTAATAAACGACATCCGACAGAGCGCTCCTCTCCAGGACATTCTTCTGGACAAGAAAGGGAGAGGACCGGACCGTTCCCCCGGGCGAGGAGCACTCGATGCGATAGCGGCCTTCCTGAGCGACAGCGCTGAAATCGACCGTCCAGAAACGCCAGTCCTTCCACTTCCGGACAGGGCCGACAGGGGCGGGGACTCCGGAAAGGACTACCTTTCCCGTCTCCGCATCGATGACCTTGAAGCCGTCCAGCTGGTCCTCCGGACCGCCCCGGATAACGGCCCGCTTCGCGCCGGCCGGCTCATAGCCGATATGATTGACCAGGATCTTGATGTCGTCGGCCGCGGCCGCGGATACAAGGCAGACGACCATAAGGAAAACCACGAAGAGACGTTGGCTGGTCATTTCTTTGCTCCCTCCCGGTTGAGATTCGAAAGACGGCGGACTAGGCGTTTGGTCTTCGTTTCCGGTACAGCTTCTGGTCGATGGCTGCGACCATGGCGGCTTCGTTTTCTCCGGCCGCGCCGAGGAAATCACAGATCTTCCGGATCTGGGTCTTGGGATCGGCCACGATCTGGTTGTAATTCACGAACAGGACGTCGATATCCTCCCTCTTGGCGATCAGGCCTTTGATCATCTCGTTCAGCTTGATGAAGCTGGTCTTCGTTTCCTCCCGGTCCTGGTCCTGGACCCTGGCCATCTTTTCCATGGAATCGAGGACCTCCTCGATGTTCCGTTCTGTATAGAGGATGCGGTACTTCCCCGGAGGCAAGAATTTCAGCCCGAAAGCGGTGATCTTGATGAACCGGCCCCGGAAATCGGCCAGAGGCAAGGTGTTGTTCATCAGCCGGCTGATGATCTTCCCGCCCTCGAGCTCGAAATAGCCGCGGGGATTGTTGTCGTCCGGCGGACGCGATTCCGTGTCGAAGGACAGGGGCACGCCGCCGGCATGCAGGATCTGCATGAGCAGGGAGGTCCCCGACCGCTCCAATCCCGAGGCGATATAGTTGATGTCGGTGTCCAGTATCATAATGCCATCTATATTATTGCAGAGGCCCCTTCAATTCAAGTATGGCTCGGGGTATATGGTTCGTCAGCCCGCTCGGTTCCCCAGCGACTTCTTGGAGGGAGAAAGCTTCGTTTTTCCCAAGGCGAGGGATGTATGGTGAGAAGTCCGTATGAGCGACGAGCGGGCAGGGTTCCTCGAAGAGGAGAGCGAGGAGCGAATCGAGCCAGATTTCCTCGCTGGGGAAATCGCAGCGTGACTTCGAGCTATATATCCCTCGCCTTCCGCTCAGTCGTCGACGGGCTTCCTCGCCAATACCCCTCGCCCTGGCAAAATAGGGTATACCTGGCCGCTTTTTTAAAACGGTGGCTCGGGGCGGTGGCATCGAAACCGCGCCCGTTTTCTTTCTCTACGGTGTCAGTACCCGCCGCCCTGTTCGGCGGCCTCATCGCTGCCGATCTTTTTCCGGGCGGCCGCTATTTTGATCAGAAACAGAGAAGCGACCGCCAAGAAGGGCACGAGCAGCCAGTAGGGACGCCGGAGGTAGTTCTCTTCCAGCCCGGTGGTGAGCGGCACGAAGATGAAGTGAAACATGGCGGTCACCGCGAACTGCAGGCGGCTGAGGGAAAGAACGTCCATCCACTCCTCCTGTCATCGTCGAGGATTCAGGGGGAGTCTAGACTTATCCAATATCGAAATCGATGTCAACCACGCCAAAAGCACACCCAAAGATAGGATTTGCTCCGTGAAGCTGCGGGCGGCGTCAGCTCCCTTTCGATTTGAGCCGGTTGACGAGAGCTATGTATTCTTCAGTGCCGCGGAGGGCATCGAAGTCTCTATCATTCTCGAGGAACTCGAGGTCTTGGAACCCTTTCTCCACCGCCAGCCTGAGGTTTTTCAGGGCGTCCCTTGTTTTGCCCCAAAGGGCGTAAGCAGCGGCGAGATTGTATTGTTCGCCCGGGTTCAGCGGATGCCCGGCGCTCGACTTCACGGCCAGCTCGAAGCATAAAACCGCCAGCGGGAAGTTGTCGGAATCCCGGGCCTTGAAGCCGCGCTGGTCGGCCAGGATGGCGATCTGGGATAAAATCCGCTTGGCCATCTCACTCCGGAAAACGTCCTTCTTCTGGGTGGAATCGGCGAGCAGCGCATCGACGCCCAGCGCCCGGACGATGTCCTTGAGCCGGACGGTCGCCTGACTGGAAACGAGTTGATCGAAGTTGGCGAAGACCTGAAGGCTTCGCGGCTGGAGGATGAGCTCCTTTTCCTCGGCCGCCCGCTTTTCTTCTTCCATCTTTTGATACTCCGGCCGGCCCTTGATCTCCAGGACTTTTTTTTCTACTCCCGATATGTCCAGCAAATCTGTGAAGTCCGCGGCTATACCTTCGAGCTCATGGACGCTGCGGACCAGACGGCCTTCTGTTTCCAGGGTCTGGGCTTTACCCAACCTTTTTTGGTATTCCGCTTCGATAAACGGAATCTGTTTGGCCCTGAGCCCGCTCTTCATGGCGACGAGCTCCAGCCACTCGACGGCTTCGCCCAGCCGCTCAGCAGACGGCCATTGGTGCCAGCCGTCGAAGAAGATGATGCGGTGGGTCACCTCGACTTTGTCGAACTGCTCCTCCAGGCGGGCCATGTCCCAGTACCGGAAATCGAGGTTGCCGATTATCCCGCAATAGGAAGCCGGCTTAACCCATTGAGGCTCATGCCGGGAAGGAAGCCCCGCCCCGCAGGAGATGATCCCGGCGACCTTTGTCTCGATAAAGTAAGGAAAGAGAACGGCCACTTCCGCTCCTCCGGAGAAACCGGCCGCATAGACCCGTTCCGGGTCGATGGAAAAACGCTCTCGGATATCCGCCCAGACGGCCTTGGCAGCCTGCTGGGATGGTTCCAAGGGGCCGTTCTTCGAATCCAGAGAGCCGGCAACGATATAGCCGTAGGACTCGGCCGCGCTCCGGAGAAGTTCGACAGGCCGCCGGCCCTGGGCCCGGGGATCGAAGCAGACGATCACCGGCCACTCTTTTTCGACGGTGTAAGCGGACGGCAGATAGAGAGCATAGCTAAAAGGGCTGTCCTTGGCACAAACGACCTTGTCGATGATTTGGCCTTTGGGGAATTCTTGACCCGGGCCAGCTGAAGTAGTCACCATAAAGAGGCCTGCTATAGCCCCGAACAGGAATAAGAACTTCATCCGTTCAGGCCGCATTCTCCGTCTCCGGCTATCCCTTATTTTGTTTTCTTTCGTTCAGATTGGAAACCGCTTCCCGAACGCGATAGACATTAATAAAATTGGGAAATTGATATACTGTCCCACAATATTCATTTTCCATTCTTGCCTTTAAATTGTAAACTGTTTTTGTCAATGGGGCAGCATCGGAAGGCAGGAAGTTACTGGATATGCTACAGCGAGATACATGAATTTGAGCTTAGGGGAGCTTTGGCATAAAATGACTTCAAGTCATGGGCTTCAAGACGATGCCGTAAGGGGTATTCGATGATCTGCCGGAAATGTCAGACCAGCAACCCGGACTCCTCGGTATATTGTTCCGGGTGCGGAGCTCCCCTATTGCGAAGGCCGAAGCCGAAGAGGGCACAGATCCCCAGGCTTCCGTTGCTGGCCGGGGCAGCGGTTATCTTGGCTCTTTGCGGGGTCCTTTATTTTTCCCTGCTCAGGCCGCCGGAGCCGGATGAGGCCGGAGATGTCGAGTCTTTGAACGCCACAGCATCCTCCCCCACCCCGCTCAAGGCCGACTTGACTTCTCTCATCGTTGGCCAGGCGATTGTTTTCGATATCTCTGATCACGAAGTATCCCGCTGGAGCGTCACCGTCTTCGATGACGGCTGGATCACACTGCCGGCCGCGGCGCTTCTCGGCGGGAATTCGATCTTCTTCCAGAGCGGCGACTCCGGAGAGATCCGCCTCGAGCGGGGGATCTGGTCGGCCGGAGATCCTGTGGCGATGTGGCAGGTGGAGACTGGTTCCGGTTTGAACACGCCGGATCTTGCGGCCTGGAAGCCGAGGGAAACTCTCTCCTGGCGTCCCCTGGGGCCTAGCACCTCCATCATTCCCGTCGATATCAATACGAGAGAGAGGAGAGGTTCATTCGCCGCCTTTCCTCTGCCGGAAAAGATGAGAGTCCCTGGGATTCTGATCCAAGACGGCCGGCTGGTCGGCTGGACTTTCGGCAACGGACTCGACAGAGGTTTCATCTGGACGGACGCCGTCGATGGAGGTCTTGAGCCAAGGATCGGAGTTAATCAGCTCTTTGCCGCTCTTTCCGCCAGCCGGGAAGCCGACTTCAGCCGGGCCTTGGCGATCAAGGGGATGGCGCCGGAGCTGGAAAGACTCGAAATATTCGCCAGGGGCTTTACCAGGCCCCAGATTCTGGCCGCCGAAGACCTCCCCTCTCCACTCAGGATGGAAAACGCAATAACAGAGATGCACGCTCTGGCCGCGGCTCTCACCCGGGAGGGACGGGCGGATGAGGTACTTCGCGTTTTGAGCCCCCAGGTTCTCCTGGAAAGTTCGAAACCGCTTCTTGTCCAGGATGCGGTCCTGGCCATGGTCAAATCCAAAGACCATTACCGGGGCATCCAATATCTGGAAACCATCAAGAGGGATTACACTGCCGCCCGTGGACAGAGCCTCGGCGGGCTCGACTCGTTCCACGCACAGCTTTATAAAGATTGGTTGAGAAAGATTATCGCCGAGGGAGGCTATTTCAACGCCATGTCGGCCTTCGACATGGCGAGAAAGGCCTTCCCCGACGACCCGGAGATCCGTCTCTTGGGCGTGGAAGCGGCAATGGCCGAGGAAGACTATGGCCGGGCCCAGGAGCTCCTGCAAGCTCGGGATTATCCGCCACTCTTGAAGAACCGGGTTTCGCAACTGGAAAACCAAGTCAAAGCAAAACAGGAAGAAAGCGAGGCCCTGACTATCCGCTTCAATCCCGGGGAAGAACATATCCCTGTCTATGCCGACCTCAACGGCCGGTATCGGCAAAAGTTCATCTTCGACACGGGAGCCGAGATGTGCACGATCCCATCATCCGCCTTGGAGTACCTGGGGATCGAGATCGATGACCGAACCACCGTCAAGCTGGTCTCTGGCGTCGGAGGGCTGGGTGTTGCGTATGAAATCACCCTGGAATCCATCGCCATGAACGGCTGGAACGTCAAGAACGTCCAGGCCCTGATCGTTGACGTGCTCGCCTACCCCGATTGCGGACTAATGGGTCTCAACTTCCTCAATCACTTCCGCTACGAAATCGATAAACAAAAGGGGATTCTGCGCTTGAGACGCCGCTAGGATCGGCTGGCCCTACCCTTGTTTCCCGCAAGATTTTAGGAATGAGTCATCAAGTTCTGCACTCATCCTTGACATCTCATGAGGGGTGACCTACGCTCCCGCAGGATGGCAGGGCGGGATAATAGAGCCGAAATGCACACGCAGACAACGCCGTCGACCTCTCCAATTAGCCGCCAAGAACTGCGGCGGGGGTTTCCGCTTGTCAGGGAGCGCGACAGCCGGTCGCTGGAGGCAGAGAGCGCCTATCTTCGAGAGGTCAACGGTCGCCCTCATCGACTCCAGCGCTGGAGGGGCTACTGGAAGTTGACCGGGCCGGGCTGGCTCCAGAGTGCCATCACCCTGGGAGCAGGGTCGGCGGGTTCGACTATCCTGGCCGGCGCCGCTTATGGCTATAGACT
>Ga0307379_10010167_pt1 | contig 12509 bp, 7 predicted proteins | sample UN2MG_FD_202237 | JGI IMG/M metagenome (GOLD analysis project Ga0307379, IMG submission 202237) | Soil microbial communities from Risofladan, Vaasa, Finland - UN-2 | ecosystem: Environmental > Terrestrial > Soil > Coastal area > Acid sulfate soil | place: Finland: Risofladan, Vaasa | collected... | reverse complement strand
GGTTGACGTGGGACTCGGTCATGGCCGTGCCAAGCGTCGCCACGGTCGAGCCGAAACCGGCCTGATGACAGGCGATGCAGTCGGTGTAGCCCTCGACCACGATGGATCGTCCGGTGGACGAGATTTCGGTCCTGGCCAGGTCGAGCCCGTACAGCAGCCGTCCCTTGTCGAACAGCTCGTTCTGGGGCGTGTTCAGGTACTTGGCCCGGGCCTCGCCGAGTGTCCGTCCACCAAAACCGACCACCCGCCTGGTGGCGTCGCGGATCGGGAACATGAGCCGATGGCGGAACGTGTCGTAGGTCGCGCCTTGCTCTTCGTTTCGGACCAGCCCGGCGGCCTGGAGCACTGCATTGGAGATTCCGGCCAGCGCTGCGGCCCGCTGCAACACGTTATGAGCGTCAGTGGCCAGCCCCAGCCCGAAGCGTTCGGCGCTCTGCGTGGAGATGCCGCGCTCGGCGAGGTAGCTTCTGGCGGCGTCGCCGGCCTGGCGGTCGAGCAGTTGCTTGCGATAGAAGTCCGCGGCCCACTCGTTGACCCGGGCGAGATCGGCCCGGCCCGGTCCCCCGTGGGGCGACGCGCTGCGCGACCGCAGCTCGATGCCGGCACGGTCGGCCAGAATGCGAATCGCTTCGCCAAAGGAAACATTCTCGCGAAGCTGAACGAACTTGAAGACGTCGCCGCCGGCCTTACAGCCGAAGCAGTGAAAGATCATCTTGTCGGGAATGACGTGGAACGAAGGCGTCTTCTCCTTGTGGAAGGGGCACAGGCCGCGGAACGTCTTGCCCGAGCGCGCCAGGGAGACGTGCTCGGCGACCAGTTCCACCAGGTCCACGCGCTGGCGGATTTCTTCCTTGATGGCGTTGGAATCGTGCAAGGAACCTACGTACCGTCTCGATGCAAGCTGCCGCTCAAGCCCGCCCGATCGAGACAGTTTCTCGTCTCTACCTCGTTTGACTTCCGACCGAAACCTCCGGGTGCCACCCCAAGGATAGGGGTAACCCCACAAGTATACCACAGGTTTATGAGACCGTCAAATTCGTAGGTGCGGAATTCAGCAGAGCTTACGCCCGCACCGCCTGCCTCGCCAAGTCACAGTCCGGGTCAACCCACCGCCGGATGTTCGGTTTTTGATCGGGTTCGGTGCCGCTGGGCGCCGGACCGCGACGCCCGGGTCGATCCACGCCGCTACCCCCCTTGCCGAGCGGCGTAACCGAGAAAATAAAGGAGTTTCCCCTGAGGCAGGATCGGCACGGACAGGGCCTGCGCCGTCTCAACGGTGCGATTGTGTGCCTCAAACAGCCTTCGTGTGAGTGCGTCGCGCTCCTGGGCCTCGGGCGAGGCGTCTCCCATGGTCGTCGGGCGGCGCGGCGGGTTGCCCACCACCACGAAGTCCACCCGAGCCGTGACCGCGTCGGCGACCTGACCGCCCCATTCGCGGATCAGGGCCTTGATCTTGTCGGCGCCGTCAGGGTCGTCTCGCCCATCGCCGTCAAAATCGAACGTGCCGGTCACCGCGAAGGTCAGGGAGCGGGCCCGGTCGTAAATGGGATTGTTGATGATATCGCCTTCCAGGATGACCTCGTTGCCGGACGTTTCGCGGACCACGCATTCAGAGGCCGACTCGAAAATCCGGGCGATCTCGATCCTGGCCTTGCTGCTTCCGTCCGCCGGGATTCCCACCCCCCCGGAGTACACGGCGAACTGCATGCCCCGGGTGACCTTGTCCTGACGCCCCAGGTTGATGTAGACCACGTCCTCACCGGGCTTGGCCATCAATACCTGACCGTCGCCCGCCCGAGCCGTGAGCAGGGGCTCGGGCTGAATCTGCAACTCGCCGAGTTTGGCCTGCAGGTCCGCGTGCCGGGACTTGGTCTCGGCCAGCTCCTGCGTCAGCCGGCTGTTCTCGTTGCGCTGTTCCTGAATGTCGCGGGTGAACTGCTGTCGCAGATCCTCCAGCCGCTGCTCGAACTGATCCACCTCGGCATTGCGCTCGCCGCGGTAACGGGTTCGGTCGTCCTCCAGAGCCTGGATCTGGGCGACGAGTTCGTCCTGTTTGGCGTCAAAGGCCTGTTCGCGCTCGATCTTCTCGGTGGTGAGCCGCTCGACCTCGGCGGTCTGGTCGGCCGCCTTTTGCTGGGCCGCCAGCCGCAGCTCATGCTCGCCGATGAAGCCTTCGTACAAGGCGGTCATGGCGGTGAGCGCCCCCGCGCTCGGGTCGTCGAACGCGCTGGGATCGGGCACCGCCCCGTCGTCCTGGATTCGCGCCAACAGTTCCCCGACCTTGGTCTGGACCGTGGCGACGTCGTCCTCCGGGGAGCCGGTGGTGAGCTTGGCCAGCTCATCTCGGGCGCCCTGCTGGTCGCGCTGGTCATCCCGGAGCCCGTCGTTGTCCAGTCGCAGGTCGTCGGCCTTCTTCACCAGACCCGACTGCCCGGTGTACAGCCAGACCAGCAGCACGGTGGAGATCAGCCACAACCCCACAAAGGCGATCAGCCAGACGTGAATCCCGGTGACGGCTCCACCTCGTTGTTGCCCGCGGGCAGTGGCCATCGACATTACCTCCAGCAGTGCGTCAGTTCATTCGGGGGATCAGCGCCCGCCGTGGGAGGTACGCCGGACGCCTGTCATCCTGGGGACCTCTCGCGCCCTCGCCGGGGGGCATCGGCTGCTCACAAGTCACACCGACCGCCGCGGATTCCGAGCACCGGCAGGGGTCAATGATGGATTTTGCGACTCGGGGCGCGGCGTGTCAAGCTGGCCGTCCAACGGTGTGGCCGGGCGGCACGAGCGTCAGGCGTCCTCGTCGAGCATTTGCCGGGCGGGCTGGGGGCGCCCGTTGCCGTTCGCCGGGGCGATCCCCAGCAGCTCCAGGGCGTCACGCTCCACGATGCTGCGGAGCTGCTGCCGGGGGATGGTCGGCAGATTCGTGCCCTGGACCAGGTGATTGATGCTGTACAGGGCCTCTATGCAGTAGGCCGCCGAGGTGTAGGGGAACCCGCTCCCGAAAAGCAGCTTCTCGGTGACCCCGTACTGTGAGGCCGAGATCAAGGCCTGATAGGCCCGCCAGGGCTGCTGCAAGAGCCAACTGATATCCGAGAAGACGTTGGCATGCTTGGCCAGCATGACCAGGGTCTCGTTGACCCAGGGGTAGCCCAGGTGGGCGATGATGATCTTCAGGTCGCCGAACTCCCGGGCCACCTCGTCCAGCAGCACCGGCTTGGCGTACTCCATCTTCGAGCGGGCCGCCAGATACGGCCCGGAATGGAACAGGACGGGCATCTGGAGGTCGGCGGCCAGTTGGTAGACCTTGTAGGCCGTGCTCGCACAGGGGTGGAAATCCTGGGCCGCCGGGGCGATGCAGACGCCGCGCATGCCCCACTCTCCGTGGGCCCGCCGGATGGCGTCGGCCGCCTCTCGCGGCGAGCTGGGATCGATGCCGGCGAAACCGATCAGCTTGTCCGGGTGGCGCCGGACGTAGGCCGCCACCTGGTCGTTGGGGATCTGGGTCTTCAGGTAGGCGCTCTCAAAGCCCAGGACGAAGGCCTTGTCCACGGGTTCGCAGGCCGCCAGATGACGTTCAGGCCCGGCATCAACGGCCGCCGCCTCGCACGAGCCCAGGGTCGTGACCACACGTTGGCCCGGGGCCTGCGTGGCAACACCCACCCGGCCCGGCGACTCCCAGAAGTGCGTGTAACAGTCTACGATCATGTAGGTTACAGTTCTCGGTGCGACTTAGTCACATCCCGCGCCCCAGGGCCGGCCGTATCGATCCTTATAGCGGGCACCGATACCAGCGTCAAGCTGGGATCAAACGCGTTGACATCGCCTGACCGTCCCAGGCCCTGAGCACATTGCGTGCCATCGGCGACTCGATCCGAGGCGCCGACGGGTGCTCTGCGTTGCAGCAAGGCCTGGAAGCTGGCGATATTATCGGCCATTGGGGCGCCGGGACGTTGCTCGGAATCCGCCCGGCGGGTGCCGGCCATCGCGGCCCACGCGAGGGCTGCGCGGGTCCCGCGCCCGGCGGTTCCGCCGGATGCCAGTGGTATCATTCAGCCATTCTGCGCAAGAGCGTTACAATCCCGGCCATGAGATTCACCAAGATGCACGGCCTGGGGAACGACTACGTCTTCGTCGATTGCTTCGCCGAGACGGTGGCCGACCCGGCGGAGCTGGCTCGGCTCATATCAGACCGGCACCGTGGGGTGGGCGGCGACGGGCTCATTCTCATCCGCCCGTCGGACGTGGCCGACGTGCGGATGGAGATGTACAACGCGGACGGTTCGCGGGCCCAGATGTGCGGGAACGGCGTCCGCTGTGTGGCCAAGTATGTCTACGAGCATGGCCTGGCCCGGCGGAATCCGCTACGGGTCGAGACGGATGCCGGCCTGCTGAATCTCGAACTCTTCGTCGATGGGGACCGGGTCGAGCGCGTTCGCGTGGACATGGGCCGTCCGTCGCTGGACCCCAAAGACCTGCCCTGCACGATCCAGGCGAACAGCGTCATCGCCCGGCCGATGGAGATCGGCGGCGGCCGATACGAGGTCACCTGCGTCTCGATGGGCAACCCGCACGCGGTGGTCTTCGTCGACGATCCCGCCGATGTGGACCTGAGCGTTGTCGGGCCTCGGTTCGAGCACGCCCCGGAGTTCCCGGAGCGGATCAACACGCACTTCGCGCGAGTGGACTCGCCGGAGCACGTCACCATGCGGACCTGGGAGCGCGGCAGCGGGGCGACGCAGGCCTGCGGGACGGGGGCGTCGGCCGTCTGCGTGGCCGGCGCGGTTACCGGTCGCACGCGGCGGGCCGTCACCGCCAGCCTCCCCGGCGGCGACCTGCAGCTCGAATGGGCCGACGACGACCACGTCTACATGACCGGCCCGGCCGTGGAAGTGTTCAGCGGAGAGTGGCGAATAGCGAATAGCGAATAGCGCATGGGGGCAGCGGGCTGGCGCTGCCGCGTGATGCTGCATGTCTCCCCTTGTGCGAATATCGAGCCTGCGAGCCCTGTTCCGCGTTCGGCATTCGTGGAACCATGGCGCGGTTTGGGCGTCCAAAGGGTTGTCCATTGGTTGCGCGCCGCGGGTGGGCCGCGAGCGCGGGTGATGATGGAGGCCGGATCATGAGACGACGGATGCTTCTGCTGACCCTGTTGGGGGCGGCCGTGTTTTTCGGGGCGCCTGGGGCGGCCCAGGGTGACGGGTTCATCGTGATCGACCGTCCCATGCCGATGCCGCCGATCCGACCTCCACATCCACCGCGCCCGCCCCGCCCGCCGGCGTTAATCCCCCTGGCCGTCAAGAACCACCAGGTGAGTTGCGAGATCACCGACGGCGTGGCGGTCACGCGGATCGATCAGACCTTCTACAACCCCAACCCGCACCAGGTGGAGGGCACCTACATCTTCCCGCTGGATGACGACATCGCCGTCGCCAAATTCAGCATGTTCGTCAACGGAAACGAGACGCAGGGCGAGATTCTGGAGCGCGACAAGGCCCGGCAGATCTACGAGTCGATCGTGGCCCGGATGCGCGACCCGGCCCTGTTGGAGTACATTGGTACCCGGATGTATCGGGCCCGGATCTTCCCCATTCCGGCCTCCGGCGACGTGCGGGTCAAGCTGGAATACTCGCAGGTCCTGCAGATCGAGGGCGGACTGGTCCGCTACCGCTATCCGCTCAACACGGAGAAATTCTCCTCCAGGCCGCTCGAGCAGGTCAGCGTCGTGGTGGACATCGACTCCAAGGCGCCCATCAAGAGCGTCTTCTGCCCCACGCACACCATGAGCGTCCACCGCGAGTCGGACCATCAAGCGTCGGCCAGCTTCGAGGCCAGGAACGTCAAACCTGACCAGGACCTCGTGCTGTACTACACGCTCAGCGACGAGGAGTTCGGCCTGGCGCTCCTGACGTATCGGGAGGGTGTCGAGGACGGCTACTTCCTGGCCCGGATCGCGCCGAAGGTGGCACTGACCGCCGGCGACGTGCTGGCCAAGGACATCTGTTTCGTATTGGACACCTCGGGCAGCATGGCCGGCGACAAGATCGCCCAGGCCACAAGAGCGCTGAAGTATTGTCTGTCGAGCCTCAATCGCCAGGACCGGTTCCAGTTGGTGGTCTTTAGCCACGAGTCGCAGGTCTTCCCCGGCGGATTGCAGGAGGCGTCCCCCCAGACAATCGAGCAGGCCAAGCGCTTCGTTGACGAACTACGGGCCGAGGGTGGGACCAACATCGACGGCGCCCTGCTCGACGCGCTGAAACCGCGGGCTTACGGGACCAACGGCGACCGGCCGTATCTGATCGTCTTTCTGACCGACGGCCAGCCGACCATCGGCGTGACCGAACCGGAGAAGATCCTGGCCAACGTCAAAGGGGCCAACGTTCACGCGGTCCGACTGTTCGTCTTCGGGATCGGCGACGATGTGAACACCCATCTGCTGGATCGTCTGGCCGAAGAGAACCGCGGGGCCCGCGATTACATCGGCGACCGGGAGGACCTGGAGATCAAGCTGTCGAACTTCTACCGCAAGGTGGCCAGTCCGGTGCTGGCCAACCTGGCGCTGAGCTGGCACGGGGTGAGCGTGCACGACGTCTTCCCCGGCCAGGTGCCCGACCTGTTCGCCGGTGGCGAGGTCGTGCTGGTGGGGCGGTACGGCGGCTCGGGGCCCGGGGCCGTCGAGGTGCAGGGCGATCGCCGGGGCACGCGCGAGCGTCACGTCTACGAGTCCAAGTTCACCGACGCCGATGTGCAGCATTCCTTCCTGCCGCGACTGTGGGCCATGCGCAAAGTGGGGTTCCTGCTCGACCAGATTCGCCTGCACGGCGAGAACAAGGAGCTGGTCGACGCGGTCGTGCAACTCGCCATCCGCCACGGGATTGTGACCCCCTACACCGCCTACCTGGTCCACGAGGAGCAGAAAGTCGCCCTCCAGCGCGGCGCGCCGCAGCACGTCCTGGACCGGGTGCTTCAATCTGCTGCCGCAAAGCCGGCACCGAGTGGACGCGGGCGACTCGCCCTGGGCGAGAAATTCGGAGTGGGTCGCGGCGGAGCGGCCGGACCGCTGCCCGTGCAGGACTCGAAGGAGGCGGCCGACCTGGGCAAGCTCCGGTCGCTGGGGTACGTGGCCGGCATCAGCGTCGAGGACGAACTGGGTGATGTCGATGCCGAAGGCGCGCCGGCCAGTCCCATCCGACAGGTCGAAAACCGCACCTTCTACCACGAGAACGGCGTCTGGATCGACGGAACGTACCGACAGGGCCAGGAGACCAAGAAGGTCAAGGCCTTCAGCGAGGAGTATTTCGCCCTGGCTCGGGGCGACCGCCAGACGGCCCGCTACCTGGCCCAGGGGCCGCGCGTGATCTTCGTTCAGCAAGGGACCGCCTACGAGGTCGTGCCCGATCCTGCCGCCACCGACTGACGATGTCGGCCAGGGCCGGTCGCCTGCTAGTGTAGTGTCTCATTGATACTGCATCGTAACGAGCCGCGAACTTCAGTTCGCGCGGACGCCAGAACGGCGATGACGCCCCGGATTCCTGCTGATCGAACGACGCGGCAATACTGAGACACTACACTAGCCCGGCCACGGACGTCGCACAACCGCAACCGACCAGGCACAAGCCGTCGCCGACACCGCGGAGCCGGACGGCAAGCGGAATGGGCGGGTTGTGCTTCGGCCGCCTATCTGCGCTTCCGATAATACTGGCGATGACGACTGCCCGGACTGCGGAGATCGTCCGCGCGCCTGCCACGGGTGCGCCGGCACCGGCATGTTTCCGACCAAGGGGTCTACCCCGCCCGGCCGCCGCCGCGCACCCCACCACGGCGCGGCTCCGCCCGGCCCATGAGGTGGCCGTCCTGCTGCTGTTGGCCCTGGTCCTGCGGGGCTGGGGAACGTGGTTTGACCAGCCCCATTTCGACGAATGGGCGGCCGTCAACGAATCGCGCGTGCTGATGCAGACCGGGGCCCTGCGGGTACATGTTTACGGTCCGGTGGTCACCATGTGGGCCGTCGTGCCGGAATTCGTGGCACAGCAGTGCGGCTTCGGGCCGGCCGGGCGATACATGCTGCACCGCCTGTGGGTCGGTGTGCTGCCCGGGATACTGACTATAGCCATGGTGTGGTACGTGGCCTGGCGGCTGACCCGCTCGCGGAGGACGGCGCTGGCGGCCGGTCTGCTGCTGACCTTCGCCTTCGTGCATTTCGAGGCCTCGCATTACGCCAAGGCCGACATGTTGGCCCTGGCCCTGCTGCTGACGCCGGTCGTGGCCGCCGTGCGCGCCAGGGATGAGACGTCCGGTGTGTTGGCTGTGCCACCACCGCGGCACGCGCCCGGCGTGGGTCTCGCGTTGGTTGCCGGGGGGTTCATCGGTGCCGCTGTGGCCTGCCGCATGAACATGGTCCTGTTCGTTGTGATGTGGCCGGTCTACTTCCTGCTCGCGGTGCGGCGACCTCGGGCCGGCGCGGTGCTGCGCTTGTGTGTGGTGTATTGTCTGGCGGCCGGTGTCGTCTGGAGCATGTTGCACCTGGTCTGCCTGCGGGCGGTGGATTGGTCCGTGCCCACGCTCATCGCACACGTGGTGCGCGAGGCAATAGCGACCAAGTACACCTACGCCAGTCTGTGCCATCGACCATGGTGGTACTACTTCGCCCCGTTTGCCCATGATCTGCCGGCATTGGGCGTGGGTGTGCCGATCATGTTGGCCGCAGCGGCCGGGGTCGTCTGGGGCCGCCCCCAACCTCGGCACAGGGCCTTGTGGTGGGCCTTGATCGCGACGGCCGGCTTGTATCTCGTTTTCCTGTGCGGCGAGCGAATTCGGCTGATTCGATGGGCCAGCCCCTTGACGCCGTTCGTGGCTCTGTCTGTCGCCCTGCTTCTGAAGCGGCTGCACCAGTGGATAGCCGGCGGCGGCCGACGACCGGTCCTGGCCGGCCTCGCTGTTGTCGCGCTCATGTTGGTCCTGGTCGTCAAGCCGATCCAGCAGATGGTGTTGTTCGACCTGTCCGCAGGCCAGAGGCCGACGACGCTCTCGGCGGCAAAGGACTGGCTCGAACGGCATCCCGACGCCCGCTACGGGGTCTTCGGCTGCTTCGGCTGGGGCCTCGTCGAAACCCAGTATCCCTATCACTACCCCGCCACCACGTTCGGCTGCGGCCTTGGGCGGGTGATGGAGGTCATGGATTGGATCGGCGGCAGCGTGGGCGTCGAGGCCGAGCGTCCGGAACCGGCCGCCAAACCCGACCCGGCCGCGATCGTCGGACCGGTCGAGTTAATGCAGCGCGACGGTCTGGACTACATCGTTGTCGGCGGGTGGCGGCACGATCTGCTGAGCATGACGCCCGATGCCTACACCCACGACGCGGAGATCAAGCGGCGGCTGATGGCGTTTGCGGCCGAGGCCCGCGCCCGACTGCGACTATGCGCCCGTTTTGCACCAACCTACCAGGCCGATTGGGGCATGACCTACATGGGTCGGCAGCAGACGCTGGAGATCTACGCCCTGCCACCGGCAGCGGCCGACTAAGTGACGGAAGAGGGCTTGGTGCGGGTACCTGCTGCCGAGATGGAACACGAGGCGACGGACGGAGGTGACCAGCCAGGCGAGCCGGAGTAGCCTGGCCCGCGGTCTTACCAAGACGGACCTGGCCAGTAAATATCTGTCATAAAAGCGCTTATAGTCTTCTGATCGACCTGGCTTGACATTGAACGTCCGTTTAGTATATTTGTTTTGAACGGACGTTCCGTACAAGTGTTCGGTCCGTTCGGCACAAGGAGGCCTGCAGATGGCCACGGACGAAACACGGGCCCGGATCATTGAGGTGGCGGGGCCGATCTTCGCCGAAAAGGGATTCCGCGATGCGACGGTTCGCGAGATATGCGCCGCCGCTGACGTCGGCTTGGCCAGTGTCAATTACCATTTCCGCGACAAGCAGCAACTCTACGTGCATGTCGTCGAATCCGCCTTCGATGATTTGGAACGGCACCGGCCGCCGCTACGGGAGTGGCCCGCCGGAACACCGGTGGAGACGCGGTTACAGGAGTCGATCGAGTGGTTGGCCCACAAGGTCCTGGCATCGCCGAAGGACTCGTGGCCAAACCGGTTGCTGACGCGGGAGATTCAGGCGCCGACGCCTGCGTGCGAAGGAGTATTGCGGAGGCGGATTGACGCTGACCTGGCGCCACTGAATGCAATCCTGGCGGACGTGCTGCCGGCGGAGGAAGGCACAGCCCAGTGCCATCAGCTGGTGCTGAGCATCATCGGGCAGATTCTGATTTACGACAGTCACCGTGATCTGGTCCGGCTGGTGCGGGCCGACGAGAGCGAATCGGAGGTCTTCCAACCGTCGAAGATCGCTCGACACGTGACGCGCGTGTCGCTGGCTGCGCTGGGCTTGACGGTCCCGATCGGGTGCCCCCGCAGAGGGGGGCAAACATGACCGTTGTCGGACCTGAACCGGGCGCGATCACCAGGCAGGGCGGAGATCCGCAGCCACTGCCGCGGGGGCCGGCCCTGACTTGGCGACGCATCATGGCCGGTGGGGCGGTGCTTGCCGTGCTGGTGGCCGCGATCGTTGGCGGAGTCCGGCTGAACGCGGGTCGACGCGACACCGCTGCCCCGACCGAGGCGAATCAACCCTTGCGTAGCGTGGACGTCGTCCTGGAGGCGGCCCGACGGATGCAGTTCGAGCGAGCGCTGAGCGTTCAGGGAAACGTGGAGGCCAAGAGGGTCGCTCTGGTGTCGCCGCGAATCGCAGGCGTGCTCGAGGCGATCTTCGTCGATGAGGGAGACCGAGTCGAAGCCGGCCAGACGCGTCTGTTTCAGACGGACCCGGTGAGGCTCGCCAAGACCGTCGAGGTGCGCTGGCGCGAGGTTGACGTGGCCGAACATTCGTTGCGGGAGAAGCAAGCCTCGCTCGGCAAGGACCAGGCTGATTACGACAAGGCCGAGTATGACTGGAATCGTTACCGCGATCTGTTCGAGCGGGACGCCGCGGACAACGACGAACTGAAGGACGCAGAGACAGAGTACCGGCGTTGCGCGGCCATGCTCGAGCACGCCAAGGCGCTGATTGAACTTGCCCAAGCGCAGCTCGAGCAGGCCCGCTCGGCCCTGGCGATCACGCAGAAGGATCTGGATGATTCGCTGTTCCTCGCCCCGATCAGCGGGCGGGTCACCGAGCGCTTCCAGGAACCCGGCGAGATGGGCGACCCCGGAGAGCCCGTCCTGCGAATCGAGGATCCCACCCTCGTCGAGGTTTCCGTGTTTCTGCCTGCCCAGGCCTACGGTGAGGTCATCCCCAACGAGACAACGATGCATGTCATGGTCAGCGCCGTGGACCTCGGCGAACATGTTGTCTCGTACAAGAGCCCGACCATTGACGCCAAGCTCCGCACCTTCGAGGCGCGTTGCCTGTTGCACGACCCGCCGCCGGCCGTTGCCTCTGGCGCGATGGCTCACGCACGGGTCGTGCTGGAGCGTCGGCAGGGCTTGGGCGTGCCGCGTGACGCGATCCACAACCGGGCCGGCGGGACGGTGGTCTTCATCGCCCAGGGCGACAAGGCGCGGATGATCCCGGTCACGGTAGGGCTGGAGATGAACGGGATGGTCGAAGTCGTGTCCGAACAACTCGACGAAACCGCCCGGGTCGTCGTGGTCGGAGGTTATTTCCTCGATCCGGATGCGACCATCAAGGTCCTGCAGGCGAAGCCCTGATGTTCCTGTCCGACGCGTCAGTCAAGCGGCCGATCGCGATGGGTTGCCTGATCATCGCCCTGGCCCTGTTGGGCTTCAACTCCTATCGCAAGATGGGCCTCGAGTTGATGCCCAAGATGGACTTGCCCTATATCACCATCACCACAGACTATCCCGGTGCGAGTCCCGAGGAGATAGAAACCGACGTCGCCAAACGCATCGAAGATCAGGTTGTGGCTATCGACGGTCTGAAGCACGTCAGCTCGTCCGCCATGGAGAACAGGTGCCAGACGCTGCTGGAATTCCAGCTGGACGTCGATGTCGACATCGCAGCAACGGATGTGCGCGAAAAGCTTGACCTGATCCGGGCCGATTTCCCGGCAGATGTCGAGGATCCCCAGATTCTCAAGTTCGACGTCAACGCCAAGCCGATCATCCAGCTTGCCCTGACCGGCGACGCACCGTTGGACGAACTCTTCGATTACGCCGACAACACGCTCAAGGACCGCCTGACGGTGATTGCCGGCGTGGCCGAAGTGCAGTTGATCGGCGGTGCCCAGCGCGAGGTCCACGTCATTCTCGACCGCGACGAACTGGCGGCCCGCGGCTTGACCAGCACCGACGTTGTCTCCGTCGTTCGCAGCGGCGTCGGCACCATTCCATCCGGGCGCGTCCGCGAGCGGGGCACCGAATACTCGGTCAAGTTCGACGCCGACTACGACCGCGTTGAGGACATCGGCGAGCTGGAGGTGGCCAACTTCGGCGGGCCACGCTGCTACCTGCGCGACGTGGGCCACGGCGAAATGGCGACCGAGGAC
>Ga0307379_10010166_pt1 | contig 12509 bp, 12 predicted proteins | sample UN2MG_FD_202237 | JGI IMG/M metagenome (GOLD analysis project Ga0307379, IMG submission 202237) | Soil microbial communities from Risofladan, Vaasa, Finland - UN-2 | ecosystem: Environmental > Terrestrial > Soil > Coastal area > Acid sulfate soil | place: Finland: Risofladan, Vaasa | collected... | reverse complement strand
CTTGTCTGCACATGTACCTGTTTGTTCCAAGGTAATCCATGAACCCTGAACACTGACTCGCAAGCTGTATGATAGGTTTGCCCATAGCTCCTATTTCAATTCCAGGCAACCAAGTCGACTCCCCTTTACTAAAACCTACTAGAGTATCAAACCTTGCTGCTACTGTTGGGATCACTGTAGGGTGTAGTGGTATGTCTAAGATAGTGATATGTGGCACACGGTCATGTGGAATATTCAATTCGTTTATGATTTTGTTAAGTTCATATTTAATACACCAACGCTTATCGTTTTTCATGTTTTCCTTTGAACCCCACTTGCGAGTGCCATATTTACAGCACAGCATTAGCGATACTGGTTCAGTGCTTTTGAATTCTTTAACAAAAGCTTGTACGATTTCTTTCACGCTCTTTCGCGTATTCCAACTACCCAGTACACCAAATACGTAACGATTGCGCACTGTAGATATGTCCATAGGCTTCACTTTAGCGTTCCATACTGTAGGGTCATACCCTAGTGGCATATAAGTAACATTAGTTATTCCAGCTTCAGTGAATTTATTGTAATCTACCCATGTTGGTGCATAGATCTCATCAGCGTTTTTGAGCCATTTTATAACCTGTGGCTGGACACCAAGGGTTTCTATCATTGTCCAACCAATTTTATATCGGCTGTCTTCTGGTATCTTATCGTGTCTCAAGTGTCCCGGTCCTGCTATTGCTATGAAGGTAGAATCTTTACCTTGGAACGCAGGATTAGATACATACCAATCCATCTTCTGCCCTAATATTGGATCAATATCACGCGGGGATCTAATAGGGTTAAGTTTCATGCAGAACTGCCCAGTACTTTCCAAGCCAAATATTACTTGTCTGGTGTGTTCTGCGTATCCGCCGTAGAAATCTACATAACCTCTTATCTGTAGATGTGTGCGGTGTGGGCTATTATGTTCACCAATATGAAAAGATCTACTTAATGCCCCGAGTTGGGTTTGGACATTAACTAGATCTTCTGGACAATAAGGCTTTACTGCCTTAACTCTTTGCTCTGCGCTTATATTGTCAGAACCTGTTTTCTTAATAGGCTTTATGATGGAAACAACTTTTTCAGGAACTTCCCGTGCTTCTGGTAGCGCACTTTTTGTTCTCTTTGCCATTTATGAACATACCCATGTACCGTAATCTGTGTTGAAGTCTTCATCTTCTCCCTTGGTGACATGGAACTCCAGTAAACTAACAGACTTATCCATGCTCTTATCGAAATCAAATTCAGACACTGTCTTAAGTATCATAACAACACGGAGGCCTGTATTTGGTACAGCAGTGTATTCAGTCAGTGGTTCACCATTATTACGATTAAGTAATATCTTGATCCTATCACGTATACCTGTGTACACTTTGTAAGGTTCTGTTGCGTCTTTGGACTGGCTTATTTGAAATCCTAAAATGCCACGTTCAGCTGTGATCTTTGGTTCGCTCTTTAGCCCTCGCCATTGTATGTTAATGGATGGATATCTTACACCAGTAGGAGATCTCATACTGGGATATACTGCTTTCACACCATTATCATCTAAGGCAATCATTGCCATCAAAGTTGCATCTGCTGTTAATACTTCAAATACTTTTTGCTCTATTGTTTTACCGTCGGCCATTATATCTTTCCTAATGCTTCTTCTAATAGTTGCACAGCAATTACTTCTGCTCGTTCAATCCAGTTGCTACTCGCTGACACTGAAGAAACATGGTGTGGTCCTCCACCTACAAAGCGTATTGAATTGCCGCCACGAGAAGGTTCAACTTTATTTTGATAAACGTTATTACCAGTAGCTTGATATTTTGAAGAAGCTCTTGGGTCGTCATCTTTAACGCGAAACACATATGCTTTATCGCGCCGAGGTATTACAAAAGAATCCCTTCCAACTGAAATAGTGCGCCACGTATAAAAACCATCTCTACCAAAAGCATGATATAAATTTCTACTTAAAGCGTTGATGTTAATTTCCCATTCTTTTTCGGTTAGTTTAACACCAATACCAGAACCTGCTTTCGGTGTACCGAATGGACGTTTTTCACCTGGAAATAGACTAGCTGTGATTGTTTTGGCATATGCTCCAAGACCACCTCCTGGCTCTTCCCCTAAAGCTTGCTTCATGGCTTCACGTACTATTCCAGGACCCTTACTATTAAAAAAATCAGTGGTTTTCTTTATAGGTGTGATCAACTGTTTTTGCACAGCAGTCTCATTTAGTTCTACTATAGCACTAATAGCAAGACCACCACCACGGCGTCCAGACTTCTTATTTAGGAATTTTGTCTTAGCCATTAGACTTCCTGCTGTGTAAATTCTTGTAAAATAATTTCCCAGTGATTATTTTCTTCTGTGGCATTTTCTGGCATCACCACATTGAAATAAGATTGTGCATTCTGCATTCGTGTGTCCTGCACTACTAACTTGTCTCCACTGCGAATATCTAACTTAGTTCCTGCTGGATACTCTAGTGGCATAAAGCACAACCAGTTAATGGAAGCTTCATTTGTTGGTATACCATATTCAATCAAGTCTTCTTGACGCATTGTTTGTTTTCTTATTGGTATACCTGAATGGATAGAATTGTGTGTAACTACCTGTTCACCAAACTCGTTTTGACTGGCAAAGACTTCCCTTTCCCAGGAAGCCAATAGTCCTGTCTGTATGCACAGAGATAATACCGACATTATATAGCCTCATATCCTTGAGTGTTTATCATCGGTAACTTACTAATCGCATCTTGTATGTAGAAATCCAGTGATTTAACACCACCCCATGCACCCGCACTATTGATAGCACCTAATCTATATTCGTACCTTCCTATCTTTTCTTGTGTGATGTTTCCATATTTCAGCCAACCATCAGGATTGGAAAGCTGTAATTGCTTCAACATTACAAGTAATTGGATAAGTTTTATCAATGGCGGAACATCAATGCCAAATTCACCCACAAGTCTAATATTTTCACATCCGTTAGGAAATATCTTTTGGTAACCCATTAGACTTACTTCAATATTTAGGACCCTTGATTCTAAATCACCATTACGAATAAGTGTAATTTTACCAGTTGACGTATCCCAAAATACTTGCCTGTTTGATCCAGTCAATTCCAATGTCTCTTCTGTTCCATCAGCGGCAATAATAGTCACTTCTGTCAAACTAGTGATTGGTGCAACAGGTGAAAAGATTGTTGGACTGTCTTCTCCATTGACTAGAAATGTAACTGCTCCTAAAGTAGGATCACAAAATACGTAGTCTATACACTGCTTAATGTAATCAAAAGAAGTCCCAACTGTGGATATATCTCCCCTTATCAATAATGGAATATCAGTGACTACCCAAGCTGGATTACCTGTTAATGCTCGAAAGAACTCTTCAATTTCTGCGTCGGATACGTATGTCGTAATAGTAGCCATGTTAATCTCCTTTGGCTTATAATCTTTCTTAAGAGGACAAAAGTCTTGATGTCACACCATAACCTTTCATTGCAGCGCGTAGCATGAATCCATGGTCACTATGTTCCCTTGTGAGCTCAGAAGTCATTCCATCTGTAATTGCTCTGTACATCATATTTATGTTATGACGTAATGAAGTTTCATCAGTGTATCGTATATTACATGGTGGTACTGTACTGCCTTCAGCTACAAGTTTGGATATACCTATATTGAAGTCTGCACTGTCGTTCAATGACCAATGTACCAGATTAGCTAGTAACAGTGCTGGCAATTGATCGTAATCAGGTATTGCTTTGTCTTTGATAATACATTCTACTAAGTGTTCCGTAAAATTGAATAGCGAGCAGAAACTTATGATTTCAGATGGCAAAACGTTCAGAGTGTAAGAACCATACATAATGAAATCTTTAATGATGCAGTTCACAAAGGTATCAGACCTTACATGTACATTATCCCCATATATGTTTGGAGTCTTAATTAACTGCACACTTTCAGCCATACCTTTTATAGTTTCTTCCATAAAAGCTTTCTGATATTCTTGTGATTCTAAGTATCCATACAGATAATAAACTTCCGCTTCTGAATTTGCTATCTCTTTTAACTTAGTTCTGTAGTTTGACAAATATCCTTGATAGTGTGCAAACTGATAAAATTCTTCATTATCTATGTCAGAAGATATGACGATCTTGTCGAACCCATTAAAGAAATCTAACTTCTTGTCTAGTACGTTGGATTTTATTACTTCTATGTCTGTAGGTTTGTAGTCACTTCCAAATATATCAGAATCCAATATGGTGACTTTACCAAATTTGTTTAGTTTATGACTTAAGTCACTGCCTATGTAACCTAGCCCACCTATTACCAGTATACGCATCTCTTTTCCTTTCATTTGGAACTGTCTCACACTCTTAGTTTACAAGGTATATACCTTGTATATAACCAGAGTGTGAAATTCTCTATATGATGTTCCTTATAGTGTATTCGTTTTCAATGCAGTGTAATAAAAAATCATACTGCCAAAACCTATCTTCGCTGGACTTTGCATTAACTACGAATATGAGTTCACTCTTAATTATTACACAGACACGCCTATGCGCGTTGTGGCATTTGGAATCTAGCTTTGGATGGTGTATATATACGTCTAGCTGTTCATTGTATTTATCCACTAAGCTAACCATGTGAGGTATCCGTTTTGAATCAAACCCACATTCTACCATGAATTCATCATAAACTACTGTGTAGCCGTTTCTCAATTCTTGGAAGAATATTTGCATAGTGTTCCTTCAAAAAGAAAAGGGGCGAGGCAAATTTGCCTCGCCCCTGAACTTGGACAGATTACTTAGTTAGTTTTAGCTAACTGTAGTATCAAGGTTCGTGATACGAACGAACGCGTCACGCCAATGGACGTTAAACGAAATGCGCTCGCTTACCACGTACTTAGTCTGATCCGCTTCAATGACTTCAGCCGACTTGAACTTAATCATGCGGCGGTCGCCAATCTGAGGACTGGAGTTGTGGTACATCAGGACATTACCCTGTGGTGCGAACGGAGCTTCGTAGAACGGAACACCGTAGATGACCGTGACAATACCTGCACCTTCACCAGCAGATCCAAGACCTGTGATGAAAGAAGCAAGACTCAAACCAGACACATCGGCCTGCTTAAAGTTCGTGTTGCTACGGGTATTAGCCGCTTGCTCCGGAGGCATGATACCTACGACACGGGACTTGTTACGTCCATACTTACCAAGGTTATACAGTGCATGGTTGACAAAGTCAACATCAAACACTGCGGCGGCAGCATCAACTTCCGGTGCAGCAGTTGCAGTATCGGCAGCGATGGTGAAGATACCTTCGAACATCAGTCGAGGATCACGAACATACCAATTGGCAGTCGTGGCGGTATCAGGTGTTGGAGCCGTTGCAAGATGCCCAGGATCTCCATCCAGAAGAGCCATTTCCTCAGCTTCAGCAACTGCCTCAGCAAAGTCGAAGAGCACCTGCTGGACTACGTCCGGCTGTGAATCTTCAATAGCTTCTTCGTCGACCATCGAGAAAGCCATAAGCTTTCGTGCGACCCACTGCACCTGAGCGGTGCTGAACCCAGTCAGAGTAGCTGTTACACCATCCTGAATGTAGTATGCGGCTCCTGCGTTTGCCTTCTTGGGCTTTGTCCAGGTGCGTGCACTCTGGTTAAAGGATCCAATTAGACGACGCATGATATTGATGTCACGGATATAATCAATGACTTCGTTAGCGAGCGGCGTAGGCAAGTATCCCGCGAGGGACTCGTTTGGAACCGCAACCGACAAGGCTTTCATAATCAAAGCGCGATTATTCATTTTGTCTTCTCCTTATTGTTGGTTACGATTAACCCGCAGACTGAACAGCGTCCATCAACTGGATATAAATACCCTTGACAACACGCTTTTCACCGTCTGTGAGATTCTTATATACGTCTTCATGCTCTGCAGCATGCTTGACGTAACGAACAGTATCAACATCCGTAGCGTCTTTCAACACCTTGGGTGGGATACCACTGTTATCATCGAAGTCATCGGTAGCCCCACCCTTGCGACGGTTCTGACGCTTCAGGTTTTTAACCAACTGCTCGTTAGTTTCCTGCATGCTCTTCATGATCTCGAGCATCGGATTGGTTTCGGTTTCTTCGGTCGTTGCAGACTTCTTCTTAGAAGTGGTCTTCTTCGACTTGCTTACCGGCTTCTTCTTGGCGGACTTGCTATGTGCCAAAAGTTGCTCGATACCTTTAGCGATCGGGGCATTAGCATCCTCGATCATTTCCTTTACCCGCGCTTCTGTCAAGCGTGTACCTGACTTCTTGCGGGATTTCTGCTTGCTCATGCCCTTACGCATTTTCGAGCTCCCTGTTGTTTTGTTGTACTTACGAATAGAACGTTTGAAACTTTTTTCTATCACCGAAGTGATTGCTGCCTTAGCATTCATAGGAAGCCCGACAACTGAAACTTCAAACAATTCCATGGAGAGAATCCTGAACTCTTCGATCCTTCCGGTCTCCGAGTTTTCCACTACTTCTACTTTCTTTGGCTTAAGACGAATAGAAAATGCGTTAAGCACTCCTTCTTTAATCTTAGTCCAAATATCTTCAACATCATTTGCCTTGCTGATCATTATTTCAACAAAGATACCCTGACGCTTAAGTTCTGTTTTTAACACACGCCCAATAGCTATATTGGTATCATGGTTAAGAAATACTGTATTAGCCCCTTCCTGCACTAGATCATTAACAGCTTCCTTCATGGCAGCTGGAACGATGACATCCATTGCACGATCTTTATCGATAGTACTTGCAAAGCCTTTGATAATGCGTCCGGTGTCTTCGCCTTTGATCTTGGAGATCCCTTTAGTCTTACCAACTTTAAGACGTTTAGCCTTGGCACGCTTCCTAACTGGACGAGGAGTGTATTGATCACGTTGGGGTTTCTGCTTTTCAGACCAGTCAGTAAGCATGTCCAAGTCATAATGACTTTCAATGCCATACTTTTCAAAGTCTTTTTCTGTGATTATGAATCGTTTAGTCATTTTCGCCTAACATGGTTTCAAAAAGTGAATTTTGGATAACACTGTATATACTATCTATCCGCTTGCGCAAACTAGTAAGTGATCCATAATTTTTCTCTGTTAAAGTATTTACTACTTCTCCGTACATTAATGCAATGGTCAGATATTCGTCTTCATCTCGAGCCACACGCTTAATTTCATGTGCACCAAACTCTGCACGCAAATCATTAAAGTTATGTTCCCCATAACCTAATAGGCACCACTTACGTAAAGTCAGCAAATAATTTTCAGCTTCAAAGCTAATGGTTTTCTTCTCTTCTTTTTTAGGGTCAGGTTTGTTATTCGTAGGCTTTTTATCACCTTCATTGTTGCTTGGCATTTCTATCTTGCCAGTGTCAGGGTTGATCTGACCACCACCTGGAAGCAACATAATAGGTGAGTCCCCCCATTTAACAGGAGGCAAGTTTCGCCGAGCACGTACTTCATTAATAGTAAGAATAGCAGACTGTGTATCTGCGCTGTCCAATTCAGACTGTGTCTTGGTGTCGAGCAATTCAACATCCGGAAACACCATTTCTAAATCTGTATAACCAAACCCGTCCCAAATGATTTCTTGCGTATAGTAATAAGATTCTTTGCGCAAGATAGGTTTAAGTGCGCCATCCTTGTAAGCTTGGGTTTGCTGTTCAGAGTTAAGGCGACCTGTGCTAGAATCTAATACGCCCATAACTAAAGGTTGCATACCATACACGGCAAAAATTTTCTGACGCAATTCAACGCCATATTCTTGAAATTGCATGTCCCTGTTAGTCACAGCCTGTTGTATCCATTGTACAGGAACATTCACAGCAAGCATTCTGTGCGCGTTAGAAGCCCCTTTATGACGCGCTTGAAAATACTGCTTTAGTTTTTTCAGTTCTGTCTTGGACATTCCTTGTACAGATAGAATGCCGCTTGCTTCTCCGTTATTGGTGAAGAATACACTATTGTACATGGCACGCAAAATATCACTGGCAACTGTATTCGCCAAAGTATCCATTGGCTTATGCCCATACAGTGACCAACTTACAGGTTGATACACTAGAAATATAACTTCATCACGATTAAAATATTGTGTAGTGGTCTTGCTATTCTGCGTACCGTTCAAGTTACCACTTGTAGAGCGTTCCATTTTATATGCTTTTTCAAATGGAATGTTGCCGAACTCATCAGCACGGATCTTTACATTTCGCGCTACCATAGCATACAGTTCTGTTAGATCACCGGCGTTTCTTTCCCCTTCATCGGCAAATACTTTTTCCATTGCTCCACGACCAATGTTAAGTAAATCCCGTAGAATCTTTTCACGAATATCTGAAAACGATTCATCATTGTCATTTGGGTTATCTAACAGCGCACGTACTTTATTAATTCTTCGTATTTGTCTTTCTGTAGGTATTTGGTTATCGCGTGGCCGGATGACAGGAGGCACTTTGCATATATCAGCAACGATGCGATTAACTGTAGCGTTCAGCCATGGATTATGACGCCACATCTGGATTGCCTGTGAATCTGTGAGGTGTATATCATTTACACTTGTGTAACCACCAGGACCTGAAAAGTCAGTGATAAAACCTCTGGAAGCTTTCTCTACAGTTTGGGGGAACGGGACTGTCGACCCTATGTTTACACGTGCTGACATGTTGACCTCTTGGAATTAAAAGAATTCATCTTCATTTTCGATAAAAACAAAAGCACCTTGCCCACTGTCATTAATTTCACAGTTATAAATAACACCAGAAAAAGCGTCCCAGAGATCCTTTGATTCCCCTTTCGCATGGTCGATTTTCTTACCATTGATGTATTTAAGAAATTTTGCTTCCCTGCATAATAGGTAAACATATGGGTAAAATACTCGGTTTTCAGTTAGTGTGTTCTTTGCTTGAATTGGTATTTCATCATTGCGGTCATGACTTATTAATTCACAATCTATGCCCATGTCTTCAAGTGTTTGCTTAAAGTGATGGCTCTGGAATTGGTCAGTTGTAACTTTGGCTATATTAAATCCGCGGTCAAGTAAATACTTTACTATGCGAGTTAATATGGCATCGTAGTAAATTTCACCTTTTCTCAACATATCAGGATCACGCTTAGATGCAGGGCTAATCCAACCTACAGCGTCAACCTTTATAATCGGTCTATCAGCGTACTTATCGTCTTCATCTATATCCGCATATTCCATTTTACGTTTATTTGCCTGCTCGACAACTTCAAACGTATCCAATTCGACAGCAATCCAATCTATAACGTGCCCCAAGCTAAAACCTACAGCATCTTTATTCTTTGACAAGTCAAAGTGCATATAATATTCTACGTCAAGCTTTGCTCGTAACCAGTCTCTCCATTTACCATTTCCGATGTATGGATTAGCTTTACATTCATCATAATCCCAACATGCGAATAATGAAGATGCTGCATCACGGTCTTTTCTTTCTTGGTATATTGGACATTGCCTGCATTCTTCACAAACATTATTTTCCAAAAAATCTGGGTCTGCCCAAAACGATTCGATAACCCCCATTGGTTCTGCACCAAAGTCGCGCATCGTTCGACGATAATTGCGTGCCAAAGCATGTTTAAAATCGTCAATGGTAAGATTAGGATTCATTTCCCAAGTTGCAGCACGCGCCACAAAACAATCTTCTCGTTCCTTTAATTCATGGAACTTTTTCATTACAAAGTCATCATCATAACGTGGTGTTGTTATGCCAATCATTTTATAATGATGTGGAAACCGAGTTTGACAACTACCATACGCTGCTTCCCAGCATTCTTCACTGCGAGCTTCACTTTCTTCGTCAGCGTCTTTCTCAAGAAAGAAAGCTAACTCGTCACCAACCCATTGTATAGTGTTATATCCCAGCCAACCAAAAGCTTGACTATTAGCACTGAGCGCTGAAACATTCTTTGCAAAGTTTACAGCTGATGCTCCTGGTTCATCAAACTTACCTTCAAACCAAGGACAATTCTCAAGCATACCCTTGAATTCTTTAAAAAACACATTCTTGGCCTGTGAATCATTACGAGCAGTGTTCACAAAGTAGATAGCAGATCCTGGTGATAATCCGTAGTACTTTTGTGGTGAAGTCATGCAAAGGCATAAGTAGATGCCATAGAGGTGGAATATGGTGGAAATGTAATCTTTTCCAGATCCTTTCCCAAGCAACAAAATTGCTTCACGCATTGATGGTTTTGCTAACTCTTTAGCAATTTCCATGATCTTAGGGCGACACCCACGTTTGCCATCCCATCTTTGATTTAGAAAATCTTTACCTTCAATAAATTCTTGTATGCCTACAGGTGTCTCTTCCCAAATACTTTCTTCATCTGTAGATAATCCACGACCAAGGAACTCGAAAGGATTATCTATATCCTTTTTGCGTTCTGCTTTGCGTAGTACCATTAGATAACGTCCTCATGGTCTACATCAACAATTTCATTGTATTTTGTTAGATCCCCACCTGTCTTTATACTTATAGTCAACAATGAATTGCTTATTTCCTGTAGCATGTCTTCGTTTCGTACATTTTCACGCAAGACGTCCATCATGCCGCGTAGCAAGATTTTTAAACCTTCTGGGGTTAACATAAAGTTATCTTTAGTCTCAACCTTATGTATGCGATCTATGCACTTGCCAATAGCTTCTACACATCTATTTACGCGATCTATCACTTGTCCATCATCTAAAGATCTAATACTGTCAGTGATTTCTTTAATAGTAAGAAGTTTATCCACTTCAGTCATTTCTTCATTTTCTAAGGTACGTTCAATCAACCTAAGCATCTTCTTAGTATTCTTAGGTTGGGTTTCACCTTCTTGTATCTTTTTAATGTAGTTGTGCAATAAAGCTCTTAACGTAACGAGTTCTGCTTTCTGATCTAGTATCTTTGGGTCATTGACGAATGTCATCATCAAATCTTGCATCTGCCCATTATGGATTCCCTTGTAAGCGTCAAGGGTGGCTGTAGTTCTTGTGCCATTCACTAACGCACGGGAATTAGCACCTCCATGTGTTTTACAGTAAAGGGAACCTTTTGAACAAGCCTTCCTGCATCTGCGTTTTTTGCCTGTTGGGTTTTTATTGCCGTTTTCATCACGTTCAGTGATTCTTTTAAAACATCTAAGTCCACCTGTTGGACATCTGTGTTTTTCTGGTATCTCTTCTGTCGTAGCGCACATCAGGTGACCGTATTTGTCATACAGAACCCTTCGCTTCTTCTTTTCTTGTGTTTGATTTCTTTTCATCGTATATGTTTCTTGTGATTGATTCAGTATACACTATATCAATACAGAACTAATTTGTGCTGACTTGTTCTGACCCATCTATTACTTTTTTTTCTGAAAGAAAAGAAGTAATAGTAATATGAAGCGATTAACAGTTACAGTAAGGTTAAACTTCATCCCCCCCTTCAAGGACCCCCCCCTTACTCCGGTAGTCTCTAATAACTATTGTGATAATAATACCAACTAATATGGCTACAGCTAAAGGCAAAGTAAAGCGTAAAAGCACTTCAGAATACATATGGATGCTTATAGGATGTGTTTAAGCATAAAAAACGGGTACAGCATAACATGCTATACCCGAAAAGCTTGAAGGTAGTTCTTTATGCTAAGGCGCAGTGTGTACCTTATTGTATTCCGGATTAGCCTTTGTGTGTTTCTTTCCAGCTATTCTTACTCCACGGTAATATGTCCATGCTCTTGTTACCGCTAAGACACTTTCTCTCCAGTTTTCAGCAAGAAGCATCCCATCCTCAATCATTATTTGTCTTAACATGATATCAGCTTCTTTCTGACAGGAACGTTCAATTACGCCTTGACGCATCAATTGATACAAGGCATCATGGACAAGACCTGCTCGCATATTGGTCTTGTCATCATGTGTAGGACCACTACAACCATCCCAAGCATATCCCACTTTGATAGTGAGATTTCCATCCACATCAAACTTAAGAAAATCACATTCAAAAGTCTCTTGTTTTATAGGACGTATATTTTTACAGTTGATTGTGTATTCATCTTCAACTGTAATATACTTGTAAGCTGGAATATGCTTATATTTGATTTGGACAGAAGAACCCATAATTATCAACCGTGCTGTTTTGTCTTAGTTAATATGTTGAATATCTTTGTCTTTAATGGTGGTTCTGCACGCATTATGTTTGAATCTACTATCATTTGATTTGGATTAAACAAGGCACTTTTAATCATTTGAGGAATAGAACAGACACTTTCTTTGCTCCATACATTACATTGACTATTCATGACAGAATAAGGGTTATCTGTATACAGTGCACAAGGAACTCCAAGCTTAGTAGCTTGCTCAATTATTCTCAATCCACTTCTGTGACCAGGGGTCCATTCTGCTACAATAAAGTCAAATTGTTTACACCCCATAATATTGATAGCAGACAATACAGTCATTACGTGTGTTACTTCTAGTTCCTGTTCC
>Ga0307379_10010165_pt1 | contig 12509 bp, 10 predicted proteins | sample UN2MG_FD_202237 | JGI IMG/M metagenome (GOLD analysis project Ga0307379, IMG submission 202237) | Soil microbial communities from Risofladan, Vaasa, Finland - UN-2 | ecosystem: Environmental > Terrestrial > Soil > Coastal area > Acid sulfate soil | place: Finland: Risofladan, Vaasa | collected... | reverse complement strand
GGGGATGAGGTTCTTGGCATCAATACTGTCGAGGACTGCCTTGTCAATTGCCACGATATCCTTCGAGGCGAAGAGGCCGATATCCGGGACGAGGCTCGGTGTGCTGAAGCCCCAGCAGTCGCAAAATGGGGTAATGCTGTTCGCAAGCGTGATGAATACCGAGTTTCCGCCCGGGAAGCTGCTGAGCACCAACTCAGTCGCAAGGGCCATGACCTCCTGGAAGTCCTGAGCGATCTCCTCCCTGATGGTCAGTGCCCCCGCCGGACAAAGCTCATTGCACTCGAGGCAGAAGTTGCACTCGTGGAAGCCCACGTGCAGCGTCTGATCGTCGGCAAATCGCATCGCATTGACCTCGCACGCCTCGACGCACTTGTTGCAGCCATCCGAGTAATGGGTGCACTTCTGGGCGTCGCAGTACTTCTCCGCATGCTGAACCATGTGCAGTGCGCCGCGGGACTTCTCGATCATCGCCCCCAGCGCCAGGTTCTTGATCGCTCCTCCGAACCCACTGTTCCCATGACCTTTGGCATGCGAGAAGCAGACCAGGTAGTCGGCATCCCACATCTCGCCGGCAATTCGAAGCTCCTTCAGGTTCTTGTAGTCAACTGCCTGCGTGTGATAGTACTTATCGGCCGCTCCCGCGGCAGGGACGATCGGGCATCCGATGGTCTCCTGAGTATATCCGCGCTCGTGTGCCGACAATGCGGCCTGATGATTGTCTGTGACGAATGGTCGCCCGCCGGCGGCCTTGATGAATGAAACCAGCCTTCGCACGAATACCGGGTGGATGGTCGTGTAACCTACATTGCCGCCGAGGTGCATCTTGATGCAGACCCGCTTGCCCTTGAGTTCCTCAGTGATGTCCAGCTTCTCGAGGATCGTGTCCAGCTTGCCTGGGAGGGTTGACTGCCACTTCAGTTCGGGGACTTGAGCGGAGCCGAAGAATACCTTGCTCATTACAAAAACTCCTGCTGTCTGATAGGTTAACCGTGCACTATTATGCCGTCAGAAGGCAGGAGTGTCAAGGCGGCGGCGGTTCAAGGGCCTTGTGGAGACAGTAGGGGGCGCCAGCTGTGCGTCCGGGAAGATCTCCTGGATGGGGAACTGGGCTATGTGAGTCGTATCAGCTATCGGCCCACGCCAGCTTGCCAAAGTAACCGGCGGCAGTTCGGTCATCTTAGGCTTCGGCACGGCAGCCACGGTATTGCGGAATTGGGGTGCGAGCGCCTGCCGATGGTGATAGTAATCGGTGAGGCTGTCATAGACCACCAGGAGGTTGGTCAGCTTGCGGCCGGGATGGCTGATCGTCCGCCCGTTATGATAGAGAGCGGATGAACTCCCGCCATCCAGATCAACCGCATCTACCGCGCCGAGACTAAGCATGATCTTCGCAAGCGTCCGAAGCTGGATCGGCTTATCCACGACCACCAGCAACAGCTTGTTGCTCGCAGTGGTGCCCAGTGCCGTCCGCTTCTTCTTGCCGAAAAGCCCTGGGTCGGTGAATCCCTGATCCTTCGGGCAGAGGAAGATGCTTCCATTCCTCACGAGGGTCGGGCCGGCGCAGAGAACGGTATCATATCCCTCCCAGCCCGCGCTGTGTCCCCATTTGAAGGGGACATACCGGACGGTATTGTCGGCAGTGAAGCATACCCCGGTGCCGACGACACCCTTATGGACATTCGTTCCTTCGATGACGATGTCTCCGGTCGGCTGGAGGCTTCGAGTGCAGAAGAAGGTTCCGGTGATCGCTGCCGCTGGTTGGAGGCGGTTGAGCATGGAGGTAAACGATTCGGCGCTGCCGGAACCTTGCTTGGTAAGGGAAACGGTGACTTTCAGGTCGGGCGAGTTGAGGTTGGCCACCACGACGTGAACTCGAGCGCCGTTGATGAAGACTTTCGAGTACGAGATATTCTGTCCTGCGTGAGTGGGGTAGCACATCAGCAGGAGGCTTGTGATCAAGAGTAATCTGGTAGTCACGTCACTCACCTCCTCGACGCTCTCCCAGGGATGAATCCCCAGGCTCAATTACATCATAACTCACATATCCTGTTCACGGAACTGACACAATTGCTTGTTTTTGCGATTCCGTGAAAAACCTGGCAAAAATACCTGATTTTCCCAAATCCTATTGACTTAACCAAGCCTCGTAAATATACTAGGTTTGGGATAAAGGGGCGGGCATCTACTTCAGCAAGCTCCGCCCAGTTGGCACTTACCCATAACACGCTTCACCAATTTCATAGGGCGAACTCGCTATCTGGCTCGTTTTCACAGCAATTCAAGTTGGAAGGGAGGGGTTTTATAGATCTATAAGTCTGGCGTCTTCTGCTGTTCCGCATTTTCGACGTAGGAGGATTTCAATGGCGAGGTATCTTAGTTCTTGCGTTGTGCTGGGAGTGGCGTTGGCGCTGATAGCGGCGATGGCCTGTGCCCAGACGCCCGCAGACGCGGTGGCAGACGCCGTCGCAAACAGCGGCGTATTCCCAGCAGGCACTACCGTAGTCAACGTCTTCGTTGACGGCAGCAGTGCCTTCGTTGAGTTGAGTGCAGAGGCTGTTCCATTTGGCCTTGGTGATGGTCAGGTAGATGACATGTGCAAGGCGATCATGGATGCCCTGGATAGCTTCGGGATCAGTGCTCTTGAAGTGACCGTTGCAGGTAAGCCTTTGTGGCAGTACTTGCCTGCGGCGAGTGTGCCCGACGAGGGCGGCGACATAGGCACGCAGTCGGTCGGCGCTCCGCCGAGCCCCGGAGTTAACGCTGAGATTGGCATCTCCTCGATCGGCGGCGGAGGCGGCGAAGGTTCGGGTCTCCCGGTGCTGACCGGCGAGCTGGCAGGCAAGAACGTGGGCCTGTGTCCCAGCCATGGAGCTTACTTTGACGGGCGCTCGCAGTATTACTTCTGGCGGCCCTCTATGAGGACATTGTGCGGCCCGAACCCCAGTCCTCCTCGTCCGCCCGGCTGGACCGGAAGCGTGTACCAGCCCAGCAACTACTATTACTGGACGAGACAGTTCCAGTGGGGTTCCTACTATGAAGACTACCGGACCCCGCAGGAAATCCGTTTCCTGAGGTCCTACCTGGAGACTTCGGGGGCGAACGTTGTCGTCGGCAGAAACTTGGACACGGAAGCCGGCGACTTCGACTACAATGCTTACGGCTATCCGAACTGCTCTTTCCCGCTTCCTAAGTGGGTGACCGCTGCGAAATACCACTTGCAGGACATCGGCGCACCGGCAGCCGTATGGAATGAGCCCTCCTTGAGTCTTGAGACCGACAAGGATCTCCGCGCTCGGCCGTACTGGACGAACTACAATATGCTCGGCTGGTGGCACTATCCGCTCACAACTGCTGAGAAGACCGCCATACAGAACAACACGTCGCTCTGGCAGAATTGGATCCAAATCGCCCTCCACACCAACGCTGCGGGTTCGGGTACCGCGAGGGGCACCGAGACCTACCGGTACACCTCGCTCTATCCGTGGCTCCAAACCAAGGCGACTCAGCTCGCCACCGCGTTCAACAACGGCATGATCAACGCGATCAAATACGAGTACGACGGTTTCTGGGCGAACGACCAGTACAGCAAAACCATGGCCCCCGTCCCGGTCGAGTGGCCCAGTGGCACTTACCGCGGCTATAGGCACCAGGGCGCGAGTACCCCCAGCAGCACCGACGGATGGCAGAATCGCGGCGTGAAGAGCAGCAACTTCGGCGAGATCCGCAATGCCGTGATGCCTGCGATTCTGACGGAGCTGCTGTTCCACGACGACTGGAAGTTCTATCCTGACCACGTTTTCTCTCTGGATCAGATCTTCCAGGCCACGGTCGCCTGGGGTATGTACGAGGGTATCTGCAACTACTGGAGCATCACCCCGAAGCCCAGGATGGCGTCGACCCTTCAGTCTGTTACCTTCCCGACTGGTTTTGTGGGACCGAGTGCTGCGATCAATGGCACAGTGGTGATGCAGAATAATGGAATGGTATGGTGCTGGGGCAACAAGACGGTAACTGAAAACTGGCCCATATCCCTCTACATTCCATATACCGTGTGGAAGCTGCAGGCTACGGCCAGTGACCAGTTCGTTCCCGGCACCAAGCTCGAAATTGACGCTGCTGCGCCGATCTACCCGAACCAGACTGCGACCTTCAACATCGCGTTGACTGCCCCTGCCACGACCGGCACCTATACGACTGAGTGGCAGATGCTGAAGGACGACGCATTCGGCAACTCGTTCGGGCCGGCTGCATCCGCTCAAATTCAGGTTGATGCCGACCCGCCGGTCGTCGTTACTCCGATTGCAGGTGACTACCAGTATGGCGCGTTCACCGTTCTTTTCTCCGCCACCGACGAGCTGAGCGGCGTTGCCTCAGTGGTTGGCAACGTGGACGGAGTGCCCGTGACGGACGGACAGGTGATCTACCCAGCCCTGGGCAGCCACACTCTTACTGTGGTTGCCACGGACAATGTGGGCAACACGATTACTCAGAGCGCTAGCTTCAATATCGTCAACACCGTCGGCAAGACGACCGCCGGCGGATGGATCGAGCTGGCGAACAAGAAGGCCACCAGCGGATTCGTGTCCGAGTACATTGAAGGCGCGTCCGCTCCGTCCGGCAACGTGACGTACCAGGATCATGACTATAGCATGACAGTCAATAGCACCAACCTCATTGCTATGGGCATCGTTGGTAACCATGCATGGATTCTTGGTAACTGCACCATCGAGGGCGAACCGGGTCACTGGTTCCGCATTGACGTCATTGACAATGGCGAGCCGGGAGATACCGATGTATTCAACATTCTGCTGGATACTGGCTACTCCCAGGGTGGAACCCTCGGCGGCGGCAACGTTACCATCCACTGATGTACGGTTAGGAGAATCCTCTCTCTAATACCGAATAACTCAGGCCCGGGTCACTTCGATCCGGGCCTGAATCTTTGACAAGCTTCGCCCCTTCTGTTAGAATTGTTCGGTTGAACAGAAGGGACCATTTCAATGTCCGCAGAACTCAAGGCGCTTTGTGAACTCCAGACCATAGATCTGGCACTCGCCAAGGCTCAGAAACAGAAGGCTTCATTAGACGACGGCACATCCAGAAAGCTGCTTGTGGATGATACCCGGCAGAAGGTGGAGCAGGCCGAGAAATCGCTCCACGAGGCGACCACCGAGCTTCATGACAAGGAGCTGAACCTCAAGACCATCGAGACCAAGCAGAAGCAATTCAAGGACAAGATGTACGGCGGCACGGTAAGCAATCCGAAAGAGCTGGAGAGCATGGAAAAAGAGGTCGAGATGCTGGATCGGCAGAAAGGCAAGCTGGAGGAACGCATACTTGAACTCTATGACATCGTGGAGAGCCGAAAGTCAGACCTTGCGAATGCCCAGGCATCATTGAAGCAGTGGGAAGCCAACCTCGCCGGGCATTTGGAGAAGGCGCGTCAGGATGCGGCGACCCTCACCGCGAGGATTCAGGAATTGACGAAGGCCAGGGAGCAGGCGTTGCCGGGTCTGAATCCGGCGTTGGTGAAGAGATATGAATCCATGCGCCAGCGAAGCGGCGGAGTCGTTGTGAGCAAAGTCGAGGCTGAGAACTGCTCGGCCTGCCACACTCAAATCATCACCGGCCTCATGCGGGAGCTTCAGGCGGACAAGACCATTTCCACCTGCGAGAATTGCGGCCGTCTGCTGTACCTGGAACACTAGATGAAACGAGCCACCATCGCCATTGACGGCGCATCGAAGGGCAACCCCGGCCCCGCAGGTATCGGGATCGTCATCTGCGACGAGTCAGGCGCCGTCCTCAACAGCATCGGCGAAAATATCGGCATCGGCACGAACAATTTCGCCGAATACACCGCTTTCATCCGAGGCCTCGAACTCGCCCTCGAATTGGACTTTAATCACGCAGTGGTCAACACCGATAGCGAGCTCCTCGCCAAACAGATCAACGGGCATTACCGGGTCAAGTCGCCGGACATTGCTCCTTTGTTTGCTTTGGCGCTCGACCTCATGGGTAAGTTCAAGACCGTACGGGTGAATCATGTCCCTCGCGAGAAGAACAAGCAGGCGGATAAGCTCGCAAGTCAGGCCGCGGGCGTCCAGCCGACCCTCGAGCTGGAAGAAGCGCCTGCACCGGAGGCGAAGATGATCAAGCGGCTGAGTGTTCGAACCTCATCAAGGATGCAGTTTCTGGACATCACCGGCCTGGTCCAGGACGCGGTCAAGGAGAGCGGAGTCGCGGACGGCATCTGCACCGTCTTCGTGCCCCACACCACCGCCGGCATTACCATCAATGAGAACGCCGACCCGGACGTCACTCGTGATATCATGGATACGCTGGAGCGCCTCGTTCCCCGGAAGGGCGACTACCGGCATACCGAGGGCAATGCGGATTCGCACGTGAAGGCAAGCCTCATGGGGTTCTCGGTGGATGTGCTGGTGGAAGGCGGCCGCCTCGTCCTCGGCACCTGGCAAGCTATTTACTTCTGCGAGTTCGACGGCCCTCGGAGTAGGCAGGTCTTGGTCAGGGTGGGGTAGGGCTGCTTTGTTTGGCCTTCGCTCGCATACTCTTCGCACGATCCAGCAGTCTCTGTGTCTCTGGCTGACCTGGCGTGAAATCCCTGAGCACGATGGTGCAAAACTGTGTTACAGAATCATACTGTCCCGCATCAAGCAGTTTCTCAGCTAACCTTAGCGAGAATCCCTTAGTTGTGTTATGACAGCACTTGTGAACGTTACAGGACGACAATAGGAACCGATTGGCCGCAGAGACATCGTGCTCCTGGAGAGCGATCAGTCCCAGCAGCGTTTCCGCGTCGGTTGTATGGCAGCCAGGACCATCTTCTTCTTTGTCACAGCCTCTCACCTGGCTGAGAACATTTCTGGCGCGATTCAGGTCCCCCATCTTCTTCAAGGCTTGCCCATAGGTAACTAGCAGTCCAGGTTTCGAGATCTCGTCTGCCTGCCTAACAACACGCTCGCAGACTTCTGCAGCATCCTTGGGCCTGTCTAAGTCGAGAAGCAGATCGGCGAGTTGCCTTGAGTAGAAGGGCGCGTAGAATCTGTCCCCATTCGCCACTGTTATGGCTTCCTTGTAGTACCCGATGGCCTTGTCAGCTAGGGCGTGGTCTATCTTGGTAGGCAACACAGTGTTTTGGGGCAATCCATAGTACCGTAGGAACCTCGTCCGGGTTGCGGGATCACCAGTGCTGACCGGTGGAATCGCCCCTTGCTCACATGTCATTGCAAGGATCCAGTAGAGCTCTTGTTCGGAGTGACTGCGCTCTAGTTGCTTTTCCAGGCTTCCGATCACCTCCGAACGATAGGCGGGGCCAGCAAAGAAGGCAGACGAGTTCTCGTAATAAATGTGATCGTTCGAGGGGTGGTACTTTATCATCAGGAGTGTGTGGTACTTCAGCCGCTTCGGATCCTCATGGCGGCGAGAATACCAAACCATCGCCGCCATCCTTCTCGCCTCATCTTCGGGATGCTTCTCCAGGTATGGCTCGAACTTGTCTGGTTTTCCCTCGTCTCCCAGGTCCATCCAGGCTGTCTCAGAGCCTGCCTTGGCTACCATGTGCACAATAGGACGTGCAATCCTCCATAAGGCAAACAGGAGGATCAACGGCAGCAGAACGATGATTCCCAGTAGAATACGCCGTCTCATCGGTCAAACCCCGGCTATAGTATACCACAGATTTGCCAATACAGCGGATTGGCTAAGAGACCGAGACCTTAGTTCCCGCCGCCTCATACGTGAAATATGCCGTCGCATCCGGCCTGGTCAGGAAAAACGTGACCACCGCAAAGATCAAGATGCCAGCTATGGACGACGACCTGAAGCCCACGAGTATCCATCCGGCGATGATTGCTGCACCCTGGAATAGTATGAAGAACTGCCGGGCCCAGTTGCAGCCGCGAAGCATATAGATGGCGAGTACCAATCCGATTGCCGATTCTACCAGGCCAACGCCTATCATGAAAGTTACGTTGCCGTGTGCGCCCATCTGCGCTCGCACGGGTGCCATCTCGGGACGCGAGGCGGCAATCGAGAAAAACGCAAGAAGCGCAGTCATCCCCAGTACGCTTAATGAATTGAGTACCAGCACGATGATCGAGATCACCGTGACGCTAGTAGGCCGCGGATTGTCCATTATTCGCCCCCTGTATAGTATATGCTTTCACACTGTGTAGACAATGCTGAGCGCGAAAAGGTTGCGAGTCTTCAATCCACTTTCACACTGAACGCCAGACTCCCGTTCCCTCCTGACGGCACACTCGGGATCGTCCACTTGACCGACTTCGCCGCTGAGTCATAAGCCCCGCCGGAGAGGTAGGTGGTGAACTGGGGCAGGGGGCAGGTGATGGCAACCGAGGATGCCGGACCAGCGCCCGTGTTCCGGTAGGTGATGGTATAGGTGAGGGTCTCGCCGGGCTTGGCCTCCGCCTTGTCAACCGTGAGACTGAGGCTGATGTTCGGCACGCTGGTGCTGACGCCGTCAGTCCGCGGGTAATCCGGGTAGTAGACACCCATGGTCTCGGAGTAAGCAGTCGGCGTCGAGCCTTCCTCAAGTTGGAAGTCGCTCAGCAGTAAATACTGGCCATCGCCGCTGGTATCGTCGTAGATGTACACATCGGCGCTCGAAGTACCTGAGGGCGCGGTCTTCTTGACCTTGATCTGCTCCCAGTTCCCCGAGCCCTGATAGGTGAACATGCCCGAACCGAGCGACGCACCCGCCGCATCCCTGAAGGTCAGGCGAATATCGCCTTTAACCCCCGATGCCGAGCCCTTTATGTAGCCGCTCAGCGTGTAGGTCTTGCCCGCGACCACCGCAGTCGTCGTCTGCTTGATATACTTCCAGGCAGCGGGCGTCATGAACCGAATGGCCCGATTCCCCGTGACTGAGTTCACATCGCCCGCTTTCACGAGATAGGGCACGTTCTTGCCGTTGACGTACGCCCAGCCGGGATTGCGCCAGTAGGTCGTATTGGAGACCCCTTCCACGATGCCATAGCGGAATGTGCCGTTCGTGAGCTTATTCTTGTTCGATGCGGTGGCGACGCTGACGTAATTCCCGCTCCCGAGCACGAGAGGCGCATTGTACGCGACCCCCGGCTTCCCGAACGTGAGGATCAGCTTCGGGCGCTGGCCGTCGTAATAATCCGCCCGGCCATAGGAGATCCCCCAGATCTTCCCATTACGCGTGTCGCCCGACGATCCTGCGAGCGCGAAACTCGCTTTGGAGGCGGCTGCCTCGAAGGCCGTCCGCATGATGTCCGTCACATCGAAATCCACCCATATCTTGCCCTCGCCCGCACCTACCAGCCGCCGGAAGCCATTCTCCACCGGAAGTGGGGAAGTCGCCATAGTCACGGTCGAGGGGTCATAAGTTCCGGCAAGGCGCATCACGTGAACATAGAGATCGAGCGCCCCCGAATTGTAGTTTCCGCGGCAATAGTTACTGAGCGTCGCCGAGATGATCTGCCGGTCCTTCGGAACGAGCGATAGGTCATACTGGAGGAACTCCTTGATCGTGTAATCCACCGGATCCCAGTCATTCCAGTTCGACTGAGTGACCGCCTCGTTTGCCCAGCGATTCGTGCTGTCGGCGTAGTTCCCCGGGGAGAGAGTTACTTCCGCGCCTGAGCCCGTTGCGGGTCGAAGCGTGAGCACCGCCTCGGGCGAAGTTGCCGAGGGTGGGGGAGGCGGAGCCTCATCGAACGCCAGGTATCCCCATTGATCGGGCTGAGTCTCATTGCCCGGCGTCCACTTCTGGATATTGACCGTGGATGCCCCAACAATGGTCGAAGTCTGGTTATAGTTCAGGAAGTTCACTCGCCACCGAGAACCCGGCGCAGGCGCAGAAACGCCCATCGTTGACCAAGGGATTCGGATTGTCTGCTGGATGGAAAGGTTGCCGGCGAACCAGCCCTTGTTCTCCCATCCCGCTAGCTTGTTCGTCTTCCCATCGAAACTGGGAAACTCGCCGGACGCCCGCTTCGGTTGCGCGGGATAGCGGTCATCAACCGTCGCCAGGAAGTAGAACCTCCGACCATCCGGCGTCTGGATCCATATCGCGTTGCTGTCCACCAGCGTCAGGTCAGTCGTCGTCCCCTGGGGGTATACACGGGTCGAGCGGTCAATATTCATGAAGGCGATATAGAGGGCAGTGTTGTCGTAAGTCGCCAGCACTTCGGTGTGATTGCGCGTTCCCGGGCGACCGCCTCCATTGCCGAACCACGTGGGACTGCATGGATACCATGCCGACGCCTCGGCCGGGTCCTGAAGCCGCGCAACGAGCGGAGGCGGAGTTGTCGCCGTCCGCAAGTGAATGACCGGGAACTCGGCGGATGCAAAGGATGCTAATAGCATCAGGGGAATCAAGAACAGCGAATTGCTTCTCATGGCTAACTCCAATGCGCCTATGACGGTTGCCAGCCATGATACGCCTATGCTACCCCTTCGTCAACAAGCAAGCAGGCTATGCCACCAGCATAATGCCCGCCCCGAATCGCCCTGTGCCGGGTGTATGTCGCTCGGAGAAAAACCTATCGTGATTGCATTTGGTGCAGATCCCGGCGACCTCAATGCTTCGAACGCCCGCCTCCGTGAGCTGCCTGCGATTCCCCTCCCACAGATCGAGGTGATTCCGATCGTGAACAAGGTCAGCGTCGAACTGTGAGATGACCTCGGGTCCAACCTCATAGCAGCAAGGGCCGATGGACGGACCTATCCCTGCAATGATGTCCTCTGGCCGGCAGCCATACGAGTCGCGCATGGCCTCGACTACCTTCCTGCCGATCTGCTTTGCCGTGCCCTTCCAGCCGGCATGGGCGGCGGCCACCGCACGCTGCATCGGATCATAGAGCAGGATGGGCGTGCAGTCGGCCAGCAAGACCATGAGGCAAATGCCGGGGATATTGGTGATCATCGCATCAGTGGCGTCGAGGGCGGTCTCATAGTTGAATGCCCCCTGGCCCTTATCGCTCTCGGTAATGATCGCAAATTCGATCATCGTGAACCTGCTTCGCGACTGCGAAACTGCCCAATGGCACATTAATCGAGTCAGCGAGACGCCTCCGATTCTCGAGAACATGCTCAGGGTTATCTCGGGTGCCGAATCCCAGATTCAGCGAGTCATAAGGGGGAAGACTCACACCGCCGACACGGGTGGTAATGAAATGGGTGACGTCCTGGTAGCATGCGAGGCTTTCGAATTGTATCATCGTGTGTCATATCGTAGTTTCCTCGCATACCAGATATTGCCCTCTGTGCCCGTCGGGCCTCGAAACGATGGGTACTTCTCAGGCTCGCGAGACATGATATGCCCGTCACACATAAGGTAGTTGTTATAGTTGCCATGCCATGGCTCATCGGCCAACTGCCAGTGTGGCTTAGGCGACGGGTAGTATCCCCGCACGCAAGTCCAGTCGCCACAGCGATAGACATATCCCTCGCCATCGTAGTGGGTCTGATCGCCCGGTATGCCCTCGAAGAGTAGTATGGTCTCCGAAGCTGTCGTTATCGAGGTCAGCGAGATGCCATCCAGGTAGGCATTGCCCGCGGGGTAGGGCAGATCCGGCGGCTCTCTGAGAAACGAGTTCATGCTATAGGTTCGCGGAGACCAGGGGGTTGCCCATTTGCCGGCGTAAGACGGGCAGCAGAAGACGCTCTTACCTCCCATCTCCTGGCATCGCAGATAGACATTCAGGCCCTTTGATTCCTGCGCCCAATAGGTCAGGTCACCTGGCTGACCCCCAGGGCAGGGCAGGCAGTTGTCCCAATCCTGGACATAGAGCTGGAAAGCGGCATAGAGCTGCCGGAGGTTCGACTGGCAGGTGGTCTTCTTGGAGGCCGCTTTCGCCGAGAGGAACACAGGGAACAATATCCCGGCAAGGATAGCGATGATCGCTATGACTACAAGGAGTTCGATAAGGGAGAAGCCGTTCTTGCTGCGTGCAGGCACTGTGCACCTCCGGACAAGCCTTTAGTCTTACAGCCCAGAGGATTCTAGCAAGCGGTCATCCGCAAAGCAAGTATCATGTGGTGAGATTTTCGTGAAATAACAGACATACCTGTGGCGAGACAAACAAAAAGCCGGTTAGTCCGCTTTCGGCGGGCCAACCGGCTTTTTGTTAAGCTGGCGACGACCTATTCTTCCGCCCCGTTGCCGGGGAAGTACCGTCGGCCCTGGAGGGCTTAACTGCCGTGTTCGGGATGGGAACGGGTGTACCCCCTCCGGTATGGTCACCAGCAAAACCGATCGTGCATAGTGCCTAGTCCATCGTGCCTAGTGCACCAAGCACCAAGCACTACGAACGCTCATAGAAAACTGCATAGTGGATAGGTAACCGATACATCTCGAATAATCATTCGCTCATGACCGAGGTCATGGGCGAGTGATTAATGGTCAAGCCGCTCGACCGATTAGTACAGCTAAGCTGAACGCATTGCTGCGCTTACACCTGCTGCCTATCAACCAGGTAATCTACCTGGGGTCTTAC
>Ga0307379_10010162_pt1 | contig 12510 bp, 10 predicted proteins | sample UN2MG_FD_202237 | JGI IMG/M metagenome (GOLD analysis project Ga0307379, IMG submission 202237) | Soil microbial communities from Risofladan, Vaasa, Finland - UN-2 | ecosystem: Environmental > Terrestrial > Soil > Coastal area > Acid sulfate soil | place: Finland: Risofladan, Vaasa | collected... | reverse complement strand
TGTTTGTCGCCGGTCCGCAGGATGTGGCCGACGAGCTTAAAGCCTTCTACAAGCCAGATGACGCAGAGAACCGCAGCGCCCTGGCTAAGCAGGATTCTGTACTGGAGGGCCGGCAGGGAGCCGTGCTTTACGCCGTTTCGGCATCGGACGGCGAGAAACTGGCCGAATATAAGCTCGATTCGCTGCCGGTCTGGGACGGCATGGCCGCGGCGAACGGCCGGTTGTACCTCGCTACTAAAAATGGTAAAGTGCTTTGTTTTGACAAACAATAGCGAATCGGGTATCGTATTGAAGTAAGAAGTTCTGACAATTGAAATCCTTCTTAGGTAAGACAGAAATGAAACAATACCAACGTTTTGCGTTTTTCATTTTGATTTCTGCATGTTTGGCCCGGCCTGTATTCGGTTGCGCGGTTCCTGTTTTTCGCTACGCTCTGGAGCGTTGGGCGCCTGATGCTTATGAGGCGGTCATAATCCACCGCGGCCCGCTTGCCGACGATGATCCTGCCACTTCGCTGTTAAAAGGCGATGAGGCGGAGTTTCTGAATCTTCGAATCTCGACGATGGATTTGGAGACATCGGCAGAAAATGAGGTGACAAGTCTTGTGGGCGGAGCGATTCCGGAAACGCTGCCGACCCTGGCGATCTGGTACCCCTTGCAAAAAGGCCGGGCGGCACCAATCTGGACCGGCGAATTTACACCGGCGGCGGTCAAGGCTCTGATTCAGTCGCCGAAGCGCCTGCAGTTGGCCCAGCGTCTGACGGACGGCCAAACGGCCGTGTGGGTGGTGGTCGAATCAGGCAACGCGGCTAAGGACAAGACGGCCATGCAGATGCTGGACCAGCAACTGGCCACGGCGACGAAAGAGCTGAAGGAAATGGCGCCGGAGCTTGCTGAGGAACTGGAGATGCCCGGGCTGTCATACGAATTCTCGACGCTGACAATCTCTCGCTCAGATCCACAGGAGCGGATGCTGCTGGAGATGCTTTTGAAGAGCGAACCGGACCTGGGTGACTACGCGGACGAGCCGATTGTGTTCCCGGTATTCGGACGAGGCCGGGCGCTCTATGCTCTTGCCTCGGAAGGGATCAACGCCGATACGATTCGGGAGACGATTGCCTTCCTGACGGGCCCGTGCGGCTGCGAAATAAAAATGCTCAACCCCGGCGTCGATTTGCTGATGGCCGTTAACTGGGACGCCGCCGTGATGCAGTTCTACCAGGAGTTCTACGAGACCATGGACGCCGGGACGGCCGAAGAATCGCTGCCGGAATTGACCGGTGTATTCCCGGAAGAAAAGGCCGGCACCGGCCTCAACGCACAGGGCCAGGTTGTTGCCGCAGCGATTAGTGAATCACCCCGGCCTCTTCCAACACCGGCCGAAACACCGGAGCGAAAAGTTCACGGCTTCGGCGTTATGGGAACAACTGCTGTATCCCTGGCCGTTATCCTGGTGGCTGCCGGCCTGGGCACTCTTGCAGTGACAAGAAGAAAAACTTGAAAATCAAAATGTAAAACGTACAACTCAATCAGTTAATGTTAAAAAAATAAAAATTCGATTGGTGGGCCAAGGCCCACCCTACAAATATTTTGATTGTATTGGGCTGCCCATGACGATTTGGAACCTGCTGATACGCGAGATCATGCATCGCAAGTTGAATTTCGCGCTGGCGGTGTTCTCGGTAATGGTGGCAAGCGGCTCGCTGATCGGCTCGGTCACACTTCTTCGAATCCATGACATTCACACGGGCCGGCTCCTCGAACAGAAACAGGCCGATCTGGAGCAGAGAATGGCCCGGCTCCAGGACGATACGCGAAAGGCGATGCTTAAGCTCGGCTTCAATATCGTAATCCTTCCCAAGGACCAGAATCTAAGCGACTGGTACGCCGACGATTACGCATCGAAGTACATGCCGGAAGAGTACGTGCATAAACTGGCGGACTCGGGCGTCGTGACGGTCCGGCATTTTCTGCCGAGCCTGCAGCAGAAGATCGAGTGGCCCGAATACAAGCGAACAATAATCCTGGTCGGCGCTCGAGGCGAGGTCCCGAATCTGCACAAGAACCCGGTCAAGCCGATGGTGCAGCCGGTGCCGCCCGGGACTATCAGTCTGGGTTCTGAGCTGCATCGAAGTCTGGAGATGAAGGTCGGTGACACAGTCGAACTGATGGGCAGGCAGTTCACGGTGCACGCCTGCCACGAAGAGCGCGGGAACAAGGACGACATCACGGCCTGGATATACCTGGCCGAAGCCCAGGAACTGCTGGATAAAGAAGGCAAGATCAACGCGATCCTGGCACTTGAGTGCCTTTGTACCACCGATGCGTTACCGAAAATACGCCAGGAAATAGCGGGAATTCTGGCCGACACGCAGGTTATCGAACGAGGCTCACGCGCCATAGCTCGGGCGGAGGCTCGAACGCAGGTCGAAGAGCAGGCCCGTGTCGCGATTGAAAAGGAAATAATCGCACGGGAAGATTTGCGGGCGGTCCGTGAACGCCTGGCGTCTATCCTGACACCCGTGGTTGTCACGGCTTGCGCGGTCTGGATAGCCATTTTAGGATTCACGAATGTCCGCGCCCGGCGGGAAGAAATCGGCATTCTCCGCGCCATCGGTGTTCGCAGCCGGGATGTCATGGTCATGTTCGTCGCAAGGCATGTTCTTCTCGGCGTGCTGGGCGGGGCGATGGGATTCGTCGCCGGCGTGCTGGCGGCGATATACTTCAGCGCCGCTCACGAAGGCACACAGATACGAATGATTGATATGGACTTATCATGGCCCGGTTTGCTTCTGGCCTCCGTCGGAGGAGCCGCCGCCCTGGCCGTCATAGCAGGATGGATTCCAACCATGATAGCGGCAAGGCAAGACCCGGCAGACGTTTTGCGAGAAGATAATTGAGAATTCTAAATATAGATAATGCTCGAATTCAAGAATGTCAGCAAGTGGTTTAACGGTGCCCAGGGCAAGGTCACTGCCCTGAAGGGTATTTCATTTTCCGTCCGGCCGGGAGAATTACTGGCGGTGCGCGGCCCGAGCGGCTGCGGAAAAACCACGCTGCTGCTGACCGCCGGCGGCCTTCTGCGGCCAAGTGACGGGAATATGCTCATCGATGGAGAGGATCCGTACGCACTGAGTCCCGAGATGCGAAGCAGACTGCGGGCCCGCACGATCGGATTCGTCTTTCAGCAGTTCCACCTGATACCCTACCTGACGGTTCGGCAGAACATCATGACGGCGTCACTTGCGGTGCCGCTCAAAGAGGCATCGGAAAGGGCGCAGCAGCTCATAAGCCGTTTCGGGCTGGACGACCGGGCCGATCATGTGCCGGCCCGGCTCAGTACCGGCGAGAGGCAGCGAACGGCGCTGGCCCGTGCCCTTTTGAATGAGCCGAAAGTAATCATGGCGGACGAACCGACGGGAAATCTCGACGAAGATAACGCTCAGACGGTTTTCGGATACCTGGGCCAATATGTAAGCGATGGCGGCTGCGTTCTGCTCGTGACTCACGATGACAGGGCGGCCGCACACGCCACGCGCAGCTTGCAGATGAACCGGGGACAGTTGGTTGATTAGACCGGCGCCCCCGGCGAATATTTTGAAAGGGAGAAAAATGAGAAAGATAAGTATAAGTCTGCTCATCGCAGCAGCCGGAATTCTTCTCAGTCAGCCCGAAGTAGGTTCGGCAAACCAGAACCAGCCACTCCTGGATCGAATCGGTGTCACGCGCGGAATCTGCGTGGTACTCGGCGATGCTGGGTGTGAACGTGCTCTGCAACTCGCCCGGCAGAGCGAACTACTGATCTATCTCCAACTGCCGCGCGCCGAGGACGTACAAGCCGCGTGCAGAGCCGCCGATGAAGCCGGGCTCTACGGCAACCGCATCTTCATCGAGAAAGGCTCCTTAGCAAAATTGCATCTGGCGGATAACCTGGCCGATGCACTGATCGCCGTGGGACAGGCAGCGAATGTTTCCGAAGTCGAAGCGCTCAGGGTCCTGCGCCCGGGCGGCAAAGCGCTGCTGGGACGCAAGGTTTTGATAAAGCCGTCTCTTGAAGGAGTGGATGATTGGAGTCACCCTTATCATGGCCCGGACAACAATCCGCAATCTCAGGATAAGGTTATCGTCGCGCCGTATATGACCCAGTTCATGGCCGAGCCGAGATACGCGCCGCTGCCGCAGGTGACGGTGGCTTCGGACGGTCGTGTGTTCAAGGCGTTCGGGCATGTGGCATTTAAGGAGCGTGAAGAACCATTCCTCAACAAGCTCGTGGCCTTCAACGGTTACAACGGAACGATATTGTGGCAGCGCGACCTTACCGAAGGTGTGATGATTCATCGCAATACGATGATCGCAACGCCGGCGACGCTTTACCTCGGCGACGACAAGTCCTGCAAGATGATAGACACTGTGACAGGCCGGCTCAAAGACGAAATTGTCCCTCCCGTCGAACGCGCGGAAGGAACGTTCTGGAAATGGATGGCGATGGAGAACGGCATGCTCTATGCGCTGATGGGCGAGCAGGAGCAGCGGGACGAGACCAAGCGATGGCGGCGGGAAGCACACGGCTGGCCATGGGATCCGATATCGGAAGGCTTTAATCAGCCCGATCAACCGTGGGGATTCGGTCGAAACGTCCTGGCCATCGATCCCGAGAGCAAGAAGATTCTCTGGAGCCATCGTGAAACCGAGCCGGTCGACGGGCGGGCCATTTGCATGAAAAACGGGCGAATCTACATCTTTCGATTTGGAGCGTATCTTGCCTGCCTGGATGCGAAAACCGGCAAAGCGATCTGGCGAAAGACGCCGGACAATGCCCCGGAACTCTTTAAGTCACTGGGGACATATCTCGACCGGCAGGACTGGCGAACGAACTGGCGCACGACATGTTATCTGAAATGCTCCGACAAGGCCCTGTATTTTGCCGGTCCGCCGATCGGCAAGCTGCTTGCCGTCTCCGCCGTGGACGGCAGCATCCTCTGGGAAAATCCTTACAGCAATTTTCAATTGGTGCTGAGAGATGATGCGCTATATGGTCTCAGCGGGCAGATCGACAAACACCCATGCGTGAAGTTCGATCCCATGACGGGGAAAGTTCTGGCCGAGATAGATATAAGCCGCCGGGCGTGCACCAGGCCGACGGGTTCGACCGACGCGGTATTTTTCCGCGCCAGCGGCGGCTCGGTCCGGCTGGATACGGCCACAAACCGTCCGCAGTGGATTTCACCGATGCGGCCGGTATGCCAGGATGGGGTGACGGTTGCAAACGGGCTTCTCTATTGGTGGCCGTCCGTGTGTGACTGTCAGCTAACGCTCTATGGTGTCACATCCCTCGGACCGGCGGGAGATTTCGACTTTAGCCCGACTGCTACCGAAGAGCAGCGGCTGGAAAAGGGCGCCGGCGATTTGACAAAAGTCGCGAGCTTCACCGAATCTCCGGCCGACTGGCCCGCGTTTCGCGCCGACAATACCGGCGGCGCAACCTCTGCGGCGACCGTTCCAGACAAGGTCAAATTGCTCTGGCGGTTCGAGCCGAAGGCGAAATTTTCTCCGGCGACCCCTCTGCCGACGGCCCCGGTTACCGCGGGCGGACTTGTGTTTACCGGCGGGCCCGACGGCATCGTCCGGGCCTTCGATGCGTCGAGCGGCGATTTGCGATGGAAAGCTTATACGGGCGGGGCTATCCGAATTGCCCCGACAATCTGGAAAGGTCGTGCTTTTGTCGGCTCCGGCGATGGATGGGTATACGCATTCGAGGCGCAGACGGGCCGGCTGCTCTGGCGGTTCCGTGCAGCTCCGGCAGAGCGAGCGATTCCCGTTTACGGTTCGCTCATGTCCACCTGGCCCGCCGCCGGCGGAGTGCTGGTTGCCGATGGGATAGCTTACGCCGCGGCTGGTATCGCCAATTACGACGGCACCTATGTCTATGCACTCGATGCCGCGACCGGTAGGATAAAATGGCAGAACAACACGTCGGGACATCTCGACCAACAGGCCCACACGGGCGTCAGCGTCCAGGGCCACATGCTGCTCGCCGGCGACAAGCTCTACATGGCAAGCGGCACCTCCGTTTCTCCGGCCGTATATAACATCGCAGACGGCAAGTGCCTCAACGACCCCGGCCCGCTGGCAAGCTGCCAGTCGCAAAGCCCCCGAGGCTGGGAACTAACGCTGCTCGGCGACCAGGTGGTGGCATGCGGCAAGCCTTTCTACGGGCACCCGAAATACGATGTCTTCGACAATACCGTATTCGGCAGGATTTTCCTCTCATCGGCCGGCGACCAGGACATTGTCTGGACCAGCAACCAACAGAATAAAAAGATTATGTGCTTCGATAAGATCGACAGAAACATGCTGAGGAAACGAATGGCCGAGCCGAGTAATCGTTTCAACCTTGACTTCAACAGGCTCGGTATTAAGGACAAGCCATTGTGGGAATACGACTGCAAGGACAGCGTCGCTCTGGCGGTTTGTAAGAACGCCGTCGTGGTGGCCTGCAAATCGGAGATTGTCGCCCTGGACCTTCAGAACGGTAAAGTACTCTGGTCGCATGCGGTGCCGGCGGCTCCGGTTCCCTGGGGCCTGGCCGTAGACCGTGACGGCCGTGCCGTAGTCACTCTCGAAGACGGACAGGTCCTGTGCCTGGGCAGCAGCGGCTAAGAGCGGCAAGAAAATGATGGAGCGAAATATGCAGACCGGACAAACTATTGCCGATTGCCGATTGCCGATTGCCGATTTAAAATCGGAATTCGTAAAACGAAAATCGGAAATGACCTACCGCCGATTCGGCAATGGTGGGGCAAGCCCCACCCTACTTCTTTTGTCGCTGTGCTTACTTATTTTCGTGCCGGCAATTGGCTGCAGCAGGAAAGAGGCACCTCAGAAATTAAGGGAGCTGGTTGTTTTGTGCGGCAGTTCGTTTGTTCCGCCGACCGAGCAGTTATGTTCGGAATTCACGGCCCAAACAGGTATTGAAACCGTCTACACCGTCGGGGGCAGTGAGGACCTTTTGCCCCACGTCAAGGCCGGCATAAAGGGCGACATTTTCATTACTCACGATCCGTTCCATGATTACACCCGCGATGCCAACGCTCTGGCGGACGATGTCCAGGTCGGCTTCGTAGCTCCCGTCCTGGCGGTGCAGAAAGGCAATCCCAAAGCTATTAAAAGCGTGGAGGACCTTACCCGTCCAGACTTGAAAGTGGCCCTGAGCAATCCGGAATATTCCACATGTGGAGAGATGGTCTTTGCGCTTCTGGAAAAGAAGGGCATAAAAGACGCCGTGATGAAAAACGTTGGAAACCGCCTGACGAAGGGACACAGCAATATCGGGACATTTCTAAAGACCCAGGCCGTCGATGCGGGAATTATGTGGAACGGCGTAGCCCATACGTTCGCCGACAGCCTGGAGATTGTTCAGACGCCTTACGAATACGAGCAGGAAATCCGCGTGCATATCATGGGCCTTAGCTATACTAAGCAGCCCGAAGCGCTCAGGCAATTCATGGAATTTGCCCGAAAACGAGGCCCTGAGATTTTCGCCGAACACGGCTATATTAAGTGAAAGAGGCACAGAACACTTTGAAAAAACTTACGTTGGCCACTATTGCTGTTACATGCCTTCTGCTGTTCGGCTGTAAGGCTGAGAAGCCGGAAGAATCAGGTTCCGCGGCGAAGGAATTGCTGCTCTATTGCGGTGCCGGCATTCGTCCGCCTGTGCAGGAGATAGCCGAAGCGTTCGAACGCGAGCATGGTGTGAAAGTCATTACGGACTATGCCGGCAGCGAGATGCTTCTGTCGAAAATAAAGCTGGCCCGGCGGGGCGATCTTTATATGCCCGGTGACAAATATTACGTCGAACAGGCCACCACCGAAGGAATGATTCTCTCGCAGCAGTCCGTCTGCTACTTCGTGCCGACCATTCTGGTGCGGAAGGGCAATCCCAAAAATATCCACGGCTTGCGGGACCTGCTCGCAGATGGTCTGAAGCTCGGTATCGGGGACGCCAGGGCCTGTGCCATCGGCAGAAAAACCAAACAAATCTTCGCCAAGAACAATATCGCCTGGGAGGACGTCGAGAAGAACGTGGCCTTCCAGTCGCTGACCGTCAACGAACTGGGGATGCAGATTCAGGCCGGCTCGCTCGATGCCGTCATAGTCTGGGATGCAATCGCCCGGTACTACAGCGAGCACGGAACGGAGGTTCCGATACCCGTCGAAGAAAACGTCATTTCCACGGTTAATATCGGGATTCTCACGTTTACGAAGGACCGCTCTCTGGCCGGGCAGTTCGTGGAATTCGCCGCTTCCCCGCGAGGACAAGGCATTTTCAAGCAGCATAACTACTGCATCGACCCTCCATAAGCAGTATCGAATTGGCCGAAAATTGTGCCGGAAGCCGGCGGCGGCTGCGCGGCAGGCAGACATTTTCCTTGTGAATGGATCGAGAATCCTTATAATGCGTGCGTCAGAGAATATTCGGGTCATTGAAAACGATTGGGTTCTGGAAACGCTGCCTTGGAAAGCATTACGTCGAAACGTGGGTTTAATTGAGGATTGCTTGATATGTACCACGAATTCGAAAAGTGGGGCGTTTTTGGATTGATGGGTCTGGAATGAGAATCTCCGCTAATACTCCCGTCCGAGGCTGGCGCGACCGCATCTTCTCTGCTGCGGCGTTTTTCTTCGTGTCCGTTTTTATCGTTTTTATTTTGGGGCTGATTCTAACAGACGTTTTTTACGTCGATAAGAAAGCCGTCGTAACGGTCCTGACCTCAAGGTTTATCCTTCACGCCCTCTGGATGAGCATCTGGACCAGCTTTGTGACCACCTTTATCGCCCTGCTCTTCGCGGTGCCCATGGGATACGCCCTGAGCCGGTTCCGCTTTCCCGGCCGGATTCTGGCCGAGGCGGTAGTGGATTTACCTATTGTGTTTCCTCCCCTGGTGGTGGGCCTTACGCTGCTGGTGTTCTTCTCGCTAACGGCGGTCGGCCGATGGATACAGGACGACCTGGGCCTGGAATTTGTTTTCCAGCCGAAGGGCATTGTGCTATGCCAGTTTGTGTGTGCGGCCAGTTTTGCTATCCGTTCGGCAAAGACCGCCTTCGACGACGTTGACAAACGTTACGAAAACGTCGCCCTGACACTGGGCTGCACGCAATGGGGCAGTTTCCGCCGGGTTTCGCTGCCGCTGGCCCGCAACGGCATCATCGCCGGCGGCATTTTAACATGGGCCCGCGCGTTCGGACTTTTCGGACCTTTGATGATCTTTGTCGGCTCGTTCCGCGGGCGAACCGAAGTTTTGAGCACGACGATATTTCTCGAACAATCGGTTGGCAATCTTGAAGTTGCCCTGGCAATAGCATTGCTGCTTATCCTCGTGGCCCTTATTGCAGTGACGGGCATTCGCCTTGTCGGCGGTTCTGCCCTGGTGAAATTATGATTCACGCCGAAGAAATTACTTTTAGTATCGGAACGTTCGAGCTGCGGCGTTTTAGCATCGACATAGCAGAGGGAGAATATTTCATCCTGCTGGGGCCGCCGGGCTCGGGCAAGACGATTTTTCTGGAGTGCCTTTGCGGCCTGAAAAAAAACCAATCGGGGCGAATCCGCATAGACGGGCGTGACGTCACCAACCTCGAACCGCGCAGGCGCGGCATCGGGTACGTGCCTCAGGATTACGCTCTTTTTCCACATCTTTCCGTCGAGCGAAATATCACTTTCGGTCTGCGCGCCCACGGTTACGAGGAAACGAACATTACCGAAACCGCGGACCTGCTGGGCATCAGGCATCTGCTGTCACGAAGCATCGACGGTCTCAGCGGCGGCGAAAAACAACGCGTCGCCCTGGCGAGGGCTTTGGTTCTGAAGCCAAAGATTCTGCTTCTGGATGAGCCGGTCTGTGCTTTGGACGAGGTCACCCGGCAGCAGGTTTGTGCGCAACTGTCGGGTATTCAGCGCCGGCTCGGCCTGACGACCGTCCATGTAAGCCATAATCTCGAAGAGGCATTTTCCGTAGCGGACCGCGCCGCCATATTGCACAAGGGTCTTTTGCAGCAGGTCGGCGCTCTGGATGAACTGCTGCGCAAGCCGAAAAGCGAGTTTGTCGCCCGCTTCATGCGGTGTGAGAACATCTTCCGTGCGGAGGTCATTGGCCGGGGCGCCCGCGATTCGCAGACGAGTGTCAAGCTTGGCGATGTCGAGCTGCAAATAGCGGGCCGGCACAGCGGTAAATTAATGCTGATGATTCGGCCTGAAGACTTGCTTGTCCGGCCCAGCTCCCGATATAATGGCAAAGGCGAAAACGTAATTCAAGCTGCGCTCGTTCGCTCGCGTGATTGCGGCGGCTACGTCAGAGTCGAACTCGATGGGCCAGTCAGTCTTGTGGCGCATATGACACACGCAGCATTCGCGGAACTGCAGGAGATGCATCAATCCGACGTCGTGGCGGAATTAAACTTGAAAAATATCCACATATTGCCACAATAGACGTCGAAGAATCGGCCCGTCTATGGGGAAAAGGCCGCCGCCGGATAAAGTAGTTGATGGAGATTAGTCTTATGTTGGTACTTTTACGTCGTTTTTATTTACTTGCCCTGATATTGCTTTTATGCGGTGCCGGCTGTGTCACTGTTAAACACGTACCCTCGTCTCCGGATGAGAAATATACCGAGGCCAATGCGCTTGGCATGATAAGGAGCAGCCGGGGGACACTCGCGCCCGTCTACGCTCCCCTGGCCGAGCAGATTGCGATGGATTTCAACCTGCGAGAGAAAGAAGGTATCGGCATAGATATCGGAAGCGGCCCGGGGACGCTCATTCTCGAACTGTGCAGACATACCCGGCTGCATTGGATCAATGCCGATATCAATCCGCATTTTTTTCCGCATTTTTATAAGCAGGCGCAGCAGCGAGGTTTTGGTCACCGGGTCAGCGCCGTATTCGCCGATGCCGGCGCCCTTCCTTTTCGCGATAACTATGCGGACATCATCGTCAGCAGGGGTTCTTTTCCTTTCTGGCAGGACAAGAGACGGGCGTTCAGCGAGATATATCGCGTTCTGAAACCCGGAGCGGTCGCTTACATCGGTCGCGGATTTTCGAGAAACATGCCCGTTGCAACGGCGAAAAAGATTCGCGGCAAGCAACACGGAAAAATGAAATATGACGTGGACAAGGCGGCAGACGAACTGCGGCAAATTATGAAAGTACAACAAATCAAAGATTGGAAAATTCACAGGCCGGCTCCTCCGGGTAGCGATAACGTCAATTACGGCATCTGGATCGAATTTCATAAGCCCTTGAAATGAAAAAGGAGTAAGACATGCGACATCATGCAGATAGAACCGGAAGAAACAAGCGGCCCCGATCCGGATTTACGCTTATCGAATTATTAGTGGTAATCGCTATTGTCGCCCTGCTGATGGCCATACTTTTGCCGGCCCTCGGCGGGGCCCGGAAGCTCGCCCGCAGGACCGTGTGTATGGCCAACGTGCGGCGTCTGGCGATCTCTATGAGACTTTATATCGATAACAACGACGACAAATTCCCGCCGGACCGGCTTAGAAAAGCGACCGATTACATCGAGGTCGGTCCGTACAAACGCTACATGCCGAGATGGATATGGTTTCTCAACGAGGGGATGGGATATGTCATAAATCCCTACGAGTACGAGACAGAGGAAGATTTCAACGCGGCCCTGGAAATGGACAATGATTATTACATGTGCCCGTCACTGAAACATTATGCATATGCGCGCAACATACGTAACGGTGCTTATGGTTACAATTATCAGTACCTCGGTAACACGCGCCCGAATCCATCCGGTACGGGCTGTGCCAACTATCCGGCCTGGTTTTCACGGATCAAATCTCCCGCCCAGACTGTTGTCTTCTGCGATAGCCGGGGCTGCAATATCCCGCACGGTGAGCACGCCTATCTGGTAGATCCGCCGAAAATGGCTGTCAGCAAGGGAGCCCTGGATTTCGCACCGAAAAGCGCGGCGCTCGGTCCGCTGAAATATTCGCCGGCGGATGCAAGGCATTTCGGCGTGGCGAACGTTGCGTTTCTGGACGGCCACGCCGAGGCGAAAAAGTACGAGGATTTGGGATACGAGGTCGACCCGGTCACAAAGCGTCCCGTGGAAAAGGGACTCAATGACGTTGGAGGTCCCGGCAACAATCGGCTTTGGACCGGGACAGGCAGGGATGAACCGCCTATTTAATTAACTTGAAAACATGCTTGTTCGTTCCGGCTTTCTATATGAAAGCGACGGCGGAAATGTACTTTGTGCCGACCTCCACGGATAATATATTCTATTCTTTTTAGCACAATAGCACAGTTTTTTTCGTATCCTGACTTGCTGGATTAAGTTCCTGTTGTTAGCAAAACTCAACCCTGAATCGGTCAATTCCAATAATAACGAAGCAAATTGATTAATAAGCAGTGTCAAAGCGTTGATTGCATATCGCCGAAGGAGTCTTAAGAAACAGCACAAAAAGACTTTTTCGGAC
>Ga0307379_10010161_pt1 | contig 12511 bp, 7 predicted proteins | sample UN2MG_FD_202237 | JGI IMG/M metagenome (GOLD analysis project Ga0307379, IMG submission 202237) | Soil microbial communities from Risofladan, Vaasa, Finland - UN-2 | ecosystem: Environmental > Terrestrial > Soil > Coastal area > Acid sulfate soil | place: Finland: Risofladan, Vaasa | collected... | reverse complement strand
CGACGCACAGCAGCACATCCCGTAGCCGTAGACGTTGAAGATCTTGATCGGATCGTGGACGTCCGCCTCGTTCTGCAGGAACTCCTGGGGCGGGGAATCGACGTGTCGGAACTTGACGATCGACTGCCACAGCGCGATCGCTTTCTGCTCACCCGTCATGTCGTCGCGGATGAACGAACGCTTCCACGCCTCCATGCTGGAGACGTCCTCGACCTTGTCCGACAGCACCTTGACGTGACTCACCACGCCGACCCCGTCCTGCGCGGAAAGCTCCGCTGCCAGGACCGCGGCAAGCACCGCCGCCGTCAGCACCGCGATCATGCGCCTCATCGACATTCTCCTTTTCCCCCGTGTATCTACTCCGCCAGTTCCACGACCAGGCTCTTCATGAGCGGCTTCTTCCCGCACGTGATCGTGTAGACTTCGCTCGCCTTCGTGGCGACATGCTCGTCCTTCTTCTCGACGCCGTCTTCCTCCCACAGATAGGTCACCCGGACGGGACGGAAGCCGCCGTGGGGCTCGAGGTAGTCGGCGTCGATGCGGAAGTTGAGGATGGCGGTGTTGCCTTTGCCGGTGCCGGCGTATCGGACGAGTGCCGAGCGGGTGCCCGCCGGCACGTTGGCGAAGGTCGTCCACCTCCCGTTGTGCCGCTCGGACTTCCCGAAGCGCTCAACCGTGGTGAACGTCTTCCCGGCGTCGGTGGAGACCTGGAGGTCCCACCCGGCGTCGGGCTTGCCCGCCCAGTAGAAGCACCCGAAGCGGAGACGCGTCATGTCGCCGGGGGTCTCAATCGGAAACGTGATGTGTCCGGTGTCGCCCGTCAGCAGCAGACGCTCGGTTGCGATGTTTTCCATCTGCGGGTCGAAATCGGCGAAGACGAGCTGCTTGTCGCGGTTTTTCATATGGCTCGAGGCTTCGACGGTGACGGTGCTCTCGGGCGGGTCGGCACTGAAGGTGATCGTGTTTTCGCCCTGGGCGAGCGCCGGGAGCGGCCGCTGCGAGTGCTGGACGTCGTGGGTGATCTTCAGCGAAGCCAGCCCCACGGAGTTACCCCGCATCTCGAACTTGAGCCGGTAGTCATACCGGCGCAGAACGAGCTTCGACAGGTCGATCTGCTGCTCCCCCGACTTCTCGACCTTCGCGATTTCCTTCCAATCGAGGCCGTTGTTGTCGGAGAAGCTGACGACGACGTGTCCGGGGTTCGGGATTACCGTCTCGAAACTCAGCTTGCCTGAGAGATAGAGGTAGCTGGAAGGGATGCGGAAAATGAGGACGCCGGGCTGTCGGTCGTCCCGCACCACGGCTCTCAATTTCGTCCTGGGAGCGGACATGACATTTTGGGCCGCAACTGCCGAGGTGCGCCAGGCGCTGTCAGCCAGGGGGACGTCCCACTCGAGCGTGCCGTTGCCCACACGGCCGGGGGCCAAGTCGCCGAAGTCGGGGCAGTGGACGAGGTCGCCCTTGCCGATCTGTCCCTCCATGCAGCCGGGCTTGCCGCCCGTGCCGTCCATGTTGGCGTAGAGCCCCTTGTTGGACCAGTTGCGCACGAGCCGCATCCCCCGACGAAGCTGCACGTTCACCTGGTACCCCTGCGAGTAGCCCGACTCGTACCGGAAAAGCGTCGAGCCGTCGTACTCCTGCATGGTGGAATACCAGCCGTGTGTCTTCGCGGGAAGCCACCCGCGGATGCCGTAGAAGGGACTCTCGGCCAGGAGCTTCGGACCGCGCTTCCATCCCCAGCCCCCTTCCTCCCGTCCGAAGGCGTAGAGCTTCTTGTGGTTCCCCTTGAAGTCGGGGTTCACCTCGTACCACGCCTTCACCGCGGCCATGACCTCGTCGACCGAAGCGATGTCACCGTCGGGCTTGGGAAAGTAGTTGATGAGCGACGGGTCGAGGAGGTGCCACTTGCCGTCCCAGTAGAGCTCGGGAACACAGTGTCCCTTGATGGTCCAGCCGCGCGCCGGCATCCCGGCATACCGTCCCAGGCAGGTCACCTCCGCCGCCGCCACGCTGCAGTAGGAATACCCGTAGACGTTGGCGATCTTGATGAAGTCCAGCACCGTGTCCTCGTGGTGCAGGAACTCCTTGGGCGGGGAGTTCTGCTGCTGGTGCTGGACGACCGAGCGCCAGATCGCGATCCCCTTCTCCTTGTCGCTCATCCCCGGACTGATGCACGAGTTCTTCCACGCTTCGAGCGACGAGACGTCCGGGACCCCGGTCGAGAGGATCTTGACGTTCGAGACGACGGCGACCTCGGCCGCCTCTTGAGCAATGACGACGGGTGTCGACAGGACGACCAGTGCGAGCGCGAGGAGTGATCCATTTCTCATGACATTCTCCGAATGAGGAAGATCCGGCCCCGATGCATCGGGGCCGGGCCCTTGTGCCCCCAGTGCTACTCGGCCAGTTCGACGATGAGACTCTTCATCAGCAGGCCATCGGCGCAGCGCACCTTCCACGAATCCTTCGGTCTGCGGGCGACGTGCACGTTGCGCTTCTCCTCGCCGTCCTCTTCCCAGACGTAGGTGACCCTGACGGGACGGAAACCCCCCGCGGGCTCGGTGTAGTCGGCGTCGATGCGGCAGTGGAAGACGCAGAGGGTGTTGAACTGTCTCGTGCTCTGGAAGCGGACCAGCGCCTTGCGCGTGCCTTGCGGGACGTCCGCGAAGGTGACGTAGTGCGAGAGTCCGCGCGTCGGGCCCTTCACCGAGTCGACCGTCTTCCACGTCTTGCCGTCGTCGAAGGAGACCAGGAAGCTCCACCCCTCGCGGGCGTCGCGCATGCGCAAGTGTCCGCCGAAGCGGAGTCGCGTCATGTCGCCCGGGGTCGCCACCGGAAACGTCGCGACGCCGATCGGACCGTACTCCTTCACGCGTCCCAGCTCTTCGTCCATGCCCTCGAGCGTCGGGTGGAAACTCCCCGCGACGAGCTGCTTCGCCTTCGTGTTCTCGTCGGTGGTGAACAGCCCCTCGAGGGTGACCGTCCCCTCGGGCGGTCCGGCGGTGAAGGTGACGGTGTTCTCGCCCGGGGTGAACGCCGGCAGCGGCGTCTGCGCGTGCTGGATGTCGTGCGTGATGCTGAGCGCGTCGAGCCCCGTGCCCGCGCCGGTCATCTCGAACTTCAGCCGGTAATCGTAGCGGCGGAAGCAGCGGGACTTCAGGTCGATGACCTGTTCGCCCGAGGCGTCGATCTTCGCGACCTCTTTCCAGTCGAGCCCGTTGTTGTCGGAGAAGCTGACGGCGATGCGTCCGGCCCCGCCGACAACCGCCTTCACGTCGGCCTTGCCGGAGAGATAGACGTAGCTCGAAGGCATGCGGATGACGAGAACGCCCGGCGTGTTCGGATCGACGACGCGGAGTTTCCCGTCCCGCGCGGCGAGTCCCTCGTACGTGAGCGCGTTCAACTTGAGCGAGGCGTCGCCGACGCGCACGTTGTATTCGTGCGTGCCGTTGCCGACGCGTCCCGGGGCGATGTCGCCGTACTTGCGCTGCAGGCCCATCCCGGCACGCTGCGCGATGATCTCGGGGACGCCGCCGCTGCCGTCCATGTTGACGTGCAGTCCCTTGTTGAACCAGTTCCGCGTGACGCGCTCGCCCGGTCGCAGCTGCACGTTCGGACGGTAGCCGTGTCCGTAGGCGTATTCGTAGAGCTGGTCGGGCTTGCAGTCGTACTCCTGCATGGTGGAGTACCACCCGTGCCAGCCGGCGTGGTTGGCGCCGTCGCGGGTGTACCACTCCTCGGCGCCAGCCAGCATCGGCGGGCCCTGCTTCCACCCCTCGTTCTTCGCGAACTCGCGGAGCTTCCTTTCGTCCATCCGGTATCCGGGGTTCTTCGCGTGCCAGTCCTTCACCGCGGCGATGATCTCGTTGACGCTGGCGACGCTGCCGTCGGGCGCGTGGAAGTAGTTCATCACCGAGGGGTCCAAGAGGTGCCACTTCCCGTCCCACTGGAGTTCGGCGACGCTGTGCGCGTGGATGATCCGTCCGCGTGCACCGTAGCCCAGGTACCGACCCAGCTCCTCGACGTTCGCCGCCGCGCAGCAGCACATCCCGTAACCGTAGACGTGCACCGTCTTCATGAAGTCGTGCACGTTGAGGTCGCTCTGGAGGTATTCCATCGGGGGGGCGGTCTGGTGACGGTACTTGATGACCGTCTTCAGGATGACGACGCCCTTCTCCTCGTCGCTCATCCCGGGCTTGATGCTGCCGGCCTTCCACGCCTCGAGACTCGACATGTCCTCGACCTTGTCGCTGAGGACCGTGACGTTCGAGACGACGCCCACGGCGTCCTTGTCCTGTGCCGGAAGACTCCCGGCGGTCAGCACCACGCACAGAACAGCCGCAGCTCGCAGCAGGGACTTCATTCGAGGCTCCTTGAACGGTTCAACGGGCCCTTCGACCGGCTCGGGGCCCCGACGGCGTCGACGGACTACTCGGCCAGTTCGACGATGAGACTCTTCATGAGCGGCTGCTTGGCGCAGGTGATCTTGTAGACGTCCTTCGGCTGCTTCGCCACGTGGACGTCGCGTTTCTCCTCACCGTCCTCTTCCCAGACGTAGGTCACCTTGACGGGTCTGAAGCCGCCGTTGGGTTCGGTGTAGTCGGCGTCCATGCGCACGTCGAAGAGACACATGGTGTTACGCAGGCGGGTGGTCTGGTAGCGGAGGAGTGCCTTCCGTGTTTGCTTCGGGACCTTGTCATAGGTGACGTAGGTGCAGCAGCCGGCGTTCGCGCCCATCTTCCCGGCGTCCTGCCAGGTCCGACCGTTGTCGAAGGAGACCTGCATGATCCAGCCTTCGCGCTGGTCGCGTGCGCGCCAGTGCGCCCCCATGCGGATGCGGGTCATGTCGCCGGGGGTCTCGACGGTGAAGGTCGCCGACCCGCCGGTCGCGTTGTACTCCTGCACGCGCAGTGTCTTCGGCTGCAGGTTCTCCAGCACCGGGTGGAAGTCCATGATCTCGAGCTGCTTGCCCTTGTTCTTCCCGTCGAGGTTCGTGTTGCCTTCGATGGTGATGGTTCCCTCCGGTGGTCCGGCGGAGAAGGCAACGGTGTTCTCGCCAGCGCCGAGCGCCGGAAGCGGAAGCTGCGAGTGCTGAACGTCGTGCCGGATCGAGAGCGCGTCGAGACCGGTGCCGGCGCCGGTCATCTCGAACCGCAGCCGGTAGTCGTACCGTCTGAAGCACACCGGCGCGAGGTCGATCTTCTCGTCGCCCGTCTTCTCGATCTTTGCGATCTCCTTCCAGTCGAGACCGTTGTTGTCGGAGAAGGTGACGGCGATGCTTCCGCCCGCACCGACCGCGGCCTTGAGGGCCGCCTCACCGGTGAGATAGACGTAGCTCGAAGGCACGCGGACGACGAGGACGCCGGGCTTCGCGGCGTCGGTCACGCGCAGGCCCCCGCCCGCCGGGGCGACGTTCTCATACGTGAGCGCGCTGAGCTTGAGCGACGCGTCGCCCACCGGCACGTCCCACTCGTGCGTGCCGTTGCCGACGCGTCCCGGGGGGTGCGTGCCGAACCCGAACCGGTGCCAGTAGCCCACCCCGGCGAGCCGCTTGAGGATGCCCGGGGCGCCTCCGTCCTTCATGTTCACGTGCAGGCCTTTGTTGGACCAGTTCCGCGTGAGCCGCTCACCGGGTCGAAGCTGAACGTTGGGTTGGTACCCTTGAGAGTAGCCGTACTCGTAGATCATCCCGGGCTTGCAGTTGTATTCCTCGAGTGTCGAGACCCAGCCATGGGTGCCGGCGAGGTTCGCACCGTCCTTGGCGTAGAACCCGGTGCTCGCCAGGAGTGGCGGCCCCTGCTTCCATCCCTCGTTCCGTGCGAACTGTCGCATGGTCCCGCCGTTCTTGCACACCTCCGGGTTCTCCTGACGGAACTTCTTGACCGTGGCGATGATCTCGTCCACGCTCGCGAGCGACCCGTCCGTGTTCCTGTAATAGTTGATGAGTGACCCGTCCAGCAGGTGCCACTTGCCGTCGTAGTATGCTTCCGGGACACTGTGGGCGTGGATGATGCGCCCCCGTGCGGGCCACCCGATGTACCGCGCGAGCTGCTCCACGTTCGCCGCCGAACAGCAGCACATCCCGTAGCCGTAGACGTGCACCGTCTTCATGAAGTCGTGCACGTTCCCCGCCATCTGAAGCCACTCGTTCGGGGGACTGTCCTGGTGACGGTATTTCACGACCGTCTTCCAGATCTCGAGTGCCTTCTCGTCGTTCGTCATGCCCTCCTTGATGTGGTTGGCCATCCAGGCGTCCAGACTGGACATGTCCTCGACCTTGTCGGACAGCACCTTGACGTTGCTGACCACGCCCACCGGCTTGTTCGCCCCGGGCTGTGCCGGCACCAGACGTGCCGTCCCGAGACAGACCGCCACGCAGAGACACGTCGCAAGCAACCGCTTCATCACGCCTTTCATCCTGTCCATTGCCCGTCCTCTCTCAATTGGAACGAGGGTTCGCACGGAAAACGTTACCTCCTGGGTTCGTAGATGACAAGCATCATGGGTCTCTTCTGGATCTCCTTGAACTCCCGGGTGAAGGCCCTCATGTAATCCTTCCCGTTGCCGTGGAGCACGAAGCCGTGGTTCGGGTGTTTCCCGTCGGTCCAGAACCTCACGGCCTCGGTGAAGTCCCAGACGTTCACCTTCCCGGTGCTGGGTCCGTATGCGAGGTAGATGGGCCGGAAGTCGGGGTCGTCTCCCTCGTAGGAAACGGCCCCCATGAAGCCCCCGACGGATTTCCAGTATTTGTCGTGGGCGTATTCGTAGGCGTTCACCTCGGGCTCCACCCAGGGACGGTTGCAGGCCTCGGCGACCCACATGTTCGGCTTCTCGGGGCCGTAGCCCTCTTTGGGGAGGCCCCGGCTTCGCGTGAGGACGAGCTGCGCGGCGAGGATGGTCGAGCCCGTGGGGACCGTGGACAGGTCCACCCGGATGATCTGGCTGCGGTGACGCATGAAGACCTCGAGGTCGCCCCAGCCATGGCTGATGACTGCGCGGCCCAGGACGTTGCTGTCGGGACCGTGACTGTTGATGTGTGCGTCCATCCACCCGACGTACGCCTTCTCCGGGTCCGCCGGGTCAAAGCCCTTCTCCCCCTCCCGGAAGATCGCCTGCACCGCCTTGGGATGGTCCTTCTTCAACCGGTCATACCTCGCCTTGAACTCGGCCTCGACCTGCTCGATCGGTTTGTCCACAGGCTGTTTCCACCGGTCCTTCAGCTTGTTTCCGAGGTCCTGGACGCTGGTGACGCCCAGGTCGGTGCCCAGCACCTGGAACTTCACCGGCCTTGCGTCGCCGGCGGGCGCCTTCTCGGTGCTCAGGCGGAGGTTGTCCACGCAGATGGATTCCCCCTTGTGCGGCTTATAGAGGAAGATCTCGACCGTGGTGACCTTCCCGTCTTTGGCCTCCATGCCGAGCCACCAGCCGCCGAGGGTTCCGGTGATTTCGTTCTTTCCGGGGAGGAGGAGCTCGGTCTTCACCCACGGGTTGTTTCTCAGGCGGTTTTCCAGGAGTACTCGGAAGCCCACGAGACATACGCGCGTGACGGTGACGTCGGCCTTGAGGGTGGCGAACTTCGCCTCGACCCAGTTCTCGGCCACGGGCACCGCCTCGGTGGTCACGGTCGGCCAGCGTCCGCCGTCGAACGTAATCTTGAGGCTGTGCTTTCCCAAGGTGACGCCTTCGGTCGAGAGCTCGAGCTTCGCTGCGGGCTCGTCGGCCCCGGGCAGTTTCCTGTTCTCAAGCGTCAGGGGCGACCACTTCGCGAGGTCGGCCGCATCCTCGAAGTCGAACAGCACCTTCCCTGCCCCGAGCGGCGTCGAGGGGTCTTCGCCCGCGGCCGGCCGCTGAAACGCCGTCGCGAAAAGAACCGCGACAACGCCGACGGCCAACCATGCTCTGCCCCTGCCTCGCATCCCGGTCCCCCTTTCACCCCTTACTGCTTCGGCTCGTAGACGACCATCAGGGCGGGACGTCGGGCGACGTCCTTGTATTCCCGCGTGAACGTCCGCATGTAGGGCTTGTTCGTCCCGTGCAGCATGAAGCCGTGGTTGGGGTGTTTCCCGTCGGTCCAGAATCTCACCGCCTCGGTGAAGTCCCAGTGACTGACGTGTCCCTGGCTGGGTCCGTGGGCGAGGTAGACGGGCAGGAAGTCGGGATCGTCACCCTCCCAGTGCATGCCTCCCGGATATTTCCAGAACTTGTCCTTCGCGTACTGGTACCCGTTGAGTTCCGTCTCCACCCAGGGACGGTTGCAGGCCTCCGCCGCCCACATGTTGGGCTGGGTGAGGTCGGTTTTCTGTTCCATGCCGTCGATGACGAGCCTGGCGGCGAGGATGCACGTCCCCGTGGGAATGCTCGACACGTCGATCCTCATGAGCTGGCTGCGGTGACGCATGAAGGTCTCGATGGCCCCGTAGGTCCCGAAGACCGCGGTCCTGCCGGGGTTGGGGCCGTCGGGGCTGTGTGCTTCGAGGTGGGTGTCCGCCCAGCCCTCGTAGACCTTCTCGGGGTCCGACGGGTCGTACCCCTTCTGTCCCTCACGGAAGACCGCCAGCACGGCCTTGGGATGCGTCTTCCTGAGTGCGTCGAACGCCTTGCGGAAATCGGCTTCGATCTCCTCGACGGTCTTCTGCTCGGGTGTCTTCCAGGCGGTGTTGAGCTTTTTGCCGAGTTCGGCGACGCCGGAGACGACCAGGTCGGTTCCGAGGACCTTGAACGCCGTCTTCGGGGGGGCGGGGGCCGGATCGGCGCTCAGACGGATGTGGTCCACGTAAATCGACTCGCCCTGTCGCGGGTTATAGAGCATGATGACGAACGTGGTGAGCTTTCCGAACTTCGGGGAGAGGGCCTCCCAGTCGGCGCGGCCGCGGAGCTTGCGGACGACCTCGTTCCGTCCGGGCGCCAGTGCCGCAGTCGTGTTCCAGCGGGACACCCCGGCATTCCACCCGACGCCCGGCTTGCTCTCCTCCTGGAGGATCCGCACGGCGACCACACACGGCCGGTCGACCGTGACGTCGAACCGGATGCTCTGGAAGCTGAAGACGTCCTCCGGGAGCTTGAGCTTCGTCGTCGCGACGGCCGGCCATTCCCCCCCGTCGAACGTCAGCTTCAGAGAGTGTTTGCCCGAGGTCGCGTGGTCCGTCGAGCGCTCCACCTTGACCTCGGGCGGGTCCTTCTTGACCTCCGGGATCTTCATCATCGACCAGCACTCGGCCTCGGGGACGTCCTCGAAGTCGAAGAGCACCGCCTCGGCGGGCGTCGTCGCCCCGGCGGGTTCCGCGTCCTCGGCCGACGCCGCTGCGGTCCAGATCAGAAGGAGGCACACCGCTCTCAGAATCCCGTCCAGGAAATCCACGCCCGTCTCCTCGTAGGGCTCCCGCACCCCGATGCCGTCGAAGTTGGCCCTTATTAGTGTGGGTTCAGGGCACCAAGTCACGCCCGGCCGCGGCGACGATTCTCGCCAGCTCCCGGTCGAGGTCCTTCGGAACGGGCTCGACGTCGTGGGACGCGAGGAGGTGCTCCTTCCGCTCGCGGCAGCGCTCCTCCATTCCGACCGCCCCCGCGTCGAGCCACGCCTGGTAGTAGTCGCGATCCAGCAGCCTCGGGAACCAGAGCTCCCGACGGAAATGCTCCGCCGTGTGCAGCTTATCGATGAACGTCCCGCCCGGACCCGCCTCCTCGATGACGTCGATCCCGAAGGCATCGTCCGAGAAATCGATCTCGCGCATCATGCTCTCGACGTAGGCGATGACCTCGTCCTGCATGACGAGCATGTCGAGGGAGCTGGCCTGGTCGACGCCCGAGATGCCCATGTGACCGAAGATGTCGGCCCCGGCGGCGGCGCCGAGCGCGAGCGTGATCCCCGCCTCGAGACCCGCCTGGGCATCCGGACGCTTCGCATCCGTCAGTCCCACGTTGATGTAGACCGGGAGACCGTAGTGCTTTCCCATCTGCGTCATCGCGACCCCGAAGATCGCCTGCTCCGGCCCGGAGAAGATGAGCTGCGTCGTCCGCATGTCGAAGGCGTGACAGATGCCGCCGTAGCAGACCGGCATCCCGGGCCGGATGAGCTGCGTGATGCAGACGCCGGCGAGGATCTCGGCGTTCTCCTGGGCGAGGGTCCCCGCGACGGTGCCCGGGGCCGAGAGCCCCATCTGCGCCATCGGTCCGATGGGCACCGGCAGGTTCAGCTGCGCCGTCTCGAAGAGGAGATCCACCCCGTTGAAGGGAAACCGCAACGGGCTGATCGGCTCGAGGAACGGGTAGAACAGCGGCTTCTCGCTCGCGGTCTTCTCGTCGCCGCGGACGGCCACCATCATCTCGTTCAGATACGTTGCCGACGCGCGGTCGTGATACCAGAAGGTGACGGGCTTGGTGGTGTGTCGGATCATCTCGGCGGCGGTGACGACACATCGGCATTCAACGGGGACCTCCTGGGGGTCGGCCATGGCGCCGACGAGGTTGATGCCGTCGAGGGCGTCGGCGAGGCGGGCGGCGGCGCGGACGTCGTCGAGGGAGGCATAGCGGCGCTCCCCGCCGGGGTTCTCGACCCACATCGCCTCGCCGGCGATGCTGTTGTAGTTGCGTTTGCCCACGCCGAACTCGGCCGTGCGGGAGAGGTCGCGGCCGAAAAGGGTGAACTGCTTTCCGGCCCGCACGATCGACTTCGTTACCAGCTCGCCGGGAATTCTGACCCGCTGCTCGCCGCGGACGACCCTTGCGCCGGCCGCCGCGAACCGGTCCAGCACCTCGTCGTGCGGCACCACGACACCGACACGTTCGAGGATGGCGAGCGAGGTCTTGTGGATCTTCTCGATCTGTTCGCCCGACAGGACACTCGCGATCATGCGTCACCTCGCAGACTGAACCGTGGCAGGTACGCCGCATGTGCGGTCACGAGTTCATCCGCCAGTTGCGTTGCCGCAGCAAGGGACGGCACGGCACCGTCGAGGACGAGGGCCTGGATGAATTTCGTCCGGCTGCCTTCGAGCGCGGCGTCTACCACAGTCTCACACCATCCGAGACGTCCGGCGAGGATGCCGGCGATTCCCGTCGCAAGAGGCGTCTGCGGAAGCGGCTCGAGCCGTCCGTCCCGTGCGGCCGCCGGGGATTCCAGCACCGCCTCCGCCGGAAGGTTCGGTACCTGGCCCGTGTTCGGCAGGTTGGCCGAGTAGACCTTCCCGTTGTCGGTGCGGAGGCTCTGGATGATGTCCAGCACCTGCTCGTGCTCGCCGCCGAACTGCTCGAAGTAGTCCGCGGCCAGCGGCCCCCGTGACAGGGCGTCCTCGCGCATCCGCTCGAAAATCCTGTCGCCCTGCGCGATGGTGTCCTCGAAACTGAACGCGTCCACCCCGAGCGTCTTCCCGTAATACCTCCCCTCGCGGAAGAACTGCGGGAAGAACTCGGAGGTGTGCCGGTCCCCGACGGCCGGAAACGCCCCGAACACGTCTAACAGCTCCCAGGTGAAACGGTTGCGCTGCACGGTGTCGGGGTCCTTTGCCGCGGCGGCAAGCTGCTCCCGGGCGATCTCACGAAGCCTCGGCATCAGGTCCTTTCCCTCGTGACCGACGCCGGTGAACCAGGTGAGGTGGTTGAGTCCGACGGCGGTGTATTCAAGCTCCGCGCGCGTGACCCCCAGGAGATCGGCAAGGGTGTAGGCGACGCCGAAGACACCGTGACAGAGCCCGACGACGGGTGCACCGGTGGCCTTCCGCACCGCACGGCAGACCGGGGTCATCGGGTTGCCGTAGTTGAAGAAGAGCGCCTCGGGGGCGAGGTCGAGCACGTCCTTCGCGATGTCCACCATGGCGGGAATCATCCGGAGTGCCCGCGAGGTGCCGCCCGGCATCACGCTGTCGCCCACCGGCTGGAAGATGCCGTGCTTCCGTGGGATGAAGACGTCGGCTTCCCACGCCCGGCGTCCGCCGACCCCGATGGTGCAGATGACCGCCGTGGCGCCGTCGAGGACGTCCCGACGGTCGACCGACGCGCTCAGCCGGACCGGTGCCCCACGGGCCTCGAGCATCTTCCGTGTGAGACCCTCGGCCACGGCAAGCGCCTCCGCGCTCGTGTCCACCAGGGCCAGGTCGGCTTCCCAGCCGCGGCCGATCAGGTCCACCACCAGTCCCCGGGTGAACATGGCGCTGCCCGCACCCACGAGGACGATTTTCTCCCTCGGCACCGGTCTTTCTCCTCTTTGAGACAGGGGGATTGTCATGCTCCGACCGACGTTTTCCGGCCGTCCGACCGGTGTCATTTTGCCCGGCGGCCGACCTTTTTCAACCTCAATCCGGTGCAAATCGGTTGCGGAACCGGCCCCTGACCGCACATAATCGGGGCCGATGCCGCTCCGTCGGCCGCCCAAACCGCTCGTCAGGAGACAGCAATGACCCCCAAAGACCTCGCCAGATACCGTGGGTGTTCCAGGCTGCCCATCGACACCGCCGCCTGGAAGCGTGCGATCCCCTACCTCCCCGGGGAGATCGATTTCGACCAGCCCGCGCGGCGG
>Ga0307379_10010160_pt1 | contig 12511 bp, 14 predicted proteins | sample UN2MG_FD_202237 | JGI IMG/M metagenome (GOLD analysis project Ga0307379, IMG submission 202237) | Soil microbial communities from Risofladan, Vaasa, Finland - UN-2 | ecosystem: Environmental > Terrestrial > Soil > Coastal area > Acid sulfate soil | place: Finland: Risofladan, Vaasa | collected... | reverse complement strand
ATGAGCAAAAGACACATTCGCTATTCTATCAAATGTATAGTCCTCCACTTGTTCCATCATAGATGGATTCTTTTGTGCTTCATACATTCTAGAGAAGCCTGCACAATTCACCAGAACGTCACACGGCTGAGAAGCATCTACAATTTCAAAGTTCTGTTTCAAAACCTCTAAAACAGTTTTACCTATGAAACCATTTTGACCCAACATACACACAGTTTTCATGGGAAATTCCTACACATTTGATCTTCAATAAACACCTTTTCAATTATCTCATGATAAGGACCAAGAACACATCTAGGACACTCTGTTATTTTAATGGATTCTAAAATCTGTTTATGTCTATCAGAATTCCATACCCTTTTGACTTCTTCTATATCTGGATAATGCGAACACAAAGCATACTCTTCTTGTCCTCTTCTATCTCCACAAGGATAACACTTGCCATCTACAGCAAACAAAAGAACAAGTGGAGAAGCCCAGCATTGTGAATACTTTCTTTTAGGACTCATATTAGGCGCAAATTTATGCCATACACCATACACATGAAACGTTTCTGTTTCTAACTCACGAGCCATTTTCATTTGATGATTCACTTCTTCTAGAAGGGGAGTAAAATCAAATTTCTCCATGTCTTTATTTTTAACATTCTCCCATCCTGCTGGACGAATTTGAAAATCATCTACTCCTATTCCTCTTGCAATTTTTATAGAAGGAACAATATCAAGCACATTCACAGGATGCATTAAGTATTTTGCACAAATAGAACATTTGGACTTTAGTTCTTTTTTTCTATCACACAACTGTTTTATATTTCCAATCACTGTAGAAAACATTCTATCAGTTTTCAATCCCTTCACTTTCATAAAAGTTTCATTTGTTCCCGCATCAAGCGAAATTCCAACCCAACGACATGTTTTCAAAATTACATCAATAGTTTCATAGTTTAACAAAGCTCCATTTGTTATCAACCCCGCCTCTAATCCATTCTCATGAATTCGATTGAGAAAAGAATTTATTGCAGGATTCATTAAAGGCTCGCCTCCTCCAAAGATGTGTATTGATTTCACACCCCATTCTGCTGCAAAATCAGCAATTCGCAAAAGATGATCCTCTGGAATCAAATTGTTGTTTTTATCATTATAATCAGCCGAATTACACCATATACAATTCCATCCACACTGTCCCGATGGATCCACATAAATAGTAACAGGGGACTTGAAATCTCTATCCGCACATCCCTGCAACCATTCTCTCCATATCAAAACTTTGTCTGAATTGAATGGATTGTATTTGTCTCTCCAATCAAGCATAATTATTCCTTTTATTGTCATTCCAATCCATAGTGAATTGTTTCAAATCGTTTCTTTCATCTCTCATTTTTTCTCTAGTTCTATCATAATATTCAACTGGGGGGAGCCATAATCTTTCTTCCTCCTTCGCACCCACTGAATGTTGATATTTCGCAAAATTAAGATCAATACTTTTGATTCCATACTTATCAGGATGGTTCCAAATATCTGTTCCAGGATAAGGCGTAAATGTAAACAAACTAATATAGTCTGGATTTGTTTCTTCGATAAAGTTTTTTGTTTGCAATACAATATCCTTGGGCTCAAAAGGTAATCCATAAATGAGATAGATTTTTACTTTCAAACCTTTACTATGTATTTTTTTGATGACATTCTTTACCATAGAAATAGTTTGCTTCTTTTGTATCTTATTCAATACAATATCACTTACAGATTCAACTCCAAGATTTACTGTAGTACATCCAGATAACACCATCTGATCTAAAACAACATCATCCATAGAATCAATACGTGCTTCACAAAACCACTTGATATTCAATGTAGATAGTTCCTTTGAAAAGGTTTTAAATCTGGATGTATCAAGAGTAAAAATGTCATCCACAAATTTGAAATTCTGAATATCATATGTGTCCTTCAAATATTGAATTTCCTCCATTACATTTTGAACAGATCGAAAAGAAACACGCCTACCCCAAATTGCATTTGAAGCACAAAAGGAACAAGAAAAAGGACAGCCACGTGATGTAATTATAGAGGCTGTACTAATATCATTCTCAAATGAAGTGTAACGAATACGATTCCAAATAAATCTAGGAGGAATAGGAATGGAATCGATATCCTCTATGTGCTTTTTATATATCCTGTTTTTAATTCCATTTTTAAAATCTCGAAGTACATCTAGTAATGCACCCTCTCCAGGACCAGTAACTACAGCATCAAACCATTCTAAAGCATTTTTTGAAATTGCACTTACATGAGGACCTCCAATAATTGTATGTGCAGGCTTAACTTGTTTTGCATATCCAATAGCCTGTGAAAAATTAACAGTTGATGCAGAAAATCCATATACATCGGCTTTTGGAATGTCTGAAATGAAAGATAAATCAACCATAGACACTTCAATGCCCAAACTAGATAAAACACCTTCTAAATACATCAATCCAAGAGGCTCTGCCCTTCTTGGATCAGAAAGATGTACTTGAGAAGGACTCACCAACACGACTTTGAAATCTTGCATAGTCATTATGGAAAGTTCCTACACATTCCATCTCTCAAAAATACATTTTCAACTATCTCATTGTATGGTCCAAATGTGCAACGAGGGCATTTGGATACGTCAATCTCTCTAAGCATTTTCTTATGTCTTTCAGTATTCCAATGTTTCAAAACTTCATGTGGGTCAGGATCATGACTACAAAAGATCAAATCCTTATCACCTCTTCTGTCAAAACACAAATGACAATTCCCATCTGCACCAAATGTCAAAAGCAATGGTAAAGTCCAACATTGTTTGAAGTTAACTTTTCGTTTCATATTAGGTTGAAATTTGTGTCTAACACCATAAAAATGAAAGTCATCGTCTTCCAATTCCAATGCTTTTTCTACTTGTTCATCAATCTCTCTTAACAAAGGATCAAAGTCTTCAATAGTCTTTCCATACGTCTTACTAATATTATCCCAACCAACTGGACGCATTTGAAAATCGTTAACACCTAAATCTTTTGCTAAGACTGCTGCTTTATAAATCTCTTTAGCATTTAATGGATGAAGAAGAAATTTGAAACATACATCACAAGAGGATTGTGGATTCGATTTGACTTTTGCACATAAAGTCGATAGGTTTTTTACTACTCTATCAAAAGCTGATTCAAGTTTAATCCCTTTAACTAAATTATATGTTTCTGGAGTTGCAGCGTCCATAGATATACCAACCCATCTACATGTTTTTGGCATGATCTCTGCATACTCACTGTCCAACATGAAGCCATTCGTAATAACACCAGCTTCAACATTATTCTCTTTCAAACGCAATAAAAACTTTTTAACACCCTTATTTAGTAAAGGCTCCCCTCCGCCTGCAATACATGTTGATTTAACTCCCCATTCCGCATAGAAGTCAGCTAAACGAAGCAGATGATCTTCAGAAATGTCGTATTTGCTTCCTTCCATATAATCATAAGCATTACACCAAATGCAATTATAATTGCATCTATTTGATGGATCAGTATCTACAATCACAGGAGGAAGAAAGTTTTGATCTGCAATAGCCTGTAACTGCTCCTTCCACAGTAAAACTTTCATGGAATTAAACGAATTGTAAGGATTATTCCACTCTTTCATTTCTTTTCCTTCCATACATCTTTGTATCTCCTTGTTTATAAGTCTTCATAGTTCTTGTACCGTTTGAAAGTCCCAATACAAGCTCATCTATTTCCTGTATCAAATCTGTTCTTTGCTGATTAATTATATTTGTATTTCTTGTGGCATTAGCAACCTCAACATCATCTTCAGAATTTCGTTTAATGTCTTCCAACATCCAAATTCTAATGTTGACAATAGATAATTTGTCTATCAAATTTCCTAATGTTTCAGTCATCATTTCCCTCTTATGATTTCAAACTTGGGACAAGGAGTTATGAACGCCCCACCATTTTTCAAGTATTCTGCTTCTCTGCATTTGAATTCATTTACAAAATGCCATGGAAGCATTAACAAATACTCTGGATGTGTTTGTCGCATCACATCTTCAGGATAGATAGGAATGTTAGTTCCTACAGTTTGCAATCCATATTTACAAGAAGAACGTTCTGCGATTGCATCAATCATAGAATTGTCTAAACCATACCATTGCAACAATGTATTTCCTTTTGTTGAAGCCCCATATCCCCATATTTTCTTTTCTCTACCATCTTCACCTTCAATAAAATCAACAGTATCATCTCTCAAAGCACATATCTTTTCATAGAAATCAAAATATATGTCATATGAATTGAACCCAGAAATATACTCATAATCCAGTAATGATTGAATTCTAAAATTTGCAACATCTCTAAATGGTGCAGAGTTAAAATTTTCTACAGGACAGGATTTCTTTTTAGCATAAACACGAAAACTTCCACCATTCACATCATTCAATTCACAATCCACAATTTGAAATCCTGTTCTATCCAAAATATATTTCAAAGAGGTTAATGAATAGTAACAAACATGCTCATGACAAATATTGTCAAAAGCCAATTGTCGTATCATCAATGGAGTGTAACTCATTTGAATGACGAGCATCCCATTATCATCCAAAATTGCATGTACGTCTTCAAGGAACTTTCCAGGATCATTTAAATCATAAAACATAGCTATAACAGTAATAATGTCCACCTGTCTATTTCCATATTTACTATTACGATAAACCTCCTTTGAAAAGAAATCCTGAACTACATCGTCTGCAACTTTTAAGGCCTCTTCTTTGTAACTATCTTCTACAGGATCAATGCCTATCTTTACAATATCCTTTGGAACAAACTTCAACAAAGTTCCATCATTACTTGCAATATCTAACCAAACACCATTTTTTGGAATTGTAGTTTTATGTCGAATGGAATCTACAACATCCTTTAATGCTGCTGTCATAGATAAATTTGTACCAGATCGATACCAATATCGACCATACAATAAGTTAGGATCTATGCTATGATTCAATTGAAGTAATTTAGATTCCTCACTGAAACATAAACTCAGTTCTGATTTCAATGGATTTATGTCTGTATCGGAAGGTAAAAAATCAGATACATACAAATCACCAAGAGAAAACAATGGGTACAATAATGAATTTGACACACGACACGTTTGCATTTGATTCCCCTTACATATGTTGTTCAATCAAATTGATTATAGATCCAAAGTTAAAATCATTAGTCCAGATAAAATTTTCTGCTAAATTTGGGTATAGCAGACTCATACCTATATCTTTGTCCAACTCTGCATGACTGATACATATGAATTTTTTAGGATGATCTATTACATTTCGCTTTTCAATACTTAATGTGTAAACACCACTTGTGCGTCCTATAATAATATCACAAAACAAACTAACGTAGGCAGTTTCTACAATATCATTCTCATCAATATCAATTATATCTTTACAAAGAAAAATATTACTTTCTAAAGGAATAAATCCAGAATCCGTATTCTTTGCTGCTTCAAATATATTATGACGATAAACTAAACTTGCTGGTGTATTTGAAAGAAAAAACATATCATTCGGATGATTATAAGCTAAAATTTGTGCCAATGGATACATGTCAAAATTAATTGTCTGTCCGGATTGTGTCTCTCCATTTACTATTAGAATTTTTCTTTTTCCCTCATGTAAGTTCATAAAAGCATTAACTTCATCCACTTTAAACTTATCAAAATCAATGAAAGGAACAAAATTGGATAAAGATTCATCTATGGTGTGATTACAGAATGTTTTTAGATAATACTTAAATATGGAATGTGCTGTCTGTATGGTTGTGCCTTTGAAAGCAAACATTGAATTCGCACCACAAGAAGTATTGACATACAAGGTTCCATCTAGTGCAAACCATGGTCCATATATTGTAAATGGATGTACATTCAAATCAAACTCTTCAAAAGTAAGCTCTGAAAAATCGGAAAAAACTTTGGGGTCACTTTTTAATACATACACATATTTTCTAGCCGGAATATGATTTATCACATATCGCACGAAATTTCGTGTGATATGCAAATCACCATAATGTCCTAATTCAAAGAAAACAATTTTATCCCACATCAATATGTTCCTTCATTTTATTCTTATAAACATAATCATTTGTAACACCCAAATCTCGTATCTTCAAATGGAACACATTAGATTCAACTTCGAACATAGATACCTTTGCAGTGGTTTGTCTGAAGCCATCTAGTTCATAATCCAACTTTTCATCGAATATCTTCATATTAAGTTCAAAATCAGGACTTTTCCATTCAGCATCTCTTTTATGTTCCAAATGTATCATCCTATTTGGAACTCTTGTTATTGTATTTCGTCTCACAAAATCAGAATCTTCTCTTCCCCAACCAATATATAAATTAGAGAATCCATTGCATTTCAAAAACATATCTCTTTTGAATACAGTCACACCACCATCTGGATTACTCAAAAAGTATGTTGGTTTGTCTATCTTTTTATATTCACCAATAGAGACAAAATCATACAAAGACAAATGATTAAATGGAATCACAACCGTTTTACACTCCTCCAGAATACCTTGAAAATCTATCGTATACTCCAATCGTATATCAACATCTGCAAACAAAATGTCATCCAAAAAAACACCAATCTCCATTAGATATTTGAAACCCGCATTCATCAACTGTCCACGCTTAAACTTTTCAGAATCATCTTGTTCCAACATATAAATTTTAGCATCAGGATAATGCTCTCTATAGTGCCTAATAAAATCTTTGTACAATTTAGGTCTATTTCTATATGGACAGAAAATGCTTAACATAGAATGATCCTCTAAACCAATTTAATATACGTGTTGTTTTTTGAATGATGAAACATAGAGTTAGCTGTTGCAAAAAGAACAGTAATAGGTTTATACAAAGCAGAAGCCAAAGTAGCAGATCCAGATGTTAGGCAATAGAAAGCCTTACAAGAATAAATAAGATCACAAAAACGCTCTAACCCCTTAACAGACAACGAAGGTAGATTAGGAAGAGCTAAATGTGGAGGACGAAGTTCCATTTGACGATCTATATCAATATTGTTTGATTCAAAGTATTGCTGAATATGTTTTACAGATGGATGCCCAGCTTCACTAATATAGTTTGGATCGTAAATGATATAATCTGCATACTCTTTACGATATATTGGAGTGTAATAAATTTCAGGCTCTCTAAAGCGAACGCCATCATCCGAAAGACCAACAAAATCAACCAATGCATCTAAAATGTTCTTTCCCTCTTCTACAAAATTAAAATTTGGAGTTGGGGCATCTTCATCTATAAACCCATCTATATAAGGATTATATTCCCAAACAAGTTTTTTAGTTTCTGGATTTCTAAATTCTGAATAATTAGATATGAAGACACTATCATAGCCATGCTTTTCTTTAGCTAATCTTGGTATTGGAGACCATAAAAGATTATCTCCCAATCCACCATATTGAATTCGAAGCACAAGTTTTTTCATCAAGTCTCCAATTCTTCCAAAGCCTTTATAGCATTAAATATCCAATTCAAATATGTATGATCCTTCGCAACCACATTTTGTTGATAGATAATAGTATCTAGATATTCTTTTTCTCCAATAGATAAAGCTCTATCAATGAGTTTATCAATATTAGAATCGTAAATGACATAATCTCCAAATACATCTATAGCTTTTGACAGATTGGTGACGCCTAATTGTCCATAGGATATATTTTTCCATATCCTACAAGGCATTATAGCTTTTGTTTGAAAGTCTCCTCCTATAGCTGGAGCAATTCTGCTACTTCTGATTTTATCTATGTTCTCCTCATCACTTATGTCCTGCAAATGTATAAACTTAATATGATGTTTTTCCAATGCCTTTTGTAGCAATCCTATAGTTCGTACATTGCCATGATTATTTACATCATTCCAAATACTACCTACCCAATAAATACTATCTTTTGAATTAAATACAGGAGATAAAAACTCTTCTGGAAGAAGATCCGTTCCAAAAGATTGATATAATCTATTATGTGATTTCAAAAATACGGTTGTCTTTTCCCAAAAAACACTTTCTGGTTCAAAATCTGCATCTCCAAATACTCTTAAATTGACAAAACTTTTGCAATCTTCAATATGAAATTCTATGTGACATATAGCATACCAATTATGTTTCACATAACGAAGATTTGAACAACATTGATTGGAAGTGATGACAAGACTTCCATTTTCAATCAAATCATTATTCTCAGATAAATTCTCACACCAAAGGACACGACTCCCAATTTTATTCAAAACTGTAAACAGATGTCTATGAATATGCCTTTGTGTTGATGTGCTTGGATTTTTCAATCCCCAAATGACCACAGACGTAAATTTCTTCAATGCATTACTCAATACTGTCTTTTCCATAAAACTATCTCTCGATAAAAGACAAAGGAACTTCTTGATGACATGCTATAGATGTAAAATCTTCTAAAGCTACCACATCTATCTTCCATCCTTCATCAAACTTATCCGCAAGTGAATTAACAGAATATCGCGTATCACTTCCAACACGATTTCCAGAAATACCAGATGTAAGATTTATTGGATTGCTAAAAGCATGACTCACAGAAAAACATAACAACATTGGTTTATCTTCTATCATTTGTATTTTTCGATTATCAAGCGAACTTTCAACATTGTGCAATGACGAATACTTTACTCCCCCTGACAACTCCAATATGTCAGAAGAACGATAAATGGAGCTGGAAAGCTCCATTGGATATCCAAAATCATAAATTTGATGCGTCCAATCAAACTTTAACAACTCATTGGTTAACTCTACAAAATTTGGAGTTTCTTTGTATGTAGTAGCATATGGATAACAGTATGAAATATTTCTACCCAACCGCAAAGAAAATCCAATACAATCCAAATTTTCTTTGAGAGTTGTTATCATATCTAAAAATCTAAACTTTCTTACAAAAATGGTATCATCACAAAGAAACATGATAAATTCAGAATTCATAACAACATTCAAAAAATCGGCTGAGACTTCTCTTTCCGATCTAAAAGAAACACAAGGAAACATTCTTTGAATTTGAATATATTGATTGAGGTGTTGTTTCGATGTGGTTTTGTACAAAACCACAATAATATTTTCTTCAAAATCCATACATTGATTTCTCAAAGATTCCAATAGAGCTAAAAGTTGTATTGCTCTATCCTTACTAAAAATCAAAATTTTTCTTAAAGGCTGCATAGTTCATCCTTTGTTTTTTGTTCATATTGAGGACGGCTTCTTATTTCCAAATCGCATTTCTTTACAAGTTTCATATTAATCTTTTCATCATTATATGGCGATGATAGGTTATAAACATAAAGTATCTTATCAATATATTGAGAATGTTCTTTTCCCGCCATCTCTACCATTGGAAACATCAAAGCCATATCTCCAGCCACTTTATAATAATCTCCTGTCTCTTTATGTCGTAAATCTTCATCTTTAATTCCCTTAAACAAAAAGTAACGAAATGTTTTCAAGTGTGAAAATCGCCACCATCGTTGCCCTGCACAAGGGTCATCTTTAGAATCTGGAACAGGAACAGAAGCTAATCCTTTTTTGTTTTTGTCATGTCTAAAACAATAACTCCCCCATGTAATCCATATTTTCTCATTTGCATAAACAGATGCAAGATATTCCAAAGTGTCAGTTCCAAACAAAATATCATCACCATCCAGCAATACAATAATATCATCATTGGCAGGTTTACTTTCTCTAATGCTATCTATGTGATTTTTTGGCACATACTTTCTGACATTTCCATATTTAAAAATACAATTGATGTCTTTATGTTCCTCCAAATATTTTTTAACCACATCATACGTTTTATCTGTAGATGGCTCCACGGAAACAACAAGTTGCCAATTTTTATACGTTTGTTTCCGCATACTATCTAAACAACTCTCAGCCCATTGAGCGCAATTATACATAGGAACAATAACTTTAAAGTGTATGTTTTCATTTGCAGACATATGCATCCCTCACAAGTTCTGGATATGCGAAATCTGAAGTAACACCAATATTATCAAAACATAGATGCAATTTATTTCCATCATCCTGTTGATTCAAAAGACGAGCTGTTGTTTGTCTGAATCCATCTAAATGCTTATCTCTCATCGCATCCGTCTTGTATGCATGAAGATTCCCCTCATAAATTTCTCCCCTTTTCAATCTTGAATGTCTTACATGCAACATTACATTTTCAAGTCGTACAAATCCACCAACTCTCTCATTCAAAAGATCGTCATCTCCACCCCATCCAACAAGCAAATTGGAATATCCAGAAGATGATTCAAATTGTTCTCTAGTAAAAACACAACAACCACCATTTGAATTTCCACTGCCTCTTCGTATTCCCACAACTCTACCATTCATGTCACAATGCCACAATTCATTGTATGCTAAAAATGGATGATCTATAGCAGATACGATTTCTAATATATCCAGCTTTTTTCTAAATCTGACATCCACATCCATAAAAACAACAATTTTTCCAGTACTGTACTTATAAGCCAAATTCAAAAGTTGCCCTTGAAGAAATGGTTTATCATCACACTGCTCTGCAATTATGATTTTAGACTCTGGATAGAATTTCCGAATGGACTTCACATAATGAGAAAGCATATCTTTTCTGTCTCTATAGGAAACAAGAAAGTTGATGTCTTTTTCTTCTAAGCAAGCCATTGCTGGAATTCCCCATTCCAATAGTCAAGGATACCAAATTGATCCTCTACATATTCAAACTCATCTTCCTTGAATCTATTCGTCCACTCTATGAATCCCTCTAAAGTTCCAATTCTATGACAATGTCCGTGTCCTTGATATTTTCGTTTCATTTCTTTTTCATCGTAACGAACAAATGTATAATGATGCATGACAAGTTCATCTGGCGTTAATATCCGAAAAGAATCGACATTAGAAACCGTTCTTCCCATATCAACCGTAACCTTGAATATGTTATATCTATGTAACTTCCCCTTTATATTTTGAACGATAGGAACATGCAATGTAGACAAATTCTTTAATCTTTTAGTGGGGACATGAATATATTCCCAAATCATAGATAATGTACAATCTACCATAGGAAAAATATCTAACATAGACTGAAACTGGTCTGGATCAAAAAACTCATCACAATCTCGAATTAAATGATGTGTACATCCAGCCTTCAAACAAAGTAATCTACCAACCTCTCGCTTCATTCTACAATTATCTTGCATCTCGATAGGTTTAGCAGTTATCTTAGGATCAAATTCAATCAATTCATCAACCAACTGAGATTTAACAAGATCATCAAGTAATGGTTTTATGTAATCTACAGCCTTCTCACCTGTAGATGCAACAGGAGACCAGACTACAACAATATAGTCAGCAAAGGGACGAATGTTTTGAATAGACGGCTTCAAAAGCTCAAGACCAGAGAAGACTGTATATGTTACACCTAATCTCATCGAAAAATGCTCCTAGAACTATTATTCATTGCAGTTTTAATGTGTCTAGCGTGCCCCACAGCCGACGATCTCTGTATAGGGATACTATGACGCAGATACACGAACTTTTGATACAGAGAAACGTCATTTCCGATGAATGATCTAAGTTTGGAAAGATTAGGATCAGGCTTGAATTTAGGATGCAATCCCTTATGTCCTATTGTTTTTGCACAGACTCTACCTGGCAATCCTTTTATTCCTATGCACATAGGTGGGGAGTCTGTAAGCAAATATTTCTCTTTTGCATACTTGGATCCTTTTCTTACTTGCCACATAATAATATCTATGAATGGATTATTTATTGTATTACAGATATGAACTATTGAAGGAATCAATTCCGTTCTAAATGCAGATTGACATAAACTAGCACGGTCTACATTTATCAGTTGAAAACACTTTCTGAAGGGAATATGATAGTAGACCGCTTGACCTTGTCCTATCAATTTAGCTTTAGGATGCTGCTCAAACAATTTCAGCATTCTTTCAAAATAGTCTGAACAATACCAATCATCATCTTCAAACATTATGATCTTGTCGGTAGTGACATGCTGCAATGCTTCAATCATTTGTAAAGGGAGAGTATGAACGCCTTCTGGTGATGTGTTTATTCTTCGTATGTATTTTACGAAAGGCAGGTCTGGTGGTGATGTGGGAACAACACCATCATCAACAATAATCCATTCTGTAGGATATACTGACTGTCGCTGCATGAAATGACAGCATAATTTGAACGGTTCAGGACGATCTCCTGTTGGTGTTATCACTGTGAACATGTTCACTACAAGTCCTTTCCAAGACTTCTATTCTGCGATTTAACTCTTGAATCTATTTTTTGAACATCCTTATTTTTTTATGTACAACAGATAATTCAGACCGACTCACATATCTATGTTTTCTGCTATACCATAAAGGATCTTCATCCATAGACATTTCGCTATGGCTCCACTCGTTCATATCCACCA
>Ga0307379_10010157_pt1 | contig 12513 bp, 10 predicted proteins | sample UN2MG_FD_202237 | JGI IMG/M metagenome (GOLD analysis project Ga0307379, IMG submission 202237) | Soil microbial communities from Risofladan, Vaasa, Finland - UN-2 | ecosystem: Environmental > Terrestrial > Soil > Coastal area > Acid sulfate soil | place: Finland: Risofladan, Vaasa | collected... | reverse complement strand
CAGGTACACGATAAACGTCCACCTGGCTTTCTCCTGGCTCATGGTCGTCCCTCCTTTCACCGCACCAGCCACAGCGTGGGTTTTCCAGCGGAGACGGATATGTTCACGATTTTATCCAGCTCGCCAGCAGGCACGGAGACGAACTCGACCGAGATGCCCACCTGCCCCAGGTTTTCGGCGATCCCGTGCGCCATCGTCTCGAGTGCGGCATCCTCGCCGGGGAATACCAGAAACAGTCCAAAGCCGCCTGGATAGCCTGTCTCGGCCAGCAACTGTTTGGTCCGCTCCAGGTCGTACGGGATGGTATAGGCGTCGGTCTCCTGGCCTCCCAAGGCGGACATCAACTCGACGTCCTGGCCGGGGAAGGCCCCTTGGGTCGCAGCCTGCTTGTCCACCGCCGCCAGAACCGCTTCCTGAACGCGCGGGTCGGCGAGGGGGCCACCGTCGGTGAATAACCCGATTTGGGTTGAGGGTCTTTCAGGCAAGGGCTGCTCAGGCCAGTTGGGTGGCAGTACCTGGTCCAGGCTCGCCCGGTCCTTCACGGCGCTCATCCAGTCCAGCACATTGGGATCCTGGATGGCCAGTTCCTGGACCAAAGGAGGCAACTTGTTCAGGTCAACCGGCTCCCGTGGGGGTATGCCGGCGAATACCGCCGACGTGGGCCCGGGCGTGGTGTAGAGGAACGAACCTGCGTTCACAGGGATTTCGTTGCCTAACCTGTCCGCTGCAACGTCCTCCACGGACTGCACCGTCGCCGAGCCATCGAGCATGGTGACGAGGGTGAGTTGGCTTGCCGGCAGGTAGGTAACGGAGAAGGCTGTGCCCTTGATGATCACCCTGGCACCGGGTGTGTCTACCGTGAACCTGGCCGAACACTTCAGGTTGAAGGATGCTGAACCTGCTGCCAGGCAACTCCCGCTGCCACTCGCCTGTTCGCTCTTGCGGCAGGTGTACACCCCAAACTTGGTATTCTTGAACACGTACAGGCTGCCCGTGCAGTCACGCAACTGCAACTCGGCCTCACCCGCACCGTCTGTCTTGACTGCATCGCCAGTGTTCAGTGAGTGCCAGTTGCCGTCCGTTAACTGAGGTGGGGTGGCTGGCGAGCCGGCCCACACCTTGTCGGCCAGGCGCCGAACCTGGTCTTTTGTCGTGGGGGGCACGCAGCCTCCCACAGCCAGAGCGAGCAGCAGGCCCACCAGGATGGCCTGGCTCAGTCGAAAACCAGATCCTCTCTTCCCTTGCATCGTGCACCTCTTTCTGCCTGCACCAGGATCAAACAGCCTGATCGCTCGTAACCGCTAGGTCACAGAGATTCACAGAGGAGACACAGAGAAACACAGAGTCTGCATGGCCTCTCAATACTATCCTCTGTGTGCCTCTGTGTATTCTCCGCGTAACTCTGTGTAATTGGTCCTCCTACCTGAGCAGTTACGATCGCTCTTCTTCTTAAGCCGGGCCGCCGACAGGATCATACCGAGCGTGATCCCGATGGTGAACACCGCCCCAACCAGGGCCGCATCGAGCAGCCCCAGGTAAGCGGGCCAACGGGGGAATTGGGTGGCCAGGCCCGGCCACCATCTTTCGACAGAATCGGCAAAGTGTGACTCGTAAAAGACGCCGCTCCAGGCGATGGTGAGCCCTACCCCCTTATCTCGAGCGAGGTCAAAGATCGCCTGCGTGAGTACCCCGGCCAGCACGGCGGTGCCCACCCGCAACAACCAGCGCCCGCTCCCCCAACGTCCGCCGGCCTGCGGCTGATCGTGCACCGCCATGCTCAGCCCCAGGCCAAATAGGAACCCCAGCGGCAGGACCAAGGGGGCTAAGCGTAGCGAGAAGCCGACCAGCCAGGCCTGCAAGGCGTGGCCCAGGCCGAAAAAGAGCGTTCCCAACGCCACAGCCACGAGCGGGCGCGACCAGCGAATCCGTGCGGGCGGAGCCTGGCCCGCACCCACGGGCGTCTGTAGCAGCAACGGATCGGCCAGCAGCAATCCCAGGCACAGCGCCAGTCCGACCAGGCCACCCCAGTAGGAATACATGGCGAACTGCACGCCCCATAGCAGGTCTCCGGTCAAGACCGCGATGATCGCGCGCAGCGCGCCCAGGCCCAGCCCGGCGCCGAGCGCACCACCCAGCGTCAGCATCCCAATCCGGCGGCCATCGCGCTGCAGCCGGCGCCGGACCCGCCACAGCCAGACGCCGGTCCGGCCAGGGGCGGATAGGTTGTGCGTGTAGCGCGTCACATTCTCTGGATCGGCATCGGCCAGCGTCCCCAGCAACTCCGCCTGGCGCCCGGGGACGTGTCCCTCCTGCAGCGCCTGCCCCAGCCGCTTCAGCCCCTCGTCAGGCGCCGGTTGGAGGGTGGCCAGGGCCAGGGTGGCGGTCTGGCGCGTCACCAGGTCCGGGTGCCGCACCGCCGACCAGGCCACCCGGCCCACGTTTCCGGGCCGGTCTGACAGGGCTGGATCATCCAGCCCCAGGATCGCCTGCACCTCTGCCGGAGCCGCGGGTTGGCTAGCGCCGGGATCGTCGAGCGGAATGAGCAGGTCGCCGCCCTCCCGCCGTAGCCGGTCCAGCCAGGGAGCGACGGAAGCATCCTCGACGACCGCGGAACGGAGGAGGAGCAGGACCTGGGGCGGTGACAACTCCACTTCCTGGCCGGCCTGTTCCAGGTGCTCGAGTTGGCTCCGGCTGGCCAGGGCTTCCTTGGCCGTCCATCCCCACCAGGCCTGATGCAGGCTGGAGCGCTGATTGGAGATCCTCTCCGCCTGCTCGCGTGCTGCCTCGTCTTTGACAGCGTGAAAGAGGTGGCCGCCGGGAACGCGCGAATAGAGCACCGGTGCGCCCCAGTCGCGGGCATACGGCCGGCCGAGGAGCGCCCGGTTGCGCATCGCAGCTCGTCCCTGGCTGACGGCCTCATCAACCGCCCGCCCGGCCACCAGGGTCTGGTAGAAGGAGGCGATGAATGCGGCAGCCAGGTCATCGTAGACGGTGAACTGCATGGCAACCACGCACGGAATCCGCCCCTTGAGCAGTGAAGCGACTGTGCTACTCCACATGTGGTACCGGTCGCGCTGGGCGGTCTTGCACGCGCTCAAGACCACCAGCCGAACCCCCCTGCCACGCACGATCTCTGCCACCCGCTCTGCCGGTACGCGGACTGCCTGGTTGTCATCGCCTGCCAGGACAATCCAGCCTTCGCCCTGGACTGTGCCAAGTTCAGGCCCCAGGTCCTCTTCAAAGTCGCCATGCCCGCTAAACTGAAATATGTCCGCAGACGGCTGTAGCGCTGCGTCAACCTTGTCAATGGTGGCGCTAGGGATCGCGCCTGGAATGCCAGTCCGGTCATAGTCCGGCACGTAGCGGGCTTTAACGCCGCGCACGTTGCTGAGCGCCTGCTTGATCCTGCGCTGTTCTTCTGGAAGATAATCGAGTTTCGGGTACGGCCCATACGGTTCTGGCGTGGCCATCGCGACGACGACCCGCAGTTCGTCGTCGGGCGGCGACCATTCGGGAGGGATCGGCAGGGCTTCGTGGCGTACGATGGAGATACGTGGGTCCAGGGCCACGAAGCCACTGGACGTAGGTTCGCCAGGGACATCCTGGACGTACACGTACTCCCAGGGCAGATCGGCCAGTTCGGGTTCCAGGCGCAACCGCAGACGCAATCCGTCCTCCTTCAGCCAGTCCAGACTGCGGCGATATAGCTCGCGTGCATGCGGCGGAAGCAGCAACTCACCAAGACGGGAGCCTAGCCTGATTAGTCCCGCCTCGTCCTGGTCAAAGGCACGCTTCGCCAAGGCCTTGACCTGTTTCCCGAGCTGAACATAGTCCGGTATGGGGACCTTTTTCTTTTCGCCCTGCCCAACGGGCGAATCAAAGACGCGGAGAGAGAAGGACTTGATGCCGCCGCCGTCATCCTTCTCGACATCTTCGGTCAAGATGATGAAATCGTGATAAGTGCGGATGTCCATCGGTCACTCCCCTCCTTTGCTGCCTCATGGCCTCGGGCGTGGGCCAGGTGAGGATGTCTCGACAGCACGGCCCGATAATAGCAAACCCGCCATGCTAGTGAGCCGGGCGAGCCTCAACAGCGGGCGGGGGTTATACTACAGTGATTGGTTCAGGGTGATCCAGTTACCTTGACCACTGCCTCGGGCACGGCGCAGTCACGGGGCTTTCCTGTTTGCCTGTCTTATTGTATAGGCTCTCTGGGATTTCGCGGGGTAACAGTCCAGTTCGCAGCGTTTTGCCGCCACATCTTGGGTAAGATCACCGCAGAATGGCCAGATATGGCGTCGAACAAGTGTTCACCCCGCAAAGTCCCAAAGACCCATTGTATACAAATTCCCTCAAGATGCAAGCCAACAAAGCGCTCCAGCACCGCCTGTTTCACGGCGGTGCGGCCCACCTTCACCCTGTCTCCATCTGCAGCGGCATCACCTTGCGCGCCAGGACGCTGATCGCCTGGCCGCGCCGCTGCACCTGCCCCTCGACGACGACGAACGGCGACTTGAGCGCCTGGCGGCTGGCCTCGTAGACCCGCGGTCGGAGCACGGCGTTGATCAGCGCTCCTTCGTCCTCCAGCGCCAGGAACGCCGTGCCGCCCACCGTCGGCGGCCGCTGGGCCGAGGCGATCACCCCGCCCACCCACACCCTGGCCCCATCCCGCAGATCCGGCAGCGCCCCACTGGGCGTGATCCCCATCGCCCGCAGTTTGTCGCCCACCAGTGCGGTGAGATGCGCGCCCGCGGCGATGCCCGTGTGGGCCACCTCGGTCCACAACCGCCCGCGTGCCGAGAGGAAGCCGAAGCGCGGGCGCTCTTCTTCCGGCGACGGCAATCCCAGCGCCGGTGGCTCGTGTGCGGCTTCCAGCGCCGCCTGCAGGTCCCACAGCAACTGCCGCCGTGGCACCCCCCAGCCGTCGAACGCCCCGGCCCAGATCAGCGCTTCCACTGCCTGCCGTCCCAACTGCGTGCGGCGGCAAAAGTCGGCCAGTGAACGGAAGGGGCCAAAGCGCCGCGCCTCGACGACGCTCTGTCCCCCCGCCTCCCCCAGCCCGGCCACGACCGCCAACCCCAGCCGCAGGGCCTGCCCTGAGTCCGGTCGCAGGGCCTGTCCTGAGCCTGGCCGCAGGGCCTGCCCTTCGACCGTGGCCAAGAGGCTCGAGGTCTCCACGTCCACCGGGTGGATCTCGACCCCGCAGCAGCGCGCCTCGGAGACGACGACGTGCGCCGGGTAGAAGCCCATCGGCTGGTGGCGCAAGGTGGCGGCGAAAAAGGCGGCCGGTTGGTAGCGCCGCAGCCAGGCCGACTGGTAGGTCAACACGGCGAAGGCCGCCGCGTGGCTCTTGGGGAAGGCGTAGCCGCCGAATGCCTGCAACTGCCCAAAGACCCGCTCAGCCACCGCACGCGCCACGCCTTGGGCGGCCGCCCCGGCGACGAACTCTGCGCGAAAAGCGGCTACCTGCTCGCCGGCCCGCTTGTGTGCAAGCGCCCGGCGCAACAGTTCCGCCCGTCCCGCTGTAAAGTCGGCCAGGTCGCGCGCCACCTTCCCCACCTGCTCCTGGAACACGATCACCCCCAGCGTCTCCGCCAACGCGTTCTCTAAGGGTTCATAAAAATATTACTTCCCGCATTGGAGGCAGATTTCCCTGGGAAAATCGGGGCCAGTGAGGGAACTTATTCTTTTACGAACCCTTAGATTCCAAGCTCAGATGTGGACGGTGGACATTGCTACCCGAAAGCCGAAATTCTTGCAGCAGTACTCCGGGAAGACCCAGATGCGGAAGGCACAGCGAATGTCCCTTGCTTCATTGTAGAACGCGCCTCCACGCAGCACTCGGACACCATCAGACTCCAGATCTTCTCGTCCATCTAGGGGGTCGTAAGGATAACTCTTGTATAGGCTCTGAGTCCACTCCCACACATTCCCGCTCAGATCTTCCACCCCATACGGACTGGCCCCGCCAGGGAAACATCCCACCGCACTCGTCGTCCTGATTCCCGTATCCTTATAGTTCGCCCTCTCCGGGTCATGGTTATTCCCCCAAGGATAGCTACGTCCATCTGTGCCCCGGGCGGCTTTCTCCCATTGTGTCTCGGTCGGCAAGCTTATTTCCTCGTCGGCTGTGAGTTTCCCGCGCTCACGCAACCGCTCGGTCAACCAATGACAAAACGCCACTGCCTCGTACCATGTCACCCCAATCACCGGATGGTTCGGCAGCTTAAGCGACTCGCTGTAGTCATCTGTCCTTATCCGCCCTTTCCCCTCCATCCAGGCCCACCCTGCCTTCGTCCAGTACCGTCGCTCCAGGTAGCCCCCCGCCTTCACGAATGTGTTGAACTGTATGTTGGTGACAGGATAGCGCCCAATCAAATAGCTTTCGGTAATGCTCTCATTGCAGTGCCTGGGCTTCTCCCCACTCGAGGCCATTTTGTCATCGTTTGTGCTGCCCATCATAAACAACCCTGCAGGAATGTTAAACCACACGATGTCCGGCAGGGCCGTTTCAGGGTCCACTCCTACCCCGGGACGTGAATCACCCAACTGGGCCAAGGAATCTCCTGCTCTAACACGTAAGACTGCGCGAGCTCTGGTCATCAAAGTGGTATTCTTGAAGAGAGCGGCTACACGTTCTGCCAGCACACGGCGCAATTCTGCATCTTCCGTCTGCCATTCCAGAAAGGCCATCGCTGCTATGTCGGCAGTTACCAGTTGCATATCAGGAGAGAGAGGACTACGTCGGACCGCATCTGTGTCAGTGCTAGCCAGCCGGTGCAGAAACAGTCGCGCCGTCTGTGGAGATGTCAGGCTCAGGTAACCCGCCACCAACAGTGCTGGTTCCCACCACCAGGAATCCAGAATGGGGCCTTCTTCAAAGAACGCAGCTATGCTCTCCACTCCTCCCTCGCCTCGCCTCACCTCAGTCAAGTAGCGGGCGACTAGGTATTCTTGAAAGCCCAGGTGGATGAAGCGGTAGGTTCCCATTCGCTCTTCCAGCAGCATCCCTCGCATTCGGGTGAGGGCGATGAAGTCGCCCACCAGCGGGGAAAAAGAAGAAACTGCACCCAGCACTCGACGCAGGTCACGCTCGCCGATCTCTCGTCCCTGCGTCTCACCGCGGCGATGCATGGCAAAAGCCAGGTGCTGCGCCAGTTCGCGGCGGATCTCCCGGCTGCCGCCCACCAGCCGGCCGACCCGCTCAGCCACTGCCTCGTCGAGTGCGTACTCCGGCAGAAGCATAGCGTCAGTTGCTTTCATGTACAGTTCGGCCCGCTGCTCCGGTAGGCGACGCTCGCTGAAATGCACGACCAACAACATCCGCACCAGTAGTGGACTGGTGACCAGCCGCTCGGCTCTCTCCCCGAGACGGCGCTGGCGCTCTGATTCCAAGTTATGTATGCCCCGCAACAATTCATCGGCCTTGCTCTGGCGGGCGGTAGGGTCATGAGGGTAGATGGCGGCGTAAGCCTGCTGCACCAGCGATTCGATGTGTCTGTCCTCCAGCGCTCTGACTCGCACCTCGCGGAAGCGCCGGCCCAGGGCAGTACGCCCTCGGTATGCTGCTGTGCGGCAGGTGACTACCACCCGCATTTTCTCCCGGCCAGTACATAGGTCCTTGATGGCCTCACACACCTGCACCCGCTCGTCCTCGTTCGGGACTTCATCCGAGCCGTCCAGCAGCAGGATCATCGCCTGACCACTATCCAGCAATCGGGCGAAGAAGTCTCGGGGCAGGTCTAGCCCGCTTTGCCTCTCGATGAGGTAACGAGAGATGAAAGTAGCCAGTGTGCGTTCACTGGGATCGATTGACAAAGAGAGTCCGTGCAGGTATTGAGCATAGGCACTGAGAGGGATGAAAACGGGCAGTGGCAACACCCCTTCTAGCCCCAATCTCTGGTGGGCTATAACAGGGGCATCAGCGGCAATGGCAGTCGCCAGTGTCCAAGCAATATATTGTAGGACGGTGGTCTTCCCGCTGCCACGACCGCCAGTGATGACCAGCCTTGTCCCCAGGTTCAGCACGTGATCCAAGTGGGTGAAGTGCCAGCGTTCCCCCTCCACTAAGACCTCAGCTTCGAGAGGTACGTATACCGTCTCCAGGTCGAGTTGCACTACCTGTTGTCCCTCACGCTTGATACCACGCAACTCGATGGTGCCAAAGCGCTCGCGCATCCAGGTCAGGTAGCCAGTGATTTGCTCATGCAGCACGATCTGATCTGGAGAACGTCCGCCTTCCGCCAGGTACTGATGGGCGATGTAAGTGACGCTGTTGTTATCCCCGGTGACGACGACACTTTCCCGCATATCCCAGCCTACGACCACACTTTGCAGTGTAGCATCGAAACGCCCCAAATTGCCGAGGCGTGCTAATTCCTCCCGCAATGTGGTCGCGAACTGGCGGCGGTCCTCCTTGTCCAGGGCAGCCCCGGTCTGTGTCATCACCTCAAGCCGCTCCAGCACCGCGTCTAGTGCTGCTCGGATCTCTTTGTTATCCTCTACTGCCAGGGCCAACTGCTGTGCCGCATGCATCTCATCCTTCCAGGACTGGATCTGGTTGGCCAGCAGATTGCTGCCTTTCCCGGCCACCACACCTCCCAGCGCCACCAGCGCAGCTAAGTCGCCCTGTCGAACGGCCTCTACTACCGGCCACAGAGCCATTGCTGACAGAAAGGCATACAAGGATGAAATCCCAATGGACCGGGCTTGTTCCCAACGGTCTTTCCAACTCTCCATCTGGCACGATAGCTGGTCGCGCCAGATCTGAATGTCAAATCCCATATGTGTTTCAGGGGGCCTTACCGCTTAGTCCATCTACTTGGTCCACACAGTGAACATAATTCAGGATTTCCTAGCGGTGACCACTCTATACCAAACAGCCTACGCACAAGTCCTCGAATACCTGGAGTTGTAGATCCTACTCTGAAGCTATCAACGTAAACCTGACCTTGCATGTTAAATATGCCCACGCCACCAGATTCGAGTGTCTCATCTCTAGCATACGCAGAGAGTTCACCATCTTTAAAGAATGCCAGACGGCTTCCACTGAAACTCGCCCTGATTCTGTGCCATCCAGTCTCTGTCCCAAACATGAACGAGGTACCAATGGGTTGCCAAGATACACTTGTTCTAATGCGCTTGAACAACCCTTCAGGGTAATCTGGGCGAGCGCTTAACTGAGCGATATAGTAACTACTCTCTGATATGTTACTCCGAAATGCAATACCGGCAACGCTACCTTTTGGAAGATAGAGATCACATTCTACCTCTCCATTTGCGATATCTGTCACATTTTTCAGGCAAGCAAAAGAATGAGTGGATCGATTGTCTACAAAAGGGAGACTCAGACTAGGTGCAGGCTTTCCGAAATTCGCATCAATGACAGGATGACCGCTTACGGTGCCCCAGGCTCCCAGGCCATGGGTAAAATCGTCCTCAAAAAGCCAAACTACTTCAGCGTCCTTTCTCTCCGAGATGGTCCCTATACCAACCAGCACTAACCAAATGCCGATTAACCTGTACAAGAGAGGCCCTTCCGTTACGCTCAGAGTGATTCCAAACAGTAATGTGACAAAGGGACTCCATAGCACTCCTTTGATTTGCCTGACGACAGCAGATAGGTATCTTAGGGTCTTGCTGTAACTTCTCCGTTTCCAGATCGGAATGTGGGGCGCCATCCTGGTCACTATCGATGTGACGAGAGTCACAACGGCGAGACCCACCACTACCTTGAACGATTCACTGTTTTGTCGCGCGCATGCTATAACAACTGCTTGAAGAGTAGCCACAATCATGGCTGCAACAAGATCTGTCGTAGCCCACCACGGGAGTGCAGGTGGCGCTTTACTCTCTTTGCTAGGATCTGTCGTGGTCATCAGACTGCCAATCTGTACAACCATACACAGAATTAGACTGACTCACACATCCTCAAAATGCCTTTGCAGGCTGACTGGAACTCTCAAGCGTGGAAAGTCTTTCAGCCAGTTCCTAAGTCTTCGGCTCAACTCAGCGTTATCACGGAACTCCGCGAGCATGCCAACATTACGTACTTCGTCCAGAAAACTTGATAACAAAGGGTCCCGATCACACGGTATTCGAGCAAAAACCTGCACCGGCTGTCCAACCAGAAGCGCCTGATAGAACAAACTCATAAGATACGGTGTTATGGTGTGGTTGAGAATTAGAGCCGCCGCGTCATCATCTCTGGCGTGCCTAAGAATGGTGACCTGGTAATTCTCAGATGGATCTTCCGAGATGGCATCGGCATACTCTGGATAGACACCTTCTCGCTCTACTGCTCCTTCAATTGCACGTTTCTCATCAAACGCATCTTCGGTGACCAGAGCAATGAGTATAGTGCTAACTTGCGGCTTGCACTTGCACACGCTATTGCGGCATATGGGACAAAGCGTGTACTTCTCCATTACTATCTGAGCAAACGGCTTGCAGGACTCTGCTACTATTGATTTATATTTTACGTACACACCAACCATCCAAGCAAATAGATTGGCCACTGTTATTCCTAGCTCCTCTTGAGGTGCCTTTGCGCGAAGTGCTTTTGCAATTGCGCCAGCGCTCTCTGTCAAATGCGACATAATATCCATCAAAGGGTAGCTACGATTCGTGACCCCGTACAACTTATCAAAGGCTACAACCCAATCTTCAAGGGGGCGGTCTTTGAGCGTCCCAAACAACGGCCCCTCGAGTCCTTGACGCCGTCGCTGAACTACGGCTTTGTCAGGCCAGTAAATACAGCTACAATTCTCTGATTTCCCACAGTAGGGACAACCATTCGCAAATCTATCCCCCACAGCCTCCCTCAGGGAGATTCCCCGTACATCACAAAATGCGATCAACCAAGCGAGAACATCAGGCAAAGATTTCTCAATACCCCTAAGGTCCGGAGGCCTGGCTACCTGTACCAATTCTCCAATTTCCTCAAGCATCCGCCACGATGTTTCTTTGGGTGATGCAAGTTTGTTTCTATGTCCATACATCTTTCTAAAATAATCTTGCCATTCGTTCAAAGAGAACTTATCGTACTGGAACATAGGCCTAGTTGACATCATTTCCCTCCTCCAGATGATTTACTGAATCGCCAGTTTGTGTGTGAGAAGTAGATGGAATCAAACAACCAAGTCAGTTCTATTGCCAGCAGAAAGAAGCACATCTGGCCCTCTTAGCCAGAGATGACCTAGCAGTCTGTCGGAGTGAAAAACACTGTCACCAAATTCGCAGCTTCCTGCGGCAAAAGTGAGGCGCGAGACATGATTACGGGCTCAGAATCGCACTTAAGTGGGGTTTCCTCGGCAAAATGTGTTCTCTCCGACAGGCTGCTAGGCCAGTCAGCTAACCTTGATCACCACACGATCGACAAGCCGGAACACAAGACCTCTGAGGCCCCACACTCATCTTGAGAGCTGAACGGGATTGACCAGCTTGACAAACAAATAGCCGACCACCCGGCAGGATTGCTCCCCCCGGATAAAGGTCGGCTGTCAACCTTTCATACTACTGACCTCCCCAGCAGACTATGGCTGCGATGAAGGTTACGGTGATGCTATACTCCGATTGGTGCTACTATAATACACAGACTAAGGAAAAAGTCAAACTGAAGAACCAATAATTGTTTTGCCCAGATCGAATTGAGAGAAAAGGGGGTGGAAATTAACTGAGACTGCCGGCCTGTCCATAGCCCTGGTTCTCCCAATAGGCACGACGTCGCCGGAGACGGCGACGCGCAGTCCCGCCTCCTCCAGGCGCGGCACCAGCGTGTCCCACACCCACGCGGCGCCCGGCTCCCGCTCCACGTAACTGACGTAGGCGTCGTAGCGGAAGCCTTCCTCATCCCTCGGTACGACGCCCTTCTGGCCGCCCACGTAGAGCGCGACGGGCAAGTTCTCCTCCAGTTCGGCCTTGAACATAGGATGCTGGTTGGGCTGGTCGCCCGTGACGCGCGGCTGGAGGTACTCGAACAAGTCGAAGATGCGGACCAGGCCGTCGTCGCTAGGGATCCCACCGCGCAGCCCGGCCAGCAGGTGGTGAGTGAAGAGGCTTTTGGGGGTACCAGGCAGTACCCACGAGTACTCGCTACTGCGCGACGAAGCCAGGATGGCCCGCCCCCGCCCCTCTTTCAGCGCATCGCAGCGCCTCGATGAACTCGCCGCCGGAGATGGCCGTCTGCGCCACCGCCTCTGCCGAGGTATACGCCGCGTCCACCGGCAGCAGGTACTCGCCCGCGCAGGGGCCGGACTCGATGCGCCCGCCGTGGCTGGAGACGTAGCAGAACACGGTCGAGTCGAGGTCGCAGCGCGCGGTCAGGCCGGCCAGTGACTGGCGGATGGCGGCCTGGGTGGCGGCACCGTCCAGCAGCAACTGCACGCTGCCCGCTGGGTAGCCGCAATGCTGCGGGTCTACCAGCAGGTCGTGGATGTCCTGGGCGTCCTGGAGGACGGTCGGCGGGAGTCCGTTGACGTGCTGGTAGTTGGCGATGCCGACGACAAGTGCACG
>Ga0307379_10010154_pt1 | contig 12514 bp, 11 predicted proteins | sample UN2MG_FD_202237 | JGI IMG/M metagenome (GOLD analysis project Ga0307379, IMG submission 202237) | Soil microbial communities from Risofladan, Vaasa, Finland - UN-2 | ecosystem: Environmental > Terrestrial > Soil > Coastal area > Acid sulfate soil | place: Finland: Risofladan, Vaasa | collected... | reverse complement strand
GTACGTACCTCCGAGACCTTTGGAGCCCTGGGCAACGGCCGCCCCTCCTCCATGGCCAGAAATAGATCCAGATTAGACATAATCGTCCAGCCTCCGCTGGTGCTTGAGGTCCTGCAGCACCGCACTGCGACTCGTCCAGGTAGGTATGGGGATGTCCATGCGGGTCTGCACATGCTCCATCGCCTGGTCCAAGGTGTTGAACTTCCTCGGTCTCTGCGTCAAGGCCATGCGCACGTTCTCCCTAACGTTCCACACCCCTACCGGCAGAAGGTAACCAGGATGGGCCTCTCGGAAGATGATCGCTCCAGATTGTCGCCTCTCTCTTTGCAGGAGCTCATTGACCGCCAGACGCGCGGCGTAGTAGCAGCCGCCGATCTCCGCGTAATCCTTCCTACCTTCGAAGAACTCATGCGAGGAGATGATCTCCACCTGCTTCCCCAGGGGGTTCCACACAGTATTGGGATACCAGGCCTCGATGAGCTCGTAACGCCAGGAGGTCGGTGTGAGCATGACGCTCCATCGATTGTCCAGCTGGTCCCAGTCGTAAACTCGGAACTCGTTGATGAGCGGAAAGGTCTTGGTGGTCCTCAGCATGTCCTTGCCCAGGATGTCGTCGACCGCAGTGATGCTCCAACGGGTGGGCACTAATCGTCGGTTATCCTCCACGCCAAAAGCTCCGACGCTGAAGGCTTTCTGTATGCGGGAGATCAGCACTTCGCCCTTGTACAATCCTTTGACCGCCTCGGCGGCCTTCAGGTCCGTATCATAGTAGGCCTTCTCCACTCTGTGGTCGTACTTGGGGGTGGATATGCGCAGCTTCTCCAGCTTGGCCGAGGGGCCGAACGGTTGGATGTTGTCATCAAGAACGATGCGTCCCGTAGGTTTCTTGGAGAAGTTGGCCTCAACGTCCACGGAATTTATGGCCAGCGCCAGTTCCCTGGTGTAGTCGACGATGCGCCCTGCGTTCTGGAAGTTCTTAACGTCTACCAAATGTTTCCCCCGGACCAGGCGGAAACGGAAGTCCACGATCTCTTCGATCGATTTGCCCATCCACTGCTCTGGAGTGTCCATGATCATGGTGTCACCCAGGTCCGGTGGCACCAGGGGGCCGATGTCCACCTTAGGATAACCGTAGCGACCGACAAAGACCCCTGGGGGAGAGCTGCCGTGCAGGTCCTGGGTATTTATGAGCTTCTTGGTCCGGGAATGGGAGTAGAACTTGATCATCAAAGGACAGCGGTCCTTTCCGCAGAGGTTCTTGCTCCCTTTGCATATGTGGCAGGGGCTAGAGCTGGAGACGTTCGTCTCTGGGAACGGTGATACATCGAACGGCTGTGGTCCCAGGGTCCTCATGAACGAACGTTCTACCGAGGAATGGATATATGACCGTTTTCCAAGGCGGATCAAAAGTGGGGATGGTCCTTGATGATGTTCAGGGCTTCCATGGATCGTTCCCAGTCAAGGGTGATGCCGTGGGTTATCCCTGGCAGCTCCACTGATTCGTATTCATTCCCATTGAACATCAGGGCGACGACGATCCAAAGGCGTGCCCCACCAAGTTTGGGCAGGGAGATCAATGAGGCGCCGTAACCATTAGGGAAGCGGTAGACCCTTTGCTCTCGTCCCCCCTGAATATCTAGGCAAGCCTTGCAATAACCCTCGTCCACTCGGAACGAATCCAGGTCCCCGTTCATGGTCAGGACTACGAGATACCCGGAGAAAAATGTTTCTTCCTTTGATTTATAGCTATTATTTTATATTCCATGGTCATTACCAGGGGTGTCAGCATACTGTTTTAGGGAACGCTGAATCCGACAATTTTATATAGAAGCGATAAAATACCGACCGTAAGGAGGCTCATTATGGCTTACGGAATGGGACAAGGTAATCAGCCTATCATAGTTCTTCGCGAAGGTACTGAGAGATCTAGGAACAAGGAAGCGCAATACAACAACATCGCCGCAGCCCGCGCGGTCGCCGACTCTGTACGGTCGACCTTGGGGCCCAAGGGGATGGACAAGATGCTGGTCGACTCCATGGGGGATGTCGTCATCACCAACGATGGCGTCACGATCCTGAAGGAGATCGATGTTCAGCATCCGGCAGCCAAGATGGTCGTGGAGATCGCCAAGACCCAGGACACTGAGTGCGGCGACGGAACAACTTCCTCGGTAATTATTGCCGGGGAGCTGTTGAAGAAGGCGGAGGCCTTGGTGGAGCAGAACATCCACCCCACCATTATCGCAAACGGCTACAAGATGGCCGCTGCCGAGGCAATAAAGATACTGGACACCATAGCTGTGTCCGTTACCCCCACCGACACTGAGATGTTGAAGATGGTGGCAATGACCGCAATGACCGGCAAGAGCGTAGGCGGCCAAGGAGAATTCCTGGCCGAGGTCGCAGTAAAGGCCGTCAAGGCGGTCGCCGAGAAGAGCGGTAAGAACTACACCGTTGATGTGGACAACATCAAGGTGGAGAAGAGGACCGGCGGATCTATCTCCGAGACCGAGATCATCGAGGGCATCGTCATCGATAAAGAGAGGGTGCACCCCCGCATGGCTACACAGGTCAAGAAGGCCAAGATCGCCCTGCTCAGCGTTCCCATGGAGGTCAAGAAGACCGAGGTGGACGCCAAGATCCAGATACGTGAACCATCTCAGATGCAGCGCTTCCTGGACGAGGAAGAGGCTACCCTGAAGAGCATGGTCGACCAGATCGCCGCAGTAGGCACGACCGTAGTGTTCTGCCAGAAGGGAGTGGACGATCTAGTTCAGCACTACCTGGCCAAGGCCGGAATATTCGCCGCCCGCAGGCTTAAGGAGTCTGACATGGAGAAGATCGCCAAGGCCACTGGAGCAACCATCGTCGGGAAGATCAGCAACATCGCCAAGACCGACCTTGGATTGGCAGACATGGTCGAGCAGAAGAAGGTCGGCGAGAACGATATGATATTCATCACCGGCTGCAAGAACCCCAAGGCCATAAGCGTCATCGTGCGCGGCGGTACCGAGCACGTTGTTGATGAGGTCGAGAGGTCCCTGCACGACGCACTGCGCGTCGTAGGGGTCGCTTTGGAGGACGGTAAGATCGTTCCGGGCGCCGGAGCCCCTGAAGTAGAGCTGTCCCTGCGCTTGGGCAACTACGCATCCACCGTCGGTGGCCGCGAGCAGTTGGCAATAGAGGCGTTCGCCTCTGCCATGGAGATCATTCCCTGGGCCCTGGCCGAGAACGCAGGCTTGGACGCCATAGACATGGTCATCCAGCTGAAGTCGGCTCATGAGAAGAAAGGCGCCAACTCCAAGAACATGGGCTTGGACCTGGATGCCGGCAAGCCGGCAGACATGTTGAAGTCTAACATCATCGAGCCCTTAAGGGTAAAGACCCAGGCCGTAAAGTCTGCGGCAGAGGTCGCTAACATGATCCTGAGGATCGACGATGTCATCGCCTCCAAGAAGGGCCCGTCGGGACCCCCGGGCGGCATGGGTGGAATGGGCGGCATGGGTGGAATGGGCGGCATGGGCATGCCCGGGATGATGTAAACATCCCAACCACCTTCCCATAAACCTCTTTTCTCATTTTTAATTTTGATATTCATACGGACAATAATTTTAATAGAGACCCAGATAATTCAGCATTAATTATTTCCAAGAAGGGATGAATCATGAAAAAGATGCTTAGCACCTTGATATGTGCCCTAACCCTCCTGGCTCTTCTGTGTTCCTTGGCCGTTCCGGCCGTGGTGGCGATTAGTACGTCTGCAGAAGCACCAGTGTGGGTAAAAGGGGACAAGTGGGCGTATGGAATGGAAAACGATGTCGGAGCCGATTTCGGGGCTCAGTTGCAGGAAGTCAAGGACCTCCTCGAGGGAGAGACCGGAGGGACGGTCAACACACTTGAACTGGACGGCAGTTCCGGCTTCTGGATACTTTTCGAGGTCACCGAAGCTAACAGCGATATCTACGTTTTAAGCATGGACGCCGCTGTAAAACTTCAAATTGATGCCTCGATCTCCGTGACCGCGGAGATGGAAAAGGCAGGTACCTATAGTTACGATCAAGAGCCGGAGACAGAGTCAATGGACATCGAGATCGAGGCCAATGTGGACCTTGCGCTCGTAGTCGGTGTTGACATCACCTTTGAACGCGACACCATGGCCATCAGTGAGATCACCATGAACGTCAATTTCGACGGTGTGGTCGCCTTCACGGCCCAGAACATACCCAGCAGCGAAACCAACTGGACGGACTATAGCACTACCATCTCATATGATGACTACGATGTCAGCGCCGAAATGGAAGCGAACCTGGCAATGGAGATCTCGTTCGAGCCCGCCTTGAACATATGGGACTTCCCGTTGGAATACCGTGACGAGTGGAGCGTGAACTCCGAAGCCACCATCAGCGGCAGCATGACCGGGATGCTGGATGTGAATGGTCTTCCCCAGGACATGAGCGATGAACTCTTCACCGATGAGTTCATCGAAAGCACCGGGTTCAGCGACTTCCCCATCATTTTCGAGCAATTGAACTCGGACGACGGTGATTGGCCGTTCCAGGATGGGATGCTCGAGGAGGTCTCTGAGGACGTAGAGATGACCCTGAAGTGTACCAGCGTCATAACCGTTCAGGACGAATACTGGGGAGAGATCACTGTCTACAAGATCGAGGCCCAAGGAACGCCATTAGAGTTCTATTATTCCCCCGATGTAGGGTTCATGTCCTACTTCTCGATGAACTCTGACGATCTGGACGACATTTTTGATCTGAACGTAGCAGTGATGCCCAGCGAGGAATTCAGGATGGAGGCCGTTGACCCAGCCGTGGCCGCGGACAATATCAACGAGATATCCGACTACCAGGGCAGCATCGGTCCTGATGGCCAGGGTGGCATCGCGGGCTTCTTCCTAGATGCGCCGTATCTCGGCTTGATCCTCATCGGCATCATCGTCGTTGTGGTCGTGGCCTCGATACTCCTGATACGAAAGAAATAGGCAGGACCGAAAACCATTTTCCAAATCCTTTCATTTTATTTATTTTTGACAGAACAAAACGTCGATCCGATGAAAGTACCCATCATTCGTAATCATGGTGGCTCGAACCCCTTTCCGGGCCTAGTTTTATAATAACGCAATCATCTGTCATCCCAATCGATCCAGAGGGAAGGCCCATGAAGATATTGGTTGTATACGATTCGGTCTCACCAGCAAAATTGACTGCCAGAGTGGCCGATACCATCGCTGGAGCTATGAAGGAAAAAGGAATGGAGATCATCTCAGTTCCGATCGAGGACGTCAAACACATCAATGTCGAGGAGTATGATTGCCTGGTGATCGGGTCACCCACCATGGCATGGAAGCCGACAAAGGCCACTCTGAGCTTCCTCAACGGACTGGCCGGAAAGACCTATTCGGGCAAATACGCTGCCGCCTTTGATACGCAGGTCCAATTGATCATCAGCGGTAATGCGACCAAGACGATGGAAGCTAAACTGAAAAAGTTAGGGTTCGGACTGGCATCACCACCGCTCATGGCCTACGTCGTAGATAAGAAGGATGGATATCAGATGAAAGAGGGGGAGCTGGAAAGGGCTCAGAGGTGGGCGCAGGAATTGACATTATCACTTTCAATGAAAGGATGAAGCCCATTGGCCGATCCTTTAATTTTTATTATCATCCTTTCCAACGGTCGGCGGTTGAAACACATCTATGGTCTCAATGATTTAATCTAAGCGGAAGACCGTCTACTGATCATGACCATCAGGTCCATCAATCCCCGCACCGGTGAGGTCATCAAGGAGTTCAAGCCGTCCAGTGAAGATGATGTCCTGCGATGTCTGAACAAAGGCAGGAAGGCTCAGAAGATATGGAACACTGAGTGGGACAAGGGCGACCGCATCGAGGCGCTGAAGGAGCTTCAAGGAGTCATGACCTCCATGAAGGAGGACATGGTCCACACGGAGATGCTGGAAGGCGGATTTCCGCAAAGGGACGTCATCGGAACTTTCAACGGAGCGATCAAAGGGTTCGATCATTATATCTCCGAGGTCCAGTCCGTGGACGATTACGATTTTCCTCTCAACCCTGCCGGATGGCCGGATACAAAGGCCACCATCAATCTGGTCCCTCACGGGGTCATAAGCCACATCGGCATCTGGAACTATCCGTTCTGGCAGACCATGATCAGTTTGATCCCGGCTTTGCTCACCGGCAATGCCGTGGTCTTCAAACCCTCCGAGTACACCACCATGACAGGGCTGAAGATCAAGGAGGCGGTGGAAGGTACCAGTATTCCCGATGATGTCTTCCAGGTATTGGTGGGTGGGGCTGATATCGGCAAGGCCATGGTGACCGCCCCCTTCGATGCCCTGGTGTTCACTGGGGGACGGGGAACCGGTCTCGATATCACGCGTCGCGCCGGGATCAAGCCCATGGTCCTGGAGCTTTCAGGTAACGACCCCGGCATCGTCTGTGCAGACGCCGACATCAAAGCCACTGCCAGAGGGGTGGCCAGCGGGACATTCTCACACGCCGGCCAGGTATGCATACGCCTCAAACGTCTTTACGTGGTAGAGGACATCGCCGACCCTTTCATCGATGAGCTGCTCAAGGTCACATCTCACATCGATGTGGAGAAGCAGATAGGTCCCCTGATCAGAGAGGAGGCTAGGGACAGGGTCTATCACAAGGTTCACCAGGCGATCGAGCAAGGATGTGAGCTCCTGACAGGAGGAGATAAGATGCCCGGGCTCGGATTTTATTATGAGCCTACCGTGCTCAAGGTCAGTGACGATTCCCTGGAGATAATCAAAGAGGAAACGTTCGGACCGGTGTGCCCAATAAGGGTGGTCAAGGACGAGGAGGAGGCGATCATGCTGGCCAATGATAGCGATTATGGTCTGGGGTCTACCATTTGGACATCGGACCCCTTGAAAGGGGAGGCCTTGGCCAGAAGAATGGAAGCTGGCAATGTCTGGATAAACGATTACGGTCGTACCATCAATTGCGGGGAGCTGTTCCAAGGCTGGAAATGCAGCGGCATACCTTCCACCAACCGCCGTATCACCTTGTTCATGAAGAAAAGGACCATCGTCAACCATCAGATATGTCAAGCCAGACCTTATTGGTTCAATTGATCCACCCGGTGCTGCTGGCGATCATGATTACGTTTGGTCTGCTCTCCGGTTCGATGTTCGATCGTAGGTAACTTTAGTGTTGGATCAGATCAACTCCGCGGACATGGTCGCGTTGATGGATATGTCAAAACGAACCTCCTTATCCCAGCCCGAGCGACGGAAGATATCCATAAATCCCAACCCTATGGTTTTTGGATGACCTGCGATCATGGATATGAATGAATTCACGTCTTGTACAGAACAACCGAACTTAGGCATGGCGAGCCCTCCCAATACCACAACTACGCTAGATTTTGATGGATCGAAAGGCTCGTTACTTATCTGGAATCCAGCACCTTCTACCCATGACATCTTTCGGCATTTATCCCATATCGCCCTGGCTCCAAAACCAAAGGACATGTTGCGATCTCTCACGGAATATGCCATCAACTGAGCGAACGGGGGGCATACTGCCTCGGAACCTATGAAAACCACACTGCTTCCGTCTGGAATGTCTACTAACGATCCTCGGAACAGTTTTGTCAAACCAGAAATTCCATCTGCCCTTTCCATGATGTATTACTGTCCGAAGGCATCATATTTCTTTCCCCGGAATGTGAGCTATTCATTGCTCAGCGTTATTTATTGCGTTAATATCGTACCAAGTTTTACATTTCACATTCATTTATTAATAATATGGCTATAATAATATAATATAATAATAAATATATTCAATAATGTATGTAAAAATAATAGATAGTAACTTAATAATCATTAATAATAAAACATATAGCAACTTAAAATCTTATTAAGATCAAATATAGTGTTATAATGATTAATAAATATAGTATGTATCATTACAATCATAATAATAAAATCAATATAATTTATTAATCGATAATATGTCTGACAAATGTCTGATTATATATATTTAATAAAACAATATTCCACCGATTCTGCGGTCATATGTCAGACATTGAGAAAATGAGAGCGGCGGTCTATGTCAGGGTCTCTACCGAAGACCAAGCACGTGATGGTTTCAGTTTAGCCGCGCAGCTCAAGCGTCTGCGATCTTATTGTCTAGCCAGGGGCTGGACCGTGGTGAACGAATACGTCGATGACGGGTACAGTGGTAAGAGCTCGGAACGTCCCAACTACAAGAGGATGATGCATGACAAGGACCTGTGGGACGTGCTGGTCGTATTGAAGATGGACCGTATCCATCGCAATAGCCGAAATTTCACCATGATGATGGACTTTCTTCGATCATGGAACAAAGAATTCAATTCCATGCAGGAGAGCTTTGATACCACGACCGCCATCGGCCGGTTCGTAATGGACACCATCCAGCGTATCGCACAACTGGAGAGCGAGCAGATAGGTGAAAGGGTCAAGGTGGGAATGACCCAGAAAGCATTGGAATGCAAGGGTAATCTGGGTTGTCCAGCTCCTTACGGATATCACTATCTGGGAGGAGAGCTTTGCATCGATGGGACCGAGTCCCTAGTCGTTGAGCGAATTTTCAGAATGGCAGCGAACATCTGTTCGTTGGGTCAGATATGTAAATCTTTGGACGCTCAGGGATGCCAGACCAAAAATGGTGGCGCCTGGCAAAGGGCCACCGTCCATGGAATCCTCACTAACAACATATACCTTGGAAAAATGGTCTGGGACGGCATCGAACAGAATGCACCACAGCTCAAGATCATTGATATCGGTCTCTTCAACGAAGTTCAAGAGCTGTTCGTTGAACGAATGAAATCCAAACGCAAGCCTAAGAGGATAGCTGCTAAAACCTTGTTCAGGAGCGAGGTCCATGCCTAGGGCGGCCATATATACCCGGGTATCGACCGAGGACCAGGCTAAAGAGGGTTATTCGCTAGCGGCACAAAAGGAACGATTGAATGCTTATTGCGACGCCCAAGGTTGGGATATCGCCGGATTTTACATCGATGAAGGGCATTCTGGAAGAAACACCCGAAGGCCAGCGTATCATAGGATGATCGAGGAACGCGACAAATGGGACATCATCCTGGTCATGAAGATGGATCGTATCCATCGTAATTCAAAGAACTTCATGATCATGATGGAGAACCTGGAGAAATGGGGGAAGAAGTTCAGCAGTATGAACGAGTCTCTGGACACCTCCAATGCCGTAGGCCGTTTCGTAGTTGACATCATCCAGCGTATCGCCCAGCTGGAGAGCGAGCAGATAGGGGAACGCACCTACATGGGGATGAGACAGAAGGCCGAGTCGGGAAAGGGCGTGTTGGGCTTCAGGGTGCCATTCGGTTATTACCTCGAAGATGGCAGGCTCATCCAGGAGGAGAACGAGGCCCATGTTGTTCGCTCCATCTACGAACGATATCTGGCAGGTTCTACCATGGACATGATAGCCTGGGACCTGAACAGGGAAGCGATCACCACCCGTAATGAAAGGCACTGGACGATATGGTCGATCAGCAGGATATTGCACAATCCAGTTTATGTCGGGTATCTTAGATGGGACGATCTGGTCATACCATCAGAGCATGCGCCAATAATGAAAGTTCAAAAGTACAACGAGGTGCAAAAGATGGTAGCATCCCGAACAAAGAACAAAAAACACTGTTCGATCTCCCAGTTGCCTGGGGAATAGGCATTGACCCGGATTCGAGTGCCAATGTTATTACTGGCCCATAAGAATGCTATATCGATATAATATAATTATTTTAAATATAATATTCGAAAATGAAACTAGCCAGATGGTTGAAATATTACGATATCAAAAATAATGTTATTCTATTGTACCGGAAGCGATAAAAGTTATTACGATTATATAAAAATTGCGTTGATTTAGGTATGTTTAACGGTTGAATGGCCACTCATCTTTTAACACGTGTTAATAATTTTTATTAACAGTCCTTAATGGGTAAACTATATATTATCATCAGTGATGGATACTATGTTAGGATTGTTAAGCAATCCGATAGGACAATCCGAAGGGAGAGGGGATCACAATGGGAGAGTACGTGCAATGTCGCGGCCAATTCTGTAATTTTTTGATTGCAGTTACCTCGACTAGCAATAGCCTCATCCTTTCTTTATGTCCACAAAAATGGAGTGATTAAATGGCAGAAGAAAGCAATGTACACATCAAGCTAGCTGGAGCTGAGGTACTGGGATTGTTCCTGGTCAGCATAATGGCTATCTTGGTTGGAATGTTTGGACTTGGTGTATTCGACGATTTGAGTGTAATTGCGGGGGTGGCTGCCTTAGTCGGCACTGGCCTCTTCCTTTGCACCATCGTCGCATACCTGAATGAGAACATACTGGTATCGGCCGCCTTTGGTCTGTTCGCTGTGTTCCTGCTGGGATTCGCCGCAATGGCTACCCCAGTATTGACTGGCGCCTTTGAGGCATATATCGCCGCAGAAATATACACCATATTCGTTGGACTTGGCCTGTTGATGGTCGGCATCGTAGCCTTCGCTCAGCCGGTCAAGATCTTGCCCATATTCCTCGTAGTCGCTGCCCTGGCCTTCGTGTGCCTGGGTCTGTGGTTCGACATGGGTGAGGACATCAGGATGGTAGTCGGTCTGCTGTGGACCATCGCCAGCTTAATGGCGCTGTACATGGCAACTGCGATCGCCTTCCTGGTCGTCAAGGGCAAGGTAGTCCTTCCCCTGCTCATAAAGGCCTAAGCGGGAAGAAAGACCAAACGCTTCAAACCCTTTCCATATTCTCTATTTTTTAACAAGATTGAACTAATTCTCCGACCTATCTTTTTGTTATGGTCCTCAATATTTCCCGATGGGTATGTTGCGATCTTCAGGAAGCTATGGGCCAGGTCGAACTTCGATCCGAGCAAGGTATCCGCTGCATAATGGACCCCCTTGGGGAGCTTACTAAGGATGAAGGGGCGTCAATAGGTTCACTGGCCAATTATCTGGAGCTGATCCGAGCTATGGATAATCGAGATATGCATACGTCCATTTCCATCAAACCAACCGCCCTGGGTGCCGCTTATGATCCTGAACGGTGCTCGGACAAGATATGCGAGATAACTAACCAGGCGTGGGGCAAGGGGATCGCTGTCGAGATCGATATGGAGGCTCGGAAGTACTTGGACCTCACAATGGGTGTGGTGAAGCAGCTTGGTAGTTTAAATCGAGGGTCAATATCGGTCGCTGTTCAGGCTTACCTGTACCGAACACCTAAAGACATTCTTGACCTAGCATCGGGCGGGGTTGGTATCAGGCTCGTCAAAGGAACATATTCCGGAGACATCGGAGATCCGGGAGAGGTCCGGGGGGTCATGCTTGAGAACGTCGATCTATTGCATTCATTAGGTCGACCTTTCTCGGTAGGAACTCACGATCCTATTATCATTGGTAAGGTGACCAAGGACCGAAGCATGAAAGGGCTTTTGGAGATCGGGATGCTCAAGGGATTAGGTGATGATACGAAACTTCGTCTTGCCGGGAGGGGGTGGGCCGTAGCGGAATATGTTCCTTTCGGATCGGACTCCTATTCTTACACGATGCGTCGGGAGAACTACCTTCGGCAACTTTTAGAGCTAGGGTTAGAACCGTGCCCATAAACGGCGTTAATTGCATCATTTTTCTGTTAACAATAGTACATTTTTACAATACCTGTTTTTAGATGTAAAATGAGGGGGGAAAACCCATTTTTCACTGCTCTCAAGTTGATGTTAGGGAGTCCGTCGCTTACAAATATGAACTAGTTTGTACAATAAATTATTGAAACTATTATAATCAATAATAATAGTTATATAAATAATAAGATTATAACTGTAATAATAATTAAAATACAGTAAATTAGTAATATAGATATAATTATACATATTATAATTAACAATAGTATTATGGTGATATCCATGTTGGAGAGAAAAACAACGATACAGGTGACCGAGACGACCCGTGACCGACTATACAAATTAAAATTTCGTCGAACCTATGATCAATTCCTAAACGAACTATGTGATATGTTCGAAGATCATGAAAAAAGCGGGTCGGGAAGCACTGCAAACGTTGAATTGTAGATTAACATGAATAAAATAATGATAGTAATGATATCTGCTATAATATAGAGGATAAAATCAATAATCTAAGAAAAAACTCTCTGCTAGATCGGTTCCGAGGCGGCAGAGGGATATTTTATAGTCGCGCAGGTCCAATAATATTGTTAGTGATTTTTCTATGAAAGCAAGTATCGAGAAAGCTCTGAACGATCAGATAAATGCTGAGGTGTATTCGGCCTACTTGTACAAATCCATGGAAATGTACCTTCATTCCATTGACCTTCCTGGAATGGCCAACTGGATGAAAGTGCAGACCCAGGAAGAGCTGGCCCATGCCGAAGGAATGATCCAGTTCATCAACCTACGCGGCGGCCGAGT
>Ga0307379_10010150_pt1 | contig 12515 bp, 8 predicted proteins | sample UN2MG_FD_202237 | JGI IMG/M metagenome (GOLD analysis project Ga0307379, IMG submission 202237) | Soil microbial communities from Risofladan, Vaasa, Finland - UN-2 | ecosystem: Environmental > Terrestrial > Soil > Coastal area > Acid sulfate soil | place: Finland: Risofladan, Vaasa | collected... | reverse complement strand
TAGCAGAGCCAGAACGAAACGGTTGTCATAGAGAGTCACGTAAGCCTCTGTCAGAAGGCTGGGACCCCAATCCACCACCTTCCCGCTGAGGATCTCCACCACCACCTCTCCACCGCTGGTCGGCCACTCCCTCTCTCCATACAAGATCAGTTCGTGGATGGTGAAGCCGATCGCGCCCTCATTGGAGAACACCTCGATCGAGGCGCGCCTTGGAGCCACTATCGTGAGTAGCGCTTCTCCTGTAGAGACCCACTCGAGGGAGAGGCCCCGTTCCTCCGCCGCAGCGACGGAGACGACCTGCTCCCGCTCCAGCCCTCGTATGCGGATCGCTGTTTCGATGTAGGGCTCGGGTGCAGGGAAGAAGAAGAGCACGGCGAAGACCGCGATCAGGGCAACCGCGGCAACTGCGAATCGGGCCTCCTTCCTACTCCGAGGGACGGCCAGGATGTGCCTTCTCATACCCGCTCCCCACTCAGGATAGAAGCCGCCGGACGGAGTATTCCTCCTCGGGCTCGTAGGCGAAGTTTCTGATCATCTCGCCCAGCAAGCCGATGGAGGCCATCTGTACACCCACGACCATAGCCAGAATCCCGAGGAACAGGAGGGGGCGCCACCCGATGCCCTCGCCGAGGAACCACAACCCGGTAAGGTACAGCCCGATGCCGAAACCGAAGAAGAAGAGAAGCGCGCCGAGGGTACCGAAGAGATGCATGGGGCGCTTGAGATAGTACGTGAGGAACAGGACCATTCCGAAGTCAAGGAAGCTCCGTCCCAGCCGCTCGAACCCGTACTTGGACTGCCCGTATTGCCTGGGGCGGTGCACCACCTTCTGCTCCGTCACCCTGTATCCGCGCCAGTGCGCCAATACCGGTATGAAACGATGGAGTTCACCGTACAACTTCAGATCCTGAACTACCTCTCGACGATAGGCCTTGAACCCACAGTTGAGGTCGTGCAACTGGACCCCGGTCAGCAGGGATACGGCCGTATTGGCGATCCTGGAAGGCAGCTTTTTGGAAAGGGAATCCTGGCGCCGGTGCCTCCAGGCTACGACGAGATCATAGTCATGGTCCAGCTTGTCCAAGAGACCCGGGATCTCTGCAGGATCGTCCTGGAGGTCGGCATCCATGGTGATCACCACGTTACCCCTGGCATGCCTGAACCCGGCAGTGAGCGCGGCCGTCTTCCCGAAGTTGCGGCGGAACTGGATCACGCGAACGTGCCCTCTGTCCTCGTCATGGATCGACTTCAGTATCTGGAAAGAGCCATCTTCACTCCCATCATCGATGTAGATGATCTCGTACTCCTTCCCAAGCCCAGCAAGGGTCTCCTCGAGGCCCGCATGCAGAGACAGTAAGCTGTCTTCCTCGTCGAGCACGGGGACGACTACCGACAAAACCACTCGTCGTTCCGAGTCTATGACGTCCTCTTGCTTCAACCCCTTGCCCTCTGCCATACCCGCGACCTCATCATTGCACGGCAACCGTGCCCAGCACCGCTTTGTCGTCCGCAGTCTGGGTCCGTTCATCGACTACGGGCAGCCGCTGACCGGTCTCCAAGACGTACATCCCGATCTCGATCCGATACTTTCCCGGGAGCGTATTCTGGTCGATCGCGAACTCATAATGGTCGGTCACGGTCTCTCCCGCGTCCCAGAACGACGTATGGTAGAACCCGCCCGCAGGCTCGTTGTCTTGCTGGCCCCAGATCGATCCTTCCTCGTCCACCAGGTGCACGAAGACGGTGTAGTCCTCCTCCATCTGCCGCTCGGCTCTCCAGTAAAGCACGACACGCACGGTGTCGCCAGGCTCTGCCATCAGCGGCGCCAGATCATATCCCCACAGGCTCACTGCGCCATCAAAGCTGAAAGAAGCAGCCTGCTCCGGCACAGGAAGGCCAGGAGATCCTCGCTCCACTGTAACATAGTCCAAGATGGCAGTTTCTCCCAGGGGCTGGCCCTCCGCTCCCATCACAGGCAGATGCTCCATCGTCTCAGGCAGATACATGCCCGCCTGCAACCGATACCTGCCCTCAGGCATGTCTTGCGGAAGCGCCAGCTCCCGCGGATCCGAGATGATCTCCCCCTCCACCCAATGCGTAGTTGGGTGCAACTTGTTCAAAGGGGTCCCATCGTGCTGCGCCCACATCCTTCCCTGCGCATCCACCAAGTGGACGAAGACGCTGTAGCTCTGGAGAATGTGCGTTTGCGCTTGCCACCGCAAGGACAGGTTCAATACCTCCCCTGGCTCGAGCTCTGTGCTACTCAGACCATATCCCTGGAGGGCAACCTTATCACCAAGATTATAGTGTAGAGACCGCTGGACAGCCAACGGCGGAGGTGGAGGGCTCTCAGCCAGAAAGACGAACACACCACCCTCCTTGGCCACCAGCTCCATGCGATCCCAGACATACTGGATGAAGTCCAGGGTATAGCGCGTCCGCAATCGGGACTCGTCCACCACGAACCAGGTACGCGAGTTGAACTCCACCACCTCCATAAGCGCTTCATCCGTGAACAGAATGGGCACTCCCCCCCAGGCCTCTATCCACTGCCCATCCTCTTGCGTGGCGTAGCTGTGGAAGTCCTTTTCGATGGCAACATAGTCGCACCCATCCTCGCCCAGGTAGATAGCGCACGGCGAAATGGCGAAGGCCATCACCGCATCCCCCGGCTGGCGGTTGTCCAGGACGTAACGAAAGGCACGATCGTACCCATACTCGCCCTTGGCCAGAACGGCGGTCGCTGGCGACCACGAGACCAGGCCAACGAGGAGGACCGCCAGCACAGTGGTCAAGAGCCTCGCCTGGCTCCGGCGGCGGTCCCAGTTGAGCGAACTCAACCACCCACGCCCTCGCCACACTCGCTCTCCAAACCCGATGATGCGAGACAGAACATTCACCGCAATGAGGTAGAATAGCGGAGCCTCTAGGAAGAAATAGCGGGGGCTCCAGCGTCTCTCATTGACCACGAAGAACATCTCCAGAACGACGAGAGAGAAGAAGATGGAGAAGTAGGCAATCGAGGAATCTTCATCAGACGGGGACAGAACTGCTCTGAAGCTTTGGAGCCGTGCCACCCTCCACAACACGTAGGCCAGTCCCGCGATGCAGAGCACCGTCAACATGGCAGAAAAAGGGAGATCGTCCAGCCCCAGGAAGAAAGGCTTGTACCGCTGGATGGCTCCCAGCAGATTGAAGGACACACCCACTTCCAGTCTTCCTTGCCCCACCTCACTCCAACCAGGAGGCCGCAAACGACGATACAGGTAGAGGCTGCTGGCCATGCCCATGAAGATCAACACGTTGGCCGTGATCACCTTCCTCTGGAAGAACCAACGCCAGCCTCGGCACAAGAAGGCGCACAGCATAAAAGCAGGATACAGAAGCATAGCTACGTTGTGGGTATACACGGCCGCGACGAACGTGACGACGAACAGCCAGCCATAGCCATCCCCATCCCGGGCGATGACCCACTTGTAGAAGAGGAACGCCGCCCAGAGGACGATGAACTGTATCAGAGCGTAATTTCTCGCTCGCCCCCCCCATAGCACCGCCTGAGGCGCGAACGTGAGTATGGCGGCAGCGAGCAGGCCCTCGCGGGCTGAGAACATCTTTCTGCCCACCACGTACACTGACGGTATGGTGAGAACGCTGATGATCAGGCTGGGCATCCTGGCTGCCAGCTCGCTGAAGCCAAGAAGCCAGATGAAGAGAGCATCGATGTAGGTGAACAGCATGCCCTGGGCATAGATTGATCCCGTGGAGAAGACGGGATATCCATGCTCGACGGTCCTCATGGCCACCCACATCGTGGTGTACTCGTCTATGTAAGGACTGGTCGACAGTGCATAGCTGAGCCTGAGATAGAGACCCCCGGCCATCAATAGCAGCAGCATGACCAGTAAGGTCAACCGCTCGTACACCGGTGTGCTGTGGATACTCCGGTCCGGCAACGCCTTCTCAGCGCCTCCCGTTGGCACCGCACGAGGGGAAACCACCACGCTATCCCTGACCATCGCCTACTCCCCGACCTCTACCGGGAGCACATCCACCGCCCGGAACAGCATGCTCAGGCACCTCTGGTCTTCCGCTCCTTCCAACACCTCGCCGGGCACCTCGCAGCCCTCCGGGACGTGAAACCTGACAGGGGTCCATTCTCCAGTCTGGAGCGTGAAGGCGGGAGTGACGTAGCTCTGCATACCCCCCACGTGATACTCTGCGATCAGATTCTCATTCACATAAGTCTGCAGATGCCTGGGCTCCCTGAAAGGGTGCGCGTCGAAGGCAAGCTGATAAGCTCCGTCTCGCTGCACCCTCACGAAGAGCGTGGCGTCATTGACCATCCAGCGCGCGGGCATCCCGTCGACGGTCTCGATGGGATGCCACCGCTCACCCAGCATGAGGAGCGGGATGTCCGCCCCCCCCTCTCCGGCCGCCTCCTTCAAGGTGAAAGCAGCAATCTGATCGTCTTCATACACAGCACTTCCCATCACCTGCGTGAGAAAAGGGATGAACTCCCACACGGTATCTGGCAAAAGCCATAGTTTGTGAATGACGACGTATCTTATGCCCAGCTGGTTCAACACCAGAGTCATACGGCCCTGGTTCACGATGTCAGCGTCTGGTTGCACGAGCTGGTCCAGGAAAGCCAGGTATGGTTTCACCTCCGACGGGAAGCGGTAGCAGTGCCCCCGCACAATGGGGTGTTTGTGAACGGTCTGGTAGTACATACCCCAATGGTTACCCCTCGATCCGATGTCCAGGATTGCATACTCCTCGCCATCGTCTGCCAGGGTGCTGTAGAACTCCGGAACCGGTCTGTCGGAGATGGGAAAAGGGAAGTATGGGGCAAGTTCGAGAGGCACCAGCACCGTGAGCACGCCAGCCACCAACCACCTGACTGCGCGGTGCATGGAGGCACGGAGGACAACCGATGCTCCGTGGGCAGCCAGGACTGCCACCGCAAACATGGCAAGCTCACTGAACCTATCCGGTGCACGAATCCAGTCGTAGAACGGAAGCCCCGTTAGCAGAGCACCCGGCAGCAACACCAAGCCGACTCTGTCCGCGACGGTCTGGTAGGCAACCTGGCCGCGCACTTGAAGCACGGGGCCCATGGATAGTACAGCCCCGGTCGCGCCCAGAACCCACCACAGTGCCAGCTTCCTCCCCATCTTCAATGCGGCAACCAGTGCCAGCACCAATGCAGCAACGCCAAGGTACGCAGGATCGTAGCCCCTCTCTGGCGTCAGTGCGCCCACCAGCGCTGATAGAGGCGCCACGGATTGAATGAGTGGTTGCGATGGCGAAGGCACGAAGAATGCCAGTAGGTCAACGGACTGTGACAGGACACCATGTCTGCTCAGATACTCCAACCCCCCAGTGGCCCGTGCGATCAGCAAAGGCACGTACAGGGGACCGACCAGGAGAACGGCAACGAGGAAGGCCACACCGAGTCCGATCATAAGGCGAGAGTCCCTCAGCCATCCCCGCTCGGTGACTGTCTCGTAGGCAAAGAATACCGCTGTCAGGGGGATCAAGAAATGCGCGGCATGCAAAGGGCTGGACAGGACGGAGAGAGCCAGGAAGATGCCGCAAAGAGCCGCGTTCCTGATGCCCGGCTTCTCGAACAGCCTGATCAGGAACAGTACATACAGAGGCAACCAGTACGTTAACATGAGGTTCAAGTGCCCGTGTACAGCCTGATGGGACCTGAAGGAGCAAAAGGCAAAGACCAGGCCTCCCAGAAACGAGGGCCACTGTCGTCGTGTGAGGTGGTAGCAGAGGAGATAGGTGGTAAAGCCTGTCAAGACATAGGTGGCTAGGAAATGGACATTGTAGGCCACCAGTGGGCCACACAGCAACACGAGTGGCAGAGACGACACCATGGAATACAAGTCGGTCCAAAGAAGGGGAAGGTATGCCCCTTGAGGATAGTAGAGAGATGTGAGATTGCCGAGGTCAGCGTGGAGGTCGATGAGACACCTCTTAGCCCACCACACCTCCCATACGAAGTAGGGGCTGCCAGCTGGGTTGCGTGCGATGTTCAACGATACCGGGTACGTGAAGACCACGGTCAGCAACGAATAGACAAGCAGAGTCGTCAGCAAAGGCCTTTCCTGAAGTCGCCGGCTGGCGACTACCGCCAAACGTGTTACCGTCGATACTGCTCTCACACCCTGCCTCATTCGGCCGCTATCTCCACTGCCCACCTTGGCTACGTCGTCACTGATGTAGCCATTCAGTCAGAGCACCCGCTCGTGACCTGCAGTTCCTGGAAGAGCATGCTCAAGCATCTTTCGTCGCCTTCTACTGGAGTGACTTCACTGGGCACCTCGCAGCCCTCAGGCACGTGTAGCCTAATCTCCGTCCATTCTCCCCCCTTCAATTGGAAGGGGGATGTAACGTACTGTTGCATTCCTCCCACTTCGTACTCTCCCGCGAGCTCGCCGCCAACGAATACCTCCAAATGCCTGGGCTGCCTGTAGGGATGGACGACCAACGAAAGACTATACGGCCCATCCGTGTCCACCCTGGCATACAGCGTTCCGTCGTTGACCATCCAACGCGATGGTACACCCTCTATGGATTCCACGGGATGCCACTCCTGGCCCAGCATGACCAGGGGGATTTGGCAATCCTGGGTTGCGCCGGCCGGCACGGTGAACACAGCGATCTGCTCGTCTTCATACAGGACCGGGCCGAGGCTCGCGGCAAGGAATCGTCCCAAGGAGGCATTCTCCTCCGCGGCAGGGGAGTGCAGCACAACATACTGGACACTCAACTGTCTCAGAATCGGCATGAACTGACCGGCGTTGACGATGTCCTCCTCCGTGCTGGCAAGCTGCTCCAGGTACCGCTGGTAGTGCTGGCTTCCCGCGGGATAGCGATAGATGAAGCCTCTGGCGAGGGGATGCTGATGGACCATCTGGAAGTACATCCCCTCGTGGTTGAACCTCTCGGTTCCCAGATCCAGGATGCCGTAGTCGCCCGCATCGCCCTGAATCTCGCTGTAGAAGGCCGGGACACTCAGATCTTGTGTCGGAAAGGGAAAGAACAGCGCGTAGTCGGCCAGGAGCAGCACCAGCAGCGCGCCCAGCGTGGAAACGCGTGCCACTCGCCCCCACCGGAATCGGTAGAGTGTTCGCACCCCGTAGGCAGCCAGGACGGCGACCGAGAACACGGTGAGTTCCGCGAACCTGGCCGGGCCGCGAGCCCACTCATAGAACGGTAGCTTCGCAAGCAGCGCCCCAGGCAGCAACACGTAACCTGTCAGATCCGCCACCGTGACTTCCGCCAAATCCCCCGTCACGTGAAGGAGCGGACCCAAAGCGAGAACGGCGCTGACCAGTGCGACGATCCCCCACAGTCTGGCCTTTCTGCTCGCCAGCCCAACCATGGCTAGTAAGAGGGACACCACGCCCAAGTATACAATGTAGTACCTGCCAGGCAGCAACTCCTGAACGAGTGTCCGCAGCGGCTCGAACTGCCAGGCGACCGGTTGAAACGACGGTGGCACCACAAAACTGAGCAGCGCCGCCGAATGGCCCAGGACGCCGAATCTGGAGAAATACCCCAACTCCCCTGCCAGCCGGGCCCTCAGCAGAGGAACATATGCCGGCAAGATTATCAGGCAAGCGAGGCCAACAGCCACAAGTGCACACTTGACGAAAGGTGGGCTGTACAGGCGTCTCCTGTCTGCGAAGTGCTGATACGCCAGGAACACCACGGTGAAAGGAGCGACGAAGTGGGCTAGATGGAGGAAGCTGGACAGGATGGAACAACCCAGCGCAATCCCGCAGAAGATGGCGGTACGGGTGCGCGGCCTCTCGAAGAGGCGCAGGAGAAACATAACGTACAAGGGCAACCAGTACGTGAGGGCCATGCTTATTACCCCATGGGCCGCCCGATCCGCTCTGAAGGGGGAAAAGGCAAAAACGGCGCCGCCGATGAAAGCCGGCCAGTGCCGACGAGTGAGAGAATAGCATAGCAGGTAGGTCGTGAAACCCGTTAGCACATAGCTGCTGAGAAGGTGCAGGTTGATCGCCGCAGCCGGACTGAACAAGAGGACCAGGGGCAGGGAGGTGAGCATGAGGTACGCGTCCAGCAAGAGCAGGGGGTGGTGAGCTCCATATGGATAGTAGAGAGCGGTGACGCTGGCCGGACTGGTATGCAGATCGACGATAGACCGCTTTGCCCACCACATCTCCCACATGTACTCGTAGACATCGGTGCTTCCAGCGGGCTTGGTCAAGGGGTGAAGAGCAACAGGGTACGTGCACACCACGGTCATACAACAGTAGGCCAGCAAGACCAGAACCAGCGCCCGCGTTCGCGACCGGCTACACCAGGCTCCCGGTATTCTGCGGGCAACGGAACGAAGCCGCACCCGGATGCCAGTCGCTACAAGCTGGTCCTCACTCACAGCTTCGTACTCTCCCCTTCAGCATCATCGTCTCGACGTACTTCCTGAGAGTCGAGAGCGGTCTCCACCGACCGTCACACGTGTTCCGACTGGGATCCCCGCTCCAATACCCAAATCACGCGGAGCGGATTCCCTGTCCAAGCCGGCGGACCTGCCAATTGACAGTAGTCTCCCGTTTTTCTGCACGCGGAGAACACAACGATGATGCTGCATAGTGAGGCAGCTATGCCACGTGCAGCAAGATTGAGCCAAGCCCGACCCCTGACCACGCCTGGGCGTCGTCAGAGGTTCTGAACCGCGCGCGCCGCGCACGCTCTCCTCACTTCGTTACTTGTCACTGGGCCTCACGCTCCTTCTTGCGTGCACACACCATCACCTCATATCCAGTGCGCACCGGAATCAGCACATCTTGCAAGCCCAGCCTCCTGGCGAGCCCATCTCCGAACGTTCCCAGGGTCCTGTTCACTTTCTGCAGCTTTCCCAGCAGGAACTTCGCGGTGCATGTGAGACCGTCGCTTCGTATCTGCACAACCTCGAAGCCGGACTTCTCCAAGATAAGTTTCAGGGTGGCCGGCGTGAAGTAGTACAGATGCTCCCTGGGCTTGTACTGGGCCCACCGGGAACCTAGAGCTCTAACGATCGCGCTGCTGACGTCCTGTGTCACTATGAACAGAAAGCCCCCAGCTCGAAGCACACGGTGCACCTCCGCGAGCTCAGCGGACGGATCGGGCAAGTGCTCGAAAACGTCGTTCATCACTACCACATCGAAGAATGCGTCGTCGAAACCGACTTCCCGGAGCGTGCCGTCAAGCACTTGCACTCCAACGTGCTCGCGTGCGTAGCGGCAGGCGAAGCGTGACAAGTCCACTCCATACGCATCCCAGCCGCGATTCTGGGCCACGGAGAGGAAGAAGCCAAAGGCACAGCCTAAGTCCAGGACCCTGCCAGGTACGGCGAGTTCCTCGATCTTCTCCAATCTCTGCTCGAACGTCTTTTCCAGGCCTTTCCTCTCGCCCAGATAGTCGGCGTACGAGCCAGCGAAGAAGTAGCCCTCCTCGTATTGGCTCACCAACGCCTCGGAGCACAAGCGAGGATTCACATATGTCAGACCGCATTCCTCGCACCTCACGATCCTGAAGCCATCCTTGCTATGCACAAGCACGCTGCTGCCGGAACCGCACAGATTGCATGGGACGTGCTCCAGGCGTAGCGATCCGGACCCGATGCTATCCACGGCTCTCTGACTCGTACCTTCCGCGGGCATTGTTCCACCGGATTCTGAACAGGTCGCAGAACATGCGCAGTGAGTCCCTCACCAAACGTATCTTGCTGCTGTCAGCATTGAAACGGAGGGTGACTGGCACCGGTTGTATCCTGTAGCCATACTTGCGGGCCAAGAACAGGAGCTCCACATCGAACGCGAAGTCATTCAAAGTGAGCCGTGGAAGGAGGTCTCGCACCACCTCTCTCCTCAGCCCCTTGAACCCACATTGGGTATCGCTGATACCGCTGAAGACCACCATCCCGATGAGGGCGGCATATACCTGACCAGCCAGGTATCTCAGCAAAGGTGGACGCACCTCAAGGCTGGACGCCGGGAGCGCCCTCGAGCCAATGGCAAGATCGTAGCCGTTCCTGAGTTCGAGCAGCATCTTGTCCAATTCGTGGACGGGATATGAGTGGTCCGCATCCATGAAGAACAGGTATCTGCCGCGGGCGCTGAGCAAGCCTCGGCGTACGGAGTAGCCCTTGCCCAGGTTTGCATCGTTCTTCAACAACGTGACCGAACATCCGTCTCTGATTATCGACTCGACGCGCTGAGCGGTCTCATCCTCACTGCCATCATCTACGACGATCACCTCGAATCGCGCTCCCGTGCTCACGAGATGCTCGAGGAGAGCAGTCACCGTTTCGTCAATCATCCGCTCTTCGTTGTAGGCAGGTATCACAACCGAGATGGATATATCGGCGTAAGAAGAGCCAACTTTGCGAGATCGCACGCCAGTCTCCAGTCGACCGTACCAGCTATCCTGGCACATCACGTCACGGATCGGTGGTTCCGGAACACCTCAGCCAGTCGCGCGCGCGGACCCTGGACAGGGCCACAACACTCAGACCCTCGTGATCGCCCTAGTTCTTGCGAGCCACAATCAAGAAATTGATGCACCTGCATGCTCCGCCAAACAGTGCCCGGTCCAGCTTGATCGCCAAGTCACGTAGTGCCTGGAGGACCGCGGGTGGCTCTATGGCCGCAACCTTCCTCCACATGCCTCCTGATTCGGCCTCCACACCCAGCGCCAGATTCGAGGCACTTGATTTGGTGAACGGCTGCGCAAGATTGAGCAGGTACGAGTTCTCGATCAGAGCGACCAGGGAGTAAGACATCCCCATGGTTTCCTGGACCTCAAGGCCCACCCGGGCCAATAGATCACTCAGAGACTCCACCGTGTACAGTCTCCGATGCCCGAAACCCCACATGCCGACGGCCACATGACGTCCCACAGTCGATTCGAGAAGATAGTTGATAGGATCGAAGGTCAGTGGATAGTCTGCATTTGGCACAATGAGGACCAGCCGACCTCCATCTCTTAGAACCCTGCTCATCTCCCTCACGAGGGCTACATCGTCCTCAGCGTGCTCCAACACGTCAATGCTCACTATCTCGTCAAAGCTTCCTGATGCGAACGGTAGCACGAAACCGTCTATTAGCACGTAGTCCGCTCTCTCACCTTCGTTAGCAGATGCCGCGCTCTGAAGCTCCAGGAAATTTATGTCAATCCCCACGACCCTGGCGAAACGGGTGCACAGGTATGGGTCCAGGTACCCATCCCCGCAGCCCACGTGCAGAACTGCCGCTCCACGATCTATCCACCCCTTCGCGCTGGCGATTCTCGATGAATAGGTCATGGAGAGCGCCTTAAGAGACATCCTGGTCAGTCCTCAACCGCGCGTATATACAGATGATATCCAGGGGATTCACATAGAAGCTCAATGGCGCCGGGAACAACCCACCGAGGGATCGCAGCAGCGCGGCAACGGGCCTGCCGTATAGCGCCAGGCGATCAACGAAGAGGTCGAAGGTCACATGTTTGCCGACGTGCATCTGTTTGATGACCTCGAGACCGGCGGCGTTGAGCATCCGCTCCAACGTAGAGTACGAGAAGTAGTGTAGGTGCTCGTTTTGTAGTTGCCAGCCCAGCCACTTCTCTCTCATCAACCTGGCGGGCAAGCTCTCTACGTCAGGAGTCGACAGTACGAGTATACCATCCTCCTTCAGTACTCCAGCGAGCTTTCTCAGTGTCCCCGCCGGGTCTCGCAGATGCTCAATCAGATCCCACATGGTGATTACGTCACTGGAGCACCTTCCGTACTCGCAGCACTCTGCACTGATGTTCACCACGTCAAGCCCCAACTCTCCAGCGGCGCACTCGGCAGCGAATCTGGAGATCTCCACCCCGCTGACGGTCCACCCCCGCTCCCGCGCAACGTCCATGAAGAACCCAAAGGCGCATCCAATGTCGAGCAGTGACCCCGGTCGCTTGAGTTTCTCGATCTCTCTAAGCCTTCTCTGGGATGTCTTGACGATGTTGCTGCGGTCCGCAAGGTAGTTCGTGTAGCCATACTTGAGGGAATCCTTACTGTTGAAGTATCCCTCGGTATAGATGCTCTCTAGCTCCGCCTCGCTGGGCATCAACGCGTTGAAGATCAACCCACAGGACTTGCACTGCACGATTTTGGGATGTAAGCGGTCGAACAGAGGAAGGTGGTTACATTCACCGCAGTAGTTGCACGGTGCCTCCTCTGCATCAAGATGCCCTACCCTCGTGCCTTCCTCTCCACTCATTCCTCTCGTGTCCACATCCCAGGGGCCTCTCTCATCGCAGCCTCCAGGCGATGGCGGCACACACCAGATCGGTGCCCGTCCTGGCCAGCCTGGTCCACAAGGCGATGACGGTGGCCACGTGGACTGGGAAGTAGAAGCTGAGCAGAAAGGCCAGTGTCCCTTCCATCACCCCCAGGCCCGCAGGCGTCACCAGGCTGACGAAACCAGCCACCCACGCTATGGAGAATATTCCCGCCAACACGAAAA
>Ga0307379_10010149_pt1 | contig 12515 bp, 13 predicted proteins | sample UN2MG_FD_202237 | JGI IMG/M metagenome (GOLD analysis project Ga0307379, IMG submission 202237) | Soil microbial communities from Risofladan, Vaasa, Finland - UN-2 | ecosystem: Environmental > Terrestrial > Soil > Coastal area > Acid sulfate soil | place: Finland: Risofladan, Vaasa | collected... | reverse complement strand
CGCGACCCGTATTTAAGATCGCATCACAAGTGACCATCGTCTAGAAGGGAACGGACTTAACGATTGAAATAGAATGGACCAGGTGCTTACAATGAACCGCTCTCCGATAAGGGTACTATGCGTGGACGACGAACCGGACGTGTGTGTTGTATCCAAGGAAATGTTGGAGGCTCTGTGGGACATGGAAGTGGATACCGCACACTCCGCCATGGAGGCCGAGAAGGCGCTGTCCTGTAAAAAGTACGACGCGATAGTGTCCGACTACCAGATGCCCGGGACCAACGGCATCGAGTTCGTTCGTCAGCTACGCCTGATAGGAAATCACACCCCCTTCATTCTTTTCACTGGAAAAGGCCGGGAGGAGGTGGTCATCGAGGTCATAGATAGCGGTGCGGACTCCTACGCGCAGAAGGGCGGGGACGTCAGGTCGGTGTTCGCCGAACTGGCGCAGAAGATACGCAACGCCGTGGCTCGAACGAGGGCGGAATCGGCCCTACGGGAGAGCGAGGCTCGTTACCGTTCCTTGATAGACAATTCCACAGTGGGGATATTCCTGGTCGACCTCGATGGCAAATGCATATACTCCAACCGCAAATGGCTGGAGATCACCTCCTTGAGCGAGGAGGATGCAAAGGGGAAGGGGTGGACCCACGGCATACACCCCGACGATCGTATCATCCTCGATGAAAGCTGGCATAATGCTTTGAAGGAAGGGGGCAAGGCCAACTTCGAATACAGATATTCAGGGAATGGAAAGGACATCAGGTGGATATGGGGTGATGTCACAGCGATGCGTGATTCCGAGGGAAATGTCGTCGGATACATGAGCACCAACGTCGACGTCACCGTGAGGAAGAGGGCTGAACAAGCGGTCCTGGAGAAGGAGAAGGCTATAGTCAGGGCATCCAGCATGGCTCGGATGGGCTACTGGGTCTGGAGGGTGAACGAGGAGGAGCTAGCGTTCTCCGACGGACTGGCAAATATTCTGGGCATACCTCCCGGGTCGGCCACACATCACGATCAGTTCTTTGACATGGTGCATCCGGACGACCGTCTCGCGGTGACGGACGCATTGTCCTTGACCATGCTTCATCAGAAGGAGTTCGACATGGAGCATCGCATGGTTCGGGTGGACGGTTCGGTCATCACCGTCCGGGACATCGTGGAGGTGAGCACCTCCCAAGAGGGTCGACCTGTATATGTGCTCGGAATGGTCCAGGACATCACCGAGTCCAAAGCGGTCAGTCGGTCCCTGCGGGAGAGGGAGGACCTGTACCAGATCGTGTTCGAGACCATGGCCGAGGGACTGATGGTCAGGGACAGCACCGGGGAGATAATCCTATGCAACGATGAGGCGGCCATGATGTTCGATCTCCCCCACGGTGAGCTCCTCATGGCAAGATCAATAGCTGAATCGGAGGTGGTGATGGAAGATGGGTCGCCCTGTACCTTCGATAACCTGCCCTCGTCCATCACTTTTCGTACCGGTCTTCCCCTGACCAATACCCTGCGGGGCATCAAGGCCCGTGACGGGGAGATAAGATGGGTGTCGAACAACACCCGGCCTTACATGAAAGGGGAAAAGATCCACGCCGCGGTGGTATCGTTCTCCGACGTCACCAGTAGGATCCGGTCGGAGAGAGAGCTGCAGGAGAAGGAGAAGCGGTACCGACTGATCGCGGAGAACATGGCCGATGTCATCACCGTTTTGGGCATGGACCTGAATATCACATATGTCAGCCCTTCCACCGTGAAGCTCAGGGGATTCACCAGCCATGAGGTCATGAACCAGAAAATGAGGGAGATATTCACTCCCGAATCCCTGATCATGGTCAGGGACAGCTTAAAAAGGGAGCTGGAGGAGGACCCGAAGGAAGACACCGACCCCGAACGCGTCCTATATTTGGAACTAGAGGAATATCGCAAGGACGGTTCTACCATGTGGGTGGGCAATTCCATCCGCATCATACGGGACGATGAAGGAAATCCCGATTCCATCGTATGCCTGTCCAGGGATGTTACGGAACGCCGGGCGAGTCTACTGGCCCTGCAGGAGGCCAACAACAAGCTGGCAATGCTCTCCCGTCTCACCAGGCATGACCTGATGAACCAACTGCAGGTCCTGGGCGGATGGCTGCAACTGATGCGCCTGGAGGATAAAAAGAACATTGAGATGAGGAACAAGGTCCTCAAGACCTTGGACAATACTAAGTTCCTGATCGATTTCACCGCCGAATACGAGGGACTGGGATCGGTCACTCCCTATCTCATAAATGTTCGAAACGAGGTAGAGAAGATGGCCCGATCCTTGCCCTCGGGCATCATGCGGATGGAGGACCATCTAGATACAGAAACGGTCCTTGCGGACCCGCTGTTCCATAAGGCCCTTTACAATCTCGTGGAGAACGCCGTTCGTCATTCTAATGGCGCTAGCATTATCCGTTTCCGATCCGAGGTGGATGGGCGGTCCCTTAATATCATCTGCGAGGACGATGGCAGAGGGGTGGACGAGAAGGACAAGGAGAAAATTTTCGAGCGTGGGGTGGGCAATAACACCGGTGAGGGCCTGTTCTTCGTCCGTACAATATTGGCCATCACTGGCATGACCATCAGGGAGGTAGGTGGACCCGATGAAGGGGCCCGTTTCATCATCAACGTTCCCGAGGGCAACTGGCGCAAATAGCCTCCACAGTCTCGGTGTTCTCCGAAACGCTTTTGTACGGTTTTTAGTATTGACGGTCTGTCAGCCATTTATCTAATTCCTGGGTATAAATGAGGGAATATGTCGACAGGGGGACGTTCATTTTGTCACTCTGTCCGATATTGAGCGCCTGGGAGAAATAAAGCGTTCGATGTGGGGTGGGGATGTCCCATCGGCATCCGAAGGATGGCGACGAAGTAGAGGGTATGAGAGATGAGAGACCGGTCCGAGATCCTTGCCAAGTTCGATAAGAGCCCCCTGATCACTTGCGATACTACGCTGCGTGACGGTGAACAGGCAGCGGGGATAGTCTTCGCCAACTTGGAAAAGATGCGCATAGCCAAGCTTCTGGATGAGCTGGGGGTGCAGCAGATAGAAGCTGGCATCCCTGCAATGGGCGGGGACGAGAAGAAGGCGGTCAAAAGCATCGCCTCGTTGAAATTGGACGCCTCAATCCTGGGATGGAACCGCGCCAACGTGGAGGATATCGCTCAATCCATCGACTGCGATGTCGATTCCGTGGCCATATCCATGTCCTCCTCGGACATTCATATCAAGAACAAGCTGATGAAGACCAGGGAATGGGTCCTGGAAAAGGTCGTTGAGAGCGTGGAGTACGCCAAGGACCATGGGCTGTACATATCTTGCAATGCCGAGGACGCCTCCAGGGCCGATCCAGCATTTCTTATCGAGTTCGGCAAGGCGGCCAAGGACGCTGGGGCCAACCGCCTGCGATACTGCGATACCATCGGCCTGCTGGAGCCGCGCCGGGCGTACGATGAGATCAAGGCGCTCAGGGAGGCGGTGGACATCGACATCGAGATGCACACCCACAACGATTTCGGAATGGCCACCGCTAACTCGGTGGCCGGCATGCAGGCCGGGGCCAAGTTCGTCAGCACCACCATCCTGGGCATAGGCGAGCGCACCGGCAACACTCCCCTGGAGGAGATCGTCATGGCCTCCAAGCACCTGCTGCACATGGACGTGGATTTCAAGACCGAACGCTTCCGGGAGGTGGCCGAGTACGTAGCAAGGGCGGCCAACCGGGACATCCCCGGATGGAAACCTATCGTTGGTCTGAACTGCTTCGCCCACGAGGCGGGCATCCATACGGACGGCGTGATCAAATACCTGAGCAACTACGAGCCCTATACTCCCGAGGAGGTCGGTCTCTCCCGCAGGATCGTCATAGGCAAGCACTCCGGCCGTCATACCATAAAGCAGATATTGGCCAATAAGGGCATCGAGGTCAGTGACGATCTGGCCGGAGATATTTTGGCCCAAGTGCGAGCCAACTCCATCGCCCTGAAGAGGTCCCTGTCGGAGAACGAACTGATATACATCTACCAGGACTTCCAGGCTGGCGACAGCGACAAGATGCGGGAATGATGCTTCAGATGTGACCTATTCGGTGTAAGTACCTCGGGATCTTTTGTCCTAGGGGGCTAATTTTTTTATCTTGGCATCAACCGATATCCGACATAATGGCGAGCCGGACAACTTCTTTGAATCGTATCGTACGATCTTGTCGAGGAAGACCATTGTCCACTGCTATTGATGTCCAGGACTGTTCAATTCGATCGGCCGATGACGATCCTGGTCAAGGCGTTCAATGCTGGTTATTTGGTATTATTCTCGTCCTCGATCTCCTCGAACTTGATATCGCAACATCCTTTCTTTTTCTTCTCGTCCTTTTTCTTACCAAACAATTTCTTATCCATTCGTCCACCTCCTTAAAACAATATATCTATCAGATATCCAGTAATTATTGCCACGAACATGATGGTGAGCAGAAATGCGATGACTAATTTTCTCTTGAAGATACCAGCCAACATGCTCACTTCTGGTATGCTTGCTCCCGCTCCTCCTATTAGCAGGGCTATAGCCGTGCCCAATCCCATACCTTTATCAATTAATGCCACCCCGATAGGAATTATCGTTTCCGCTCTGATGTACAGCGGTATGCCTATAAAGGCTGCCACAGGAATGGATAATGGGTTGCCTGGTCCAGCGACGGCGACGATCATATCATCGGGCACCATCCCATAGATCACAGCCCCTATGATGACCCCGACCAGCAGGTAAGGTAGCATTCCCCAGAAATTGATCAGGGCGAACTTGGCGGCTTTTTTATATTTCGGATCATCATCGATGGTCGCTTGGTGACCGCCCTTGACGCGTACCCTTTTAACCTCTTTCACCAGACCAAGCCTGGCCCAGACCCTGCCGGACACTACTGCCAACAAGAAGGCAGTCATTCCGTAAATCACCGCCACCTCCCAGCCCATAAAAGCAAAGACCATTCCGAGGATGATCGGGTTCATCAGCGGAGAGGATAGAAGAAAGGACATCGTCGCTCCGAAAGGCGCGCCCGCCTCCAGAAAACCCATGGTCAGAGGAATGGTGGAACAGGAGCAGAAAGGCGTGATGGCTCCGAATCCAGCCCCGACGAAGTTACCGAGCCATCCCTCCCCGCCCATGGCCTTCCTGATCTTCTCTGGCGGGATATACTCCAACATCAGTCCTACCAGAAAACTGATTCCGATGAACAGGATGACCAGCTCAATTGTGATTATTACGAAGAACTCCACCGTCTGTTCCAGACTGTTGATAATGTCCAATATGTCACCAGGTTAGTCTATTTCGAAGAGTTTGGAAATAGATATGAAATTCATGTATTAAAAAATACGTATAACTGCATGCATTGAAACCATCGGTAAAGAAATCGCAACGAAAATTACGGATCAGACATGGCGGTTCGATTCGACCATCCTTTCAGGGTGCGTCTGCCGTTGTCCGTGATGCAGTATATCCTCCAATTTTTCTCCGGGCGTCCTTTGATCAACCCCGTCCTCTCGAGGACGTCAAGATGATAGGAAAGGGTTGAATCATTAACATTTAGGAACTCCTTCAGTACGCACGGGCACATGTCGCAGCAGGCCACTGACCAAAGGATCGTAAGCCGGGTATGGTTGGATACGGCTTTGTACACTCCCACCTGTTCGGCAATATCTTCAGGACTTGGGATCGAGCAGGCAAGTTTTTCTAAGCCCCCGACGTCCTTTATAGCCTTTGCAATGTAATATGGCAGGCCATCCCCATCGGTGGAAACGGTGTCATTCCTTTTTCCTCTCATAACATTTCTGGTATGCTCGAATGGGATATATCAGGATTCATCGGTGAGATCGGTAACCGTCGATAGTTGGTTTGTCAACACATCTCCATTTTCAACCCGGTCCAATCGTAATTTCAAGGTACTTTGAAAATCATATGTAAAAAAGGTTAAGAAATTATTAATAAGTTCCAAATGAGTTACTTCAATATTATTTGAAACATTATAGTACAGTTAAACACGTGAGGGATCCAATGGTCGATGATGCGGGGATGATCATGCCGGTCGATACCGTCCCGAAACGTTTGTCCTTTTTGAACAAATACCTGACCATCTGGATATTCGCCGCCATGGCCTTAGGGGTCGGTTTAGGGGTGCTGATACCGGACCTCGCCAACTACCTGGGCCAATTGAGCATCGGTACCACTTCGATCCCTATCGCTGTGGGGCTCATCCTTATGATGTATCCACCGTTAGCCAAGGTGAAGTACGAGCAGCTAGGGCGGATAACCAAGCAGAAGGACGCCAAGAAGATGTTCGGGACCTCGCTGATCCTGAACTATATCATAGGCCCCATCCTGATGTTCTCCCTGGCATGGATATTCCTGCCGGACCAGCCGGAATACCGCATCGGACTGATATTGACCGGTGTTGCCCGCTGCATCGCCATGGTCCTCATTTGGAACCAGCTGGCCAGAGGTGATTCGGAATACGCTGCCATGCTTGTGGCCCTGAACTCGGTGTTCCAGATCGTATTGTACTCGTTCTACGCCTACTTCCTGATCACCGTGCTCTCCGACGTGGTCTCGCCAGGATCAGGGATCGCCGTGAACATATCGATAGTGTCTGTGGCCATCAGCGTGATCATTTACTTGGGGATACCGTTCTTCGCCGGCATCCTGACCCGCTACGCTCTCTTGCCCCGCAAGGGTGCCGATTGGTACGACAACAAGTTCATGCCAGTGGCTGGAAAGGTTTCTCTGTTGGCCCTGCTTTTCACCATCGTGGTCATGTTCTCCTTGAAAGGTGAGTATATAGTGGAGCTACCTTTGGACGTGGTCAGGATAGCGCTCCCACTGCTGTCGTATTTCATCATAATGTTCTTGCTGTCGTTCTGGCTTTCGATGCGGTTGAACTTCGATTACCCTCACGCCGCCTCTCAATCATTTACCGCGGCCAGCAACAACTTCGAACTGGCCATCGCGGTGGCCGTGGGCGTCTTTGGCATTGGGTCCGGGGTGGCCTTCGCTGCCGTCATCGGACCGCTGGTCGAGGTGCCGGTGCTCATCAGCCTGGTCAACTTATCGCTTTACTTCCGTAGAAAATATTATGATAATAATGGAATAATAAATAAAAAAGTTCGGGGGAATTAGAAGCATGGACCCAAGGACCATAGAACTGGTGGCCATGGCCGCATCGGTCGCCGGACATTGCCAGCCCTGTTTCCGTCATCATCTGATGAAGGCGATCGGGTTGGGAATAGGAGATGAGGACATTAGGGAAGCGATCTCCTTGGCCGCGCGCATCAGTGGGGCCGGAGATAAGCGCATGGCCGAATTCGTAGAGGAGATGATGATCGAAAGAACGGAAAAAACGGTGTGATCAGGTTCATTTTCCCACCAGTTGCATTTACTGTTCTGCTCGGTGGTGCAGACGAACCTCTGAATCCAGCATTGATTCGGTTCCAGTTACTTTTATAGGGCTCCAATGGCGTACAAATCCCATTTATCAGCTCGTCCGTTTGATGAGAACGAAAGGATCGGTGCCGTACGATGAATTCGATATCAGGTCGGTCATGAACGAGGTATCCAAAGAAAAGTTGAAATACTCGATAATGATTATTTCAAAAATAATTGAAATACGGTCGTGATACAAACGTCCAATATATTGTTCGACTCATTAAACAGCGGATTGATGGCCGTTCTGGACTATCTTGCTCAGCACGTGGTCACCTGCCTGATCCCCGCGTTCTTCATCGCCGGAGCCATCGCAGCCCTGGTGAAGAAGGACGCCATCCTCAAATATTTCGGGCCGCAGGTAAGGAAGTTCAAATCGTATTCCGTGGCGTCGGTATCAGGTACCATACTGGCCGTTTGCAGCTGTACCATTCTGCCGCTGTTCGCCGGGATATATAAAAAAGGGAGTGGCATCGGGCCAGCCACCACTTTCCTGTTCGCCGGTCCGGCCATCAACGTGCTGGCCATCATATACACCGCGCAGGTGCTGGGAATGGACCTGGGCATCGCCCGAGCCTTTTTCGCAATTGCAATGTCCATCCTGATCGGTCTGATCATGGCCTACCTTTTTGGAAAGGAACAGGCAGCGAACCAACCTCCGTTCAAGACCATGCCGACGTTCGAGGAGGAAGTGGAGAGACCAAGATGGGTCATCCCGGTTTTCTTCGTCCTGCTGGTCGGCATACTGATATTCGGCGCTTCTCAACTGGATTGGGCGACCAAATTGGCCATAGTATACCTGCTGACCATGGCCGTGGCCGTCCTGCTCATCTACTATTTCAAGAAGGAGGAGGTGACCGAATGGGGGATCGAGACCTGGGACCTGACCAAGAAGATATTCCCGATATTGGTGATCGGCACGTTCTTCGTGGGCGTGTTCGCCTTCTTCGTTCCTCCGGAGACCTTCAGACCGTTCCTGGGGGACAATGGCCTAGGGGCAAACCTTCTCGCTTCCATACTGGGGGCGGTGCTATATATGCCGACGTTGTTGGAAGTACCGATCATCGGGACCACCTTCGGTTACACCACTGGTGTAATGGCCTCCGGTCCTGCGCTGGCGCTGCTCCTTTCGGGACCGACCACCAGCCTCCCATCTATAGTGGTGCTTACCAGGATCATGGGTTGGAAGAAGACCCTGACCTACTGGGGGCTTTCTGTTACCATGGCCACGTTAGCCGGTCTATCGTACGGATACGTTATAGGATGAGCCGATGATACGAAGGGCGATGAAGGAATAATGGAGATGGACCGATGAAGATCGAGATAATGGGCACAGGATGCGCCAAGTGCAAGAAGCTCTTTCAGCAGGCTACGGAAGCCGTGAAGGAAATGGGTATCGAGGCTGAATTGATCAAGGTCGAGGACCTACAGGCCATGATGGACCTGGGGGTCATGATCACTCCTGCGCTCTACATTAACGGGGAAGCTGTTTCCGCCGGACGTGTTCCCGGAAAGGAAGAGATCAAACGAATGCTGACGGAGGCTGGGAAGCAATGACTGGGAAACCGAGAGATGTCTGTACGTGCGGCTCTCCCAAACTAATGGTGTACTCATGTTCCGGGGCATCAAACGTTGGTCAGCTGGCAAATGATATAGCGATCAACATAGTTGAATCCGGGAGGGGTTCCATGGGTTGCCTGGTAGGCCTTGGCGCCCACGTATCTACGATGGTGCAGAACGCCAAGGCCTCCAATAAGATCCTGGTGATAGACGGCTGTGCGGTAAAGTGCGGACGGAAGACCTTGGAGCACGCTGGCCTGGCAAATTTCGATACCGTGGTCCTAACGGACATGGGTGTCAAGAAGACCTACGACCTGAAAGGAGACCTAGGACGGGTGAACGAACTGACGAACAAGGTGGTCGCCAAGATCGCCTGGGTAAAACCTCTGGCGAACAAGGATGGACCGACCGAATAGGATCGTGGTCGTTGTGGCGGATAGGGTTGAACGAAGAACGGGCTGAGGTGTAAAAATGACATCGAAGGTCAGAGTGCACATGAACATATGCGAAAAGATATCGACCATCACGGTCACGACCAACGAGGACGGTAACTATGATGTGCATATCGCCACCTCCTGTCCCAATGTCAAGGAGTTCGGGGAAGGTCTGACCGATCTGACAATTGAAGACCTGGTGGACAAGGTCAACAGCAGGATAATCAACCGCTATCGCAACGTGAAGATGAGCGCCAATTGCGCTGTACCTTCCGGAGTTCTGTCCGCCGCTTGGTTGGAGGCGGGAATGATCGCCAGATCAAGGGCCAGAGACAAGAAGTGCAACGTCATCGAGTTCCTGCCCGAGTGATCCAGCGATCTAGTAAATACGGACCATCTCAACTTATTTCTCGTTCCTCATGGCCCCGTTGATGGCTATTTCGGCGATGTCCACGCCGTACATCGTGGAACGGATGATGGAATCAAGAACAGTGTTGGTTATTATGGCCTCCTTGCTGTTCATGGTGCGCAGCCCTTGTCCTAATTTTTCGCACCTGCGTACCACATCCAGACCAGTGTCAATGACCTCGTTGGCCTTATCGATGTTCTTACGGAACAGGGCGTCCATGCCATCTTCCAGGACGACCAAGGCCTCGATGCTCAGCTCCTTTATATGATTCGCTGCAGCGAGCTTGTCGTCATCCTTGATGCTCAATAGAACGTTGCGGGCGATGCGCACAGCATGATCGCCGATGCGCTCGATGCCGCGGGCCACCAGCATCAGGTCGTTGGATTCGAAGATGTCCAGTCCCATGCGGTCCCCCAATCTCCGGTCCCGGGCGATAAGGTTGTTCTGTTTGACCGCCATCCAGTACAATCGGTCCACATCGGTGTCCCGGTCGATCACGTCCTCGGCCAGACCGCGATCCTCGGTGCGCAGCGCCTCCACCGCATCGGAGTGCATGCTCTTGACGATGAGGTGCATGCGGCGCACGCACTTCTCCTGCGGCAGTTCGATGGGGTCCGAAAGATCGTGCATGATGATGCTGTTGGCCGTCTCCTCCACGATCTCCGGTCCTATGGCCATGCGTGAGAACTCCCGCACCGCGCTCTTGGTCTCCGGATCCATGCGTTCCTTGGAGCGCACCTCAATATTGTTGTATCCTACGAGATAGGCGCCAATGAGCTTGCGCGTCAGGTGCTCAGTGCTCTCCTTTTTATCGGTCCAGATCTCCCTTCTAAGGACCTCCTTGCGCCGTTCGATCTTGGTGTCCAGGACAATTGTTCCGTCAACCTGCACCGCCATGGAGACCTGGTCGCCGGCCTTGAGCCCCGAGACGTCCACCCAGCCCTTGGGAAGGGAAACGGTAAGGGTGGACGCGCCTGTCTTCTGCACTCGGCGCAGCTCGGTGTTCATATCTTCCCCTGTTGCATGAATATACATATCATTCTATTGTATATACAATTCTTACTGTTTTTATTGTATATACATAATATTCAATTAAGGACTAAAATTTCATAAAATATTTTTACTATATACAAAATGCAAGAATATATTCTATTTCGATAACGTATATAAACAGGGCATTAGTAACTCGTCCTTGAGAAAATGTACAACGAGCTGGTCGATACAGGAAATGATGTTCGCGGTCTCGTCTGTGAGACCATCGATCCTCCTATTAACGTCCTTAATGTCTGTGGCGGCGGCTCTTATTTTTTCTTTATGATACAATGGTGAACAAATGGAGAACAAGGTGAAATATCTAGCGATCGGTGTTGTTGCCATAATCATCATGGCCGTCATCGGCGCCTTGGTTCTCAGCCAGAACGATGACGGAGATCAGACGCAAAGCACCGTCATCAAACAGAAGGGTTCCGATACCATGCTGGAGCTCTGCCAGATCTGGGCTGAGGAATATAATGCTGAGAACGCGGCGGTCGAGGTCGAGATATCCGGTGGCGGAAGCGGTACCGGCATCAGCGCATTGATCAACAAGCAGGTGGATATCGCCCAGGCCTCCAGACAGATAAAGGCCAGTGAGATGACCGCCGCTCAAGCCAACGGCGTTGACCCGGTAGAGTTCCGCGTGGCCATCGACGGCATCGCTGTCATCACTTACCACGACAACCCGGTCAGCGTTCTGACCAAGGAGCAGTTGAGGGGCATCTACAACGGCATCATAACCAACTGGAACCAGGTTGGCGGTAACGACGAGTCCATCACCCTCTACGGAAGGCAGTCCTCCTCCGGTACCTACGTGTACTTCCAGGAGGACATTCTAGGCACCGAGAACTACAGTGTCAACATGAACATGTTGACCGGCAACTCGGCCATCGTCAACGCGGTTCAAGGCGACGAGGGTGGCATAGGCTACGTAGGCCTGGGCTATGCGGTGGAAGCCACCGGGATCAACATTCTGGGCCTCAAGGAGACCGCCACTGACCCGGTATACTCACCGATCGACGAGGAATCGGTCCTTAACGGTGACTATGTTTTGGCCAGGTATCTGTATATCTACACTGACGGCACCCCCAGCGACCAGATCGGCCACTGGATGAGCTGGGTCCTGAGCGCCGATGGTGGCCAGGCCATCGTCACTGAGCTCGGCTTCTACGCCCTGCCGCAGACGGTGGCAGATCAGGAAATGGCCAAGCTAGGTTGATCGAAAATATTGACAAAATCCATTTTCAAACCTTTTTCAAACCAATTCCAATCCTTTATTAAATCCCTTAAAAAGGAGCGTAGTTAGATTGAGACTCAAGTCAAAGACCGATGGCGGGAAGGTCAGGCCCAGACTTCGCCGCAACCCCCATCTGACGCCGCGCGAGAAGGTCATAGAGCTGATGCTCACCATCGCGACCTGGTCTTCCGTTGTGGCCCTGGCCGCGGTCTTTGCCGAACTGATGTTGGGGGCCGTTCCCGCTTTATTCAGCATCAACATCATCGACTTCTTTACTGGGACGGTCTGGAACCCATCCCATCCTCTCTATCCTGTTTACGGTATCTTACCCTTGTTCCTAGGTACGAT
>Ga0307379_10010147_pt1 | contig 12517 bp, 14 predicted proteins | sample UN2MG_FD_202237 | JGI IMG/M metagenome (GOLD analysis project Ga0307379, IMG submission 202237) | Soil microbial communities from Risofladan, Vaasa, Finland - UN-2 | ecosystem: Environmental > Terrestrial > Soil > Coastal area > Acid sulfate soil | place: Finland: Risofladan, Vaasa | collected... | reverse complement strand
TGATCCAACATTCCGCTTTATACTCGTGGAATGTGAATGATATTAAGATAGTAGCTCCTCTGAATGAAGTGGGTCTGAAAGAGAAATGTGCTGGATATCCAAATTTGACTATGATAGAAGGTGTGAGACGTGCCCGGGAATTAGGGTTCAGTAATCAATGCCCCATTGTGAAAGATTTAATAGCTGCAGCTCTTCCTCATTTTAATACTACTATGGTAGCCTTGATTAATTCAGACATTATTATTACAGATAACTTTCTTGAGAATGTACAAAAAATGGTGCATAAGTATGGCTATGATATATATGCTGTAGGAAGTCGGTATGATATTCAATTAAATTATTCTGTCAATGATGAAGAGACCTATAAGAAAGTTCAGCAGGAAGATCGTAAGGTCTATGATGTTATGACCAGCAGTGATATTTTCATAACCAGTAAATTTATATGGAGGAAGATTATTCATGATATGCCAGATTTTATTTTAGGTCGGTATGGGTGGGATAATTGGCTTCATATGTATGCTGAAATTAATAGTCTTAAAAAAATGAATTGTTCTGAAGCTATTCCTATATTACATTGTGTGCATGATCATATGCATATTTTTAATCAGGAAAAGGCAAAAAAAGAGGCCGCAGCTTCATCTCAACATAATATAGGTTTATGGAATAAGGTAAAAGATGTTTATGGCACTACTAAAATAGGAACATGGCCAAAGGTTGAAATATGAAAGATATAGAAGATGTTCGAGATTATTGGGATCGTCAGCCCTGTAATATAAAGAGATCCAATTCAGAACCTGGATCAATTTTATGGTGTATGGATACAGAGGAGAACAAATATTTTGTTGAACCTCATATTCCGGAGCAGGCTGAATTTAAGAAGTGGTCAGGAAAAAGAGTATTGGAGATAGGTTGTGGTATAGGTATAACTGCATGCTCTTTTGCTAAACATGGAGCCTATGTTACAGCAATCGACCTGTCTGAGAAATCCCTTCGATTAGCAAAGATTCGAGCCGATTTACATGGTGTGACTGATAGGATAAAATTTCATCAGGGTAATGCTGAAGAACTTGATAAGATAGTTCCTTTAGAAAAGTATGACCTTATATGGTCATTCGGGGTCATCCATCACAGCCCTAATCCTGAGAAGATTGTTGATAATATTAAGAAGTATATGGCAGTTCATACAGAATTGAGGATAATGGTTTATAATAAAATGAGCTGGAAAGTCTTCTGGATTTTTTTAAGATATGGGATGGGTGCCTTCTGGAGAATCGATAAATTGATAGCAGACCATAGTGAGGCACAGACGGGGTGCCCGGTAACCTTCACTTACACAAAGAAATCTGTTCAAGGTCTGTTAAAGAATCTTGAAATACGTAAGGTCTCGATAGAGCACATCTTTCCTTACCGTATAAAGGATTATATTCAACACAGCTATGTAAAGGTATGGTACTTCAGATGGATGCCTGAGAATTGGTTTAAATGGCTTGAGAAGAAATTGGGATGGCATTTGTGTGTGACGGCATCTTTGTAATTATTTATTAATACTCCTGAATATACGACAGAGAAAATTAACGAAAGGATTTCTATATGTATCAAAAAGTCTCAACACCAATAACAGCACTCGCAGAAGCTATGTCGGAAGCCTCCATGGATGTGGAAGCAAAAAGTAACTTTGTTCAACAGGTCAAAAAAGAACTGACTGAGGATCCTGAATTTAATAAGAAAGTGATGGATGTTCTTAAGAATGCTAAGGATGTGGAAGCTCTATCCAAACCAGCTTTGTTCATTACTATTCTTTCATTGATGGCCTCTATATGGGCTGATGGAGCAAAGAAAATGTTCCAGGGTGGTTCATTCAATGAGAATCAGGCTGATGCTATTATGAATGAAACCATAAAAAGAGGCATTGATAATCTGAAGAAAAAACCTCAATCAGAAAAAAGTCTCAGGTCTCTGATAAAACAGTATACTCAAGCCGGTATTATCTCAAATGCTGATGCTGAGAAGTATTTTGGTGTTATAGATGCCGTGGTAACTAAGGCATAAAGAATTATTTCATTAGTGATCATTTAGATTAACCTTACGACGTCACTTAAAAAGGCGTTGTAAGGTTATGTGATTTCCCATATTGTTGTTTGTTTTTTTCCTTGGGAGAATGTCCGGGCTTCATATTTATTTAAAAATACATCCATAGCATTACTGTACTCAAAACGTTCTGAGTTATTGAGTATGAGATAGCCATCTTTTTTTACTTTTGAAACACCTATAGGAATACAGGATGCCCGGGATCGTCCATTTATAAAGACTATATGGAAAGCTTTATCTGGGAATCTATTTATGTATTCCACATATTTCTTAAAATTATAATTAAGATATTCTTCCTGGTTTGATCCAAAACTGAGGTGACTGTAGGGTACGGAAAAATCTATTTTAGCTGCTTCAATAAGTATGTGATAGATTTTAGTCTTTTCAAAGTTAAGTTTAAGATTTTCTACCTCTTCATAATGTTCTGGATCATGTTCTATCGTTATGAGTTCTTTAACACCATTATTAGCAAAGAAGAATGTCGCGTCATTGGTGCCGTATTCAAAGACTCTCATATTCTCGGAGAATTTGTCTTTTAGCCATTCAGTCGCTTCATATACCATTTTATAATCCTTTGTTTATATAAATAAATCAAACAAATTTGATAATTTTCCACATGGGTTAGTATTTAGGAAGATCACATTTTTATTTGCATTTTTTATACTTATCCAAGTAGAGTATGAATCATTTAAATTTTTATCTCCCTCTCCTGAGGGATTTTTAGATATAGGCCACATTCCTGGTCTTTGTTCTGCTCGTGACCATATTATATCTTTTTTAAATTCAGTATTGCTACAATATTTTTGACCTTTTTTATAATTCAGGTCCACACCTACTAGAATAAGGGGGTTACAACCCATTATGTGTGCAAGATGAGACGTGACATGGACAACATCTGTGCCTACTATTAAAGAATCATCTTCTATGTTAAAATTCATATTTTGGGGTTGGTTATATCTACGGTTAAAAAAATATGATTTTTCTTTAATTTTTTCATACTGTTCAATAACTGCAGGTAATTTAATAAAACTTGTTCCGCTACAGAATGCTATTTTATCTGATATTTCTCTTCCGTAATCAAAGAAATTAGCTTCTGGAATAGCTCCATCTGTCATACAAAAATAATTACAGCGCTTTAATGCCGTTATAGATTGATTACAAGCAAATATTATATCCTCTTTGTTTATTTTGTTAAAATCAAAAATGTTAACTGAATAGCCGCTTCCAAAGATAAAAGCGCGGTTTTCTTTGTGTATATTTTTTACTAAAGATAAGGAATTAGTGTTTGTTATCATGCCATTTTTCCGCATGTTTTCTTCCATGAAGAGTGCCTGTGCAGTTACAGCTTGAACAGGGGAAAATAGAACGTTCACCTTTAAAAAGCAATTTTCGATATTTTTTATATGTTTTACTTACCCATAGATCGTATATGCTGTTAAAAGCTATATTTCCACATTTAATCCGTCGATGCCAATCTTGAGGGCATAATAAAACATCTCCGTTCCAATCTATTGTCATTGAATAATGAGGATAAAAACATTCAGTGTTTTGATTCACTGTAGGCTGATTACCTACGTTAATTACTCCAGCTCGGTTTGTTAGTTTAATTCCAAAATCCTTTTCAGAGTTATACCATCTATCTCTTAGGATATATTTAGAAAAATTTGTAGTATTAAACATTTTTTTAAAAGATATTTTTTGATTTGGTCCATCGTATATATTTACTATTAAGAAAGACAAACCACAATTATTCATTTGATTTATTTTTTCAATAGAGAGTAAATCTCCATTAGTACACATTTCAACATGAGATACCTGGGATAGGATTTGAATAGCGTCTATTATAAGAGGGTATAACATAGGTTCTCCGTAGCCAGCTAGCATTATAGTACCTTGGAAATTGATGTCATATAAATCTTTGGCTATTTTGTGTAAAAGATTAATATGCATATATAAATCTTTTTGGTTCGGAGCTATTGTATTATTACCTTTTGGACAGAATACACATTTTCGATTACAAAAATCAATGAGACTAAGTTCAATCCAGGATGGTATTGGTATCCCATTTTTTATGGTAAAAGAATGATCTATTAATGATTCAATTCTTTTTATATTTTCTTGAGTTTCTTTTGTTAAATTAGTCATAATTTTCTGGCTACAAAAATGCAGAATCCTGTATTTTCATCTAATAGATTGTTAAAGGATTTTATGTTTTGATGAAAGAAGTAAATGCTAAAATTTGGAAAGCATTCTTTTATAGTAGAAAGAAGCTCATCTTTCGGGAGCTCATTTATATGGTACGGATTAGTAATATAGGGTTTATTATCACGGTATCTTAACATTGGGGATGAGCCTATAAAACAACCTTTTGGAAGCAGCCATGTAGCACTTTTTTTCAGGAACTCAATCATATCTGATTTTGATATATGCTCTAGTGTCTCTAATGATACAATAGCCTGTAAACTCTCTTGACCAAAACTTGTATCTTGCAATGGTAGGCACTTATACAATATATTATTGGCTGAATTGTTTTTTTTTGCAAAAGTTATGCTTTCTTCTGACTTATCTATGCCATAAACCCAATCAGCTTTTTTTGATATTATTTTTGAACCATATCCAGATCCACAGGCACAATCCAGTACCCTACCATTTTCTATAAAAAGAGAAGAAAAAATATACCGGTGTATATGCTTTTGGTAATTGGTATCTATATACTCTTTTGTCTCAGTTATATATAATCGCTCAGGAGAGAATAAAACAGAGATGTCTTGAAGAGTTACATAGCCTTTTAATTTTTTTTCATCTATGACAGGAAGAATTACTATATCATTCGTTCTCATTATATGTAAAGCTGTTGAAGCACTTTCTTCAGAGGACACATATATAGGAGAGACATTTACTTTAATATCTACATTACTTATATTTCCTTTATATAAATCTAAAGTTTCTCGTATATCACCTGCTGTTATTATACCGTAGAAGTCTTTCTTGATTACGACAAAAATTATTCCTTTATTATGATGTTTAAAGATATTCATGATATTGTTGTAATTTAAATCTGACTTCTCTATAGTGCATAGAGTAGGTTCATGTATAAAATCTTTAATCTTTATTTTGTCTATGTCTGTCATAGTTTCTCTTCTATTATGGAATAAAATTTAGTCAGAAATTTGGAGGCTGTTAATTCATTTCCTATAGTTACTGATATCCATGTATTTATATTTGGAAAAGCTGTTAGTTCTCTTACCCATATATTTTCATCTTTTAATTCTTCACTTATGCTCATAGCTCTTTTAGGAGAGGACATGTTAATAAGAATGGTATTAGAATAGGAGCCATGTACTTCAAAACCTTTTTTTAATAGACTGTTTTTTATAAATGTCCGTGTATTAATTACTTCTTGTATGTACTCATTAAAATATCTGAAGTTGTCGATTGCCCATCCAGCTATGGCTATTGAAAGGCTATTTGTTTCATAAGCTAGCCGGCGTGATGATAGATAAGATATTAATTTTTTATTTCCAACAGTGTATCCGAGCCTTATTGCGGGTAATCCAAAACCTTTAGAGAAACTTCTCATTACAAGAAGGTTACTTTTTTTGGTTGCCATGTCTATCATTGTGGGTGCTCCGAATAAAAAATAGGCCTCATCAATTACAACAAGGACATCATGCCATAGGGCTATTTTAACTATCTCGGAGATTTCTTTACGACTGAAGACATTTTCAACAGGCTCATGGGGATTTGGTATAAATAATATATCTGTTTTTGGTATAATCTCTTTTATCTTATTTATATCAATAGTTAAATCTTGTCTTGATTGGATTTTTGTCAGAGTCACCTCATACATTTTTGCATAAATCTCATACATTTTGTATGTGGGAGACAGAATGGTGGCGTATGAAATATCAAAGGATTCAAAAATTATTTTTATTGCATTGTCAATACCTGAAGTGATCATTATGTTATCTGATTTAATATTTATGAATTTGGACAATTTTATTAAAAATGAATCAATATCAGGGTATCTAGATAATTCATTTAAAGGAAGACTATTTCGTATTAATTTTTTGATGGATTTTTTATAGAGTTCTGGACGTGTATTGCGATGGAGCTGTAGTACTTCATGGTCAGGTAAAGGTACTCGAATGCGGTTTAATGTCTTATATTTCTTTTTCAAAATTATATTATTTCTTTTATACAGGCAGGATGCTCTCCTATAAATGGAGAAGTCCTTGCCCCAAAAATAGGGGTATTGTTATTTATTTTCCATTTATCCCATAGTATAGGATATTGGTTGTTACGGAAAAATTTGGTTTTAAAATCAATTTGTTTCTTGTTGACACAGCTGTAATGGTAGAGTTTAATGCCCATAGAATTTGTCTGATCCCTAGTAATAACTTTACCCTTATTACATACAGTCCCATCAGCTAATTGATATTCTGGTGGTTCATGAGATATCCAATGAGATCCAGGTGTGTTTTTAAATATTCTCATCCAAGGTATACCATTACCCCATGGCTGATCATTACCCATAGCTGTTTGATACCCCCCAAAGAAATGATGAGCATAGAAGTGTATTGCATCAGGTTTATCGGTTTCTAATAGGTGAAAAATTTTGGGAATGTCTTTCTCATGATAAAACTCATCTGAGTCTACTTGCCATAAATAATCACCTATGGCAAATTTTGCTGCGGCATTGCACATTGAAGTTTTGCCATTCCAAAAAGTCTCTCCTAAAATCAGTTTTACTTGAGGGTATTTGGCACTTAAAGATTGTAAGATGTCTACAGTGTTGTCTGTAGATTTACCATTGGAAGTGAAGCTCTGGGTGTCACCATCCCAATAATGCCTGTTTGCTTTTGTGGCCCCTTCTACAATGATAATTTCATCTGCTACCCCAATCCATTGCTTAATATTTTTTTGAAGCATGCCTGTAGGTAGAGTGTCCTCTGCATTAAAGACAATAGTCTGTATACTAAGTTTCAAACTTTTCTCCTACAGGTAAGAAAACCGTTTCTCTTATTTATCTCATCTTGAATAATTAATACATCATTACTCACTAATAATTCCTCTCTTATTTTGTCCCCTTTTAGAGCTTTTGTATCATCTACAATTAGATAATTAAATCTGTTTTTAAGTAAATTGTATTCTCCATAGGTTGAGAACTCTCCTCCATCTAAGATAAGGAGGTCTATTTTTTGAGGTAGTATTGCGAAATAATTGGAGTTTATTTTACAATTTTTTAAATCCTCATCATACCATTTTTTCTGGACAGCTCTTGAGTATTCTGAAAAATATTTATCATCAATAGAATTAAAATCAAAAAAGTCTTTTTCTTCTACTATACCGCCAAGGAGAATTTTAAAATTCGGTAATATCGGTTGATTGTTTTCTATTGCCACTTTCCACATGTCTAAACAAGATTCAAAAGAAAAGACTTCGTAATTTTTCTTATCACTATCTATAATAGCCTTTCTTATACAATGGGTAGTTCCCATACCGTACCATGTGCCTATTTCAACTATGTTTTTTATATTATCTTGTTTAACTATATCTGAGATTATTTTTCCTAATTCAGAATTATAGATTATTTGACCATTAATAAGTTCACTCATCTGTATAATTCTCCACAATTTGTTTATTGAAATTAATCATTTCTTTTAGTCCTGGTCCTGCATGAGGGAATGTCGGTGTATAATGGTACCTCATAACACAATCCGGCCATACAATGCTCTTAGTGGAGCCTCTCATTTCTTTGGAAGATTCGACACTCCTATTGTTATCTTCAATAATAAATTTACAAGGTAGACCCAGGTTGTGAACATATTTAACAGCTTCATAAAAATGCCCCTCATCTTCTGCTCCGTCCCCTATAAAACACCAGACAGTCTTTTCAGATTTTTTTAGTTTTAATGAGAGAGCTACGCCTGCTGCTATAGAGCATGTCCCCGCAAGAATTGAAGATGATAAAAAATTTAATTTCTTATCAAATATAAACATACTTTTCCCTTTTCTAATCTTCTCTTCGAGCCTACTCGCCTCACCTCCAGCTAATAAATAATGGTAATGTGATCTATGTGTTGAGAAGATGTAATCCCCATCATTAATATCCTTAAATATTTCTATAAGGGAGTTTTCATTTCCTCCTGAATAGTGTATTAAAAATGGCAGAACACCTTCTTTAAATACATCAACCATATGTTTTTCAAATTCGATTAACTCTTCTCTGGTTTTTTTAAACATAGTTGTCTCCATGACAATCTATTAATTCATGTATAAATAGATTTTTACCGTCATTTGCACACTGACCATTACAAGAATGCTTAGCATTATATTTATTAAAGTGCTGGAAGGCTTCATCACTGAACCACACATCTTTAAACCGTTTTTGATTGATATTTCCTATGATTCCTTCGGTTGTATAAGATTTATTATGACAATTATAGATATTACCATCTGCTCCTATGACGGGATTGATCTGCATAATAAAACATTTTTTATATTGTCTTTTTATGATATTTTCAGAGAAATTGTAGCTATCGTATATTTTAAAAGAATCTGTCTCTAATTCTTGTCGAGAAAGTTTGAGTTGTTTATATACCTCATTTTTTAGAGGTTCATGATATGTCAGGAAGTTCTTTACCCATACAGGAGAAAATCTGATATTATCAATATTTAATATTTTTAATAAATTACAGACATCATAGATTTTGTTATAATTCTTATTTGTGATAATAAAATTGATTGATAAGTCACAACTGTCTTCTTTTTGTTTAGAGAAGTTAATTATGTTATCCAGGATCTCATCAAAGTCTTTTTTTGAACAGCCTCTTGATTCAATGAATGACGCAGCATCGAAGTAGTCCATAGAAATTCGTACCCATTTCGATACAGATAGTATAGAGGCCTTTCTGCCCGATAATAACTGTCCATTTGTTATTATAGATAGATCAATATTATTTTTTAAAGTCCTTTCCATAATATCTGCTATATCAGGATGCATGAGAGATTCCCCTCCTCCTGAATAGGTCACACATTTTACTTCCATTTCTTTGAAATCATCAAGAACCTCAAATATTTTCTCTTTTGACAGTCTCTCTTTTTTCATATTATTATGCATGCCAGATATTTTGTGATTGTACACACAAAAATGACAGTTGTGACAACAGAAATTGGTGGGCTTCATTCTTGCATAAATAGGTGCTGTTATAATATTGTTTCGTAAAGATTCCAATTTTTCAGGGAACCATACAATCTTATATTTGCTATATTTATTAGATGTCTTTAAGACACTCATTAATATAAATCCTTATATTCTATAATTATTGAACTATGCTTTGAGTTTAAAGCTGATTTATATATAGAGAATATTTCATTCTCATGAGTTAATTCCTCTATTTTCATATTTACTAGAAATCTCATAGCTTTTATAAAATTTTGATTATGTGTTGCTCCTGAGAATAAAGGCTTCTTTTTGTTACCTACCACAACTCTTATGATTACTTTAGGTTCAAATTTGCCTTCTGACAATTCTTTAATTTTATCTAAGTGATTTATGATGGCATCCATAGCATTTAAGATAAAATCAAATCTTTCAAAGAATACTATAGGGATATAATTTTCTAAAGACATCCCGATAGCTAGTCCTACCATTAAATTTTCGGCAACAGGTGTCTCTATTAATTGATCCTCATTTATATTTGTTAAGGTACCATTTGCACGAGATCCATATTTAACATTGTAGCCTATGAAGATAGCTCTATCATTATTCCCGATCATTTCCATGGCTCTTTGTAATTCTTTTTTGTATGTCACAGTATAATCCATTCATTATTTAGTGTAGGAACATCTACACCAATGTAAGGTCGTGAATATTTATGGACGACATTTTTCTCTGTTTTTATTTTCATACAATCTACAATAAACATAAAAGAACTCGGTATGCAATGTATTTCTTTAGCATTTTCTATCAGATACAGATAATCAAAAATGTTGTTGGTGAGGTCTGCCTCAGGTCTTATGTGAGGGTATCCTTGTGGTAGAAAGTTTTTATTTATAATGTATTTTCTATTTATATCCTCATGAACGAAGATGTATTCTTTTTCTTTTATATAGAAATGTTGAAAGAGTTCTTTCTCTTTTTCATGATTCCTATTAACATGAAATTCTGTCCATTTTAGATTAATATTGTAACCCAACTGTTCATAAAAACTGATGTCTAAATTTTTGTGCTCATCTAAAAACTCATGCCCAATTTTAAGAACATTGTTTTTACCGCTTATAAATTTCCGAACTTCTGAATCATTATTGATTGTAATTAGAGAGATATTTAAATCATCAAACATATTCTTTACAGAGAAATAGTTGTGTTTTTTTACGAAGAGTGATATTGTCTCATATTTTTTTGAAAGCTCTCTTATCAAGCTACAGCACATTATATGGTCTCCGAGACCTAGATGTTGATATACATATAAATTGTCGTCTGTGGTCATTCTATCTGCCTTTAAATGGTATTTCTAATTCGTTGTTCTCATTGTAGGGTGCTCCAACATATTCATTATTTTCTCGTGGAGATGGAAATGGGAGCATTTCAAATATTTCATCATGGACAAATGCACTATCTCGATAATTCGGGTAAATGACTTCTCTAAGAAATGCTTGATCTATGTCTAAATGATTTGATCTTCCACGAGTTGTTATGAATAGCCTGATGATCTCTTTTATGTCCTGTTCTATTGTACCTCTAAATCCCCACATTCCTCCGAGTATCTGTGTTGTGTGCTCTTTATGATCTCTCATAATGTGTAATTTTTTATCTGATGCCAGCCATTGATCTACTGCTCTTCTTTCTCTATAGTTTAGTCTAGAATCGGTGTCTCTGGAAATAAAGACATCTACTTCTGGATCAGATATAGGATAGAATCGTAAGAACATAGAATCCCAATTACCTGTCCCTCCTTTAATGATGCGGCAGTTCTTTGAGAGGCTGTTAATAATATCCTGGGGGACATTATCCGCAGCATATATCCACACTTCCCATCCTGGATATATAAAGGGGGCAATGTCAGCATTTTTTAATGCCCCTATAGTGTATTTAGGTTTATCTCCCCATAGACAAAAGGATATTACTTTTTTCATTATGTGATTCTCTATAGTAAGGACTTTATTTCTTTAAGTTTATCAGGTAGTTCTTTTGCCAAATCTTCTCTGACAAATAGTGCCTCTTGTACAGCTCTTTTCGGATCGTCATTACTATAATGAACAATTTTATATCCTGCTTGATTCAACAATTCTATCGACTCTATTGTGTCTTTCCATGAATAAGGAAAAGAAACGTCCTGTCCGGGGTATTTATCTGTAGGTCCATTCAGCCAATGATGAAAGCCTACACATATTTGTTCAGGATTTAATCTCTGTAATTCTGTTTTATCCATACATAATTGTTTTATTACAGGAAATTCTGCTCCTTCTATATCTAATTTTAATAGTGTCATATTTGATAGAGGCTTTAATAGGTCTATGATAGATATCGTTGTTGCTTCTTCACCTGTGCTGGAAAATATTGTCCTGGCAGGACCTCCTAATACTACCTTTTTGCCAGATTCATCTGATAAGGCATAGGCGTGTAATTCTAATTGATCCTCAGGTATGTTATTTTTTTCTTTGGTCATTTTTATTGTACGTTTAGCTATATCTGTTGGATCGACGGCTTGTATTACACATGATTTTTCTCTTATTAATTCTAGATCTAAAGAAGCATCTGGACCTATACCAGCAGAAACAACTGTACCTTTTTCTTGAATCAAATCAATGTATAAATTGACTCCACCCCATTCGGATCCTATGTGTTGAAGGATTAATGGAGTCTTTTTAGTTTCTACAGATTTGAAATTCTTTAGAGTCTCAATATGAGTCAGCAATTCATTTTTATTTTCTTCAGAGTGCCATATCTGTTTATCAGCGGCTTTAAAAATTTCCATAGCTTTATAAACATCGTCTTTTTGTTCTTGGAAAATATCGGGATGTAAATGCTCTGTTACGATATCTTCTCGGTAATGATATTTGCCGGCATTACGGTATATAACATCCCAGTAGGTGTCTGCATACCATCTCCTGAATTTCATAGGAAGATAAAATCCAAATGCATCATGGACGGTCTTATGAGTAAAGAATAAAGTGGCAGTTTTTCCTTTTTGTATGTGAACATCATTACAGCAAACCATTACAGCTTTATCTTTTGCGAATTCTTCTCTGACTTCTTTATCCCACCCTTCAGTATGAAAGAGTACATCATCTCCGAAATATCCTACTATAGGAAAGGAAGCTTCTTCGTAGATTTGATTCCATAGAAAAGAGAGGTGTATTTTATTATCCCCGTGTCTCTTTATATAGACTGGTCGGATCTTTATCTTTATTTTGGATTTTA
>Ga0307379_10010146_pt1 | contig 12517 bp, 10 predicted proteins | sample UN2MG_FD_202237 | JGI IMG/M metagenome (GOLD analysis project Ga0307379, IMG submission 202237) | Soil microbial communities from Risofladan, Vaasa, Finland - UN-2 | ecosystem: Environmental > Terrestrial > Soil > Coastal area > Acid sulfate soil | place: Finland: Risofladan, Vaasa | collected... | reverse complement strand
GGGCTAAGCGGCTTCGCGTTCGAAATGGTCAACATAAGAGAACAGTGCGCCGCTGTCCACTCAGATGATGAGGCCAGGGCGACCGCGAAGGCCCTGGATCTGACCCGAATGGGCGTGGCCAAGGCCGCGCTCTTGCAGCCGGAGGACAAGGTCAAGGTTGATGTCGCGCCTGCCGTTTTGGTGATCGGAGGGGGGACATCCGGTCTCACCGCGGCTCTATCGGTGGCGAAGGGCGGCTATCCTGTCAAGCTCATAGAGAAAGAACAGAGCCTCGGCGGACGGGTCGCAAGAGGGGCAACCCTCTACCCAGCTGCGCAAGACGTGCTGCAGTCTCTTGAGAAGAGAGTTCATGCTGTGGAGGAGCATCCAGAGATCGAGGTCTTTGCAGGCGCCAAAGTGACGGATGTCGCAGGCTCGGTGGGTGATTACGTGATCACTGTTCAGCAGGATGGACGAAGGACTGAGTTCAGCGTTGGGGCCATCATCGTCGCCATAGGGGCCCAGGAGGCCAAGCCGGAGGCTTCGACAGCGTACGACGGTGCTCGAGGTGTCACTCAGCTCGAACTGGGGCGGGCATTGGCTGAAGGGAGTGTCGATGCACGCCAGGTGGTGATACTCCTGGATGGAGCCAGAGAGGCTCCCTACTCATCCATGGCAGCGGCCGCAGCACTGAAGAACGCCGCGATGCTCAAGGGCAAGAACAGCGAGACGGAAGTATCCGTACTATTCAGCGATCTCAGCTCAGGCGTGGATCGGGAGGAACTCGCAGAAGCCCGGGAGCTAGGCGTTCTTTTCATCAAATATGACCGACGACAACCTCCAGAAGTCTCAGCAGAGGCCGTGCAGGTCTTCGACCAGCTCAGGGCGGAGCAGGTGCGTGTTCCCTACGACCTGCTGGTGCTGGCCATGCCCTTGGTTCCTCAGGACGACGCCGCGGCGTTATCGAGAAAGCTTCGACTGCCCGTAGACGATCATGGGTTCTTCTTGGAGCCCAACGTGCGGCTGCGTCCGGGTAGCTTTGTGCCCGAGGGGGTTTTCATAGCCGGCAGTGCACACTATCCAGTCGATGTTGAGGAGAGCGTTTTCCAGGGCTACAGAGCGGCCGCTAGGGCGTCGCGGTATGTGTCTGCGGGCCGCATGGTCAGCGAAGGGGCATCGGCTAGGGTGCTTGAGGAGCTTTGTGTAGGATGCGGAACTTGCGTCGAGTCGTGCCCCTTCCAGGCCATCAGCATGGTGGACAGGGGCGGGGTACTAAATGTCTCGAGCATAGATGCGTCGCTGTGCAAGGGCTGCGGCAACTGCACGGTCGTCTGTCCAGCGAGGGCCATCGTCATGGAGCCTTACACGGATGGAGAGCTCATCGCTCAGATCAGCGCTGCTCTGGCTGGATCCACTGACGGTCAGCCTCGCGTAGTCGGTTTGATGTGCGAGTGGAGTGGGTATGCGGCCGCCGACCTGGCGGGAGCGGAGGGACGTCAGTACCCCTCGAACATTCTATTCATTCGTGCGGGTTGCTCCGCGAGGTTTGACCCCTATCATGTCCTGTGGGCTTTCCTGCAAGGTGCCGATGGAGTTTTGCTGGGGGCTTGCGATCCCGGCATGTGCCACTACGTGGAGGGCAATGGGTGGGCCGAGAGGCGGTTCGAGGCTCTGCGCAAGATGCTCAAGGATGGGGGTTTCGATCCCAGGAGGCTGCGCCTGGAGTGGTTCCGGCCCGATGACGCCGAGAAGTTTGTAGAGATGGTGACGGACTTTACTGACGAGATAGAATATCTGGGTCCCACCGATATCTCTTGACCCTGGGCGAAGGGCTGGCGCCAACGCCCAGATGGATGAGTTGTCCGGTCTGCGCCATTAGGAAAGCACCGGAAAACAAGGAGGACGCGTGATGTCAAAGCGTATGGAGAGGGAGGTCTGGGCCCTGGACAGGTGTTCTGGGTGCGGCCTCTGCGTAGCCACCTGCTCCAAGGGCATGCTGTATTGGGATGAAGAGGCGAAACACCCTGTCAGAGAGGTGAGGCAGAAGAGGATTGGCCTGACAGAGATCCCTCTCGACACCTGCACCTTCTGTCAGGTATTCTGTGAGGAGACGTGCCCACGCTTGCATCAGTGGGAGGAAGTGCCGACCCGACGCGTGGTCTCGGCCAAGGCGAAGGGTCCCGTGGAGAGCGGAGAGCCCATGGAGGTGATCAGAGCCCTACTGATCGCCAACCTGTCTGCTGGGGCGATAGATGGGGTCATCGCCAGCGATGTGGACGGCTGGACCCTTCAACCGCGGGCCAAGGTGATGACCAGAGTGGAGGAGCTGGTTGACAACCTGGGGGTGCAGGGGCTGTGGGTGCCCACTCTCGATGTGCTCAATGAGGCCGTTTACGAGAGGAAACTGCGCAACATCGCCGTGGTAGGGACCCCCTGTGTCAGCGAGGCGGTCAGAACAGTCAGGGCCTCAGACAACGAGCGGCTCAATCCGTACAAGGACGCGCTACGCCTAAGCGTGGCGGTCTTTTGCACTGGCGTGTACTACCCCGGACCGGTTCGCCAATTCCTGGAGGAGAGGATGGGCATTGGCGGCCGTGAGGTGAAGAGGGTTTGCGTCTCGCCCCGCGACAAGGAACTGAGGGTGATCCTGTGGGACGGATCGGAGAAGAAGGCTCCCCTCTCCAAGATAGAAGGATACACCCGGCCAGGGTGCGCCACCTGCGATGATTTCCTGGGAGAGTCAGCGGACATCGCTGTGGGCAGAGTAGGGGCGAAAGAAGGGTACAGCGCCGTTCTGGTGAGAACCGAGGCAGGCGAGCGGTGTCTGCAGAACGCTCTGGATCTAGGGCTTCTGGAGGTGGTGGACGAGGTCGATGAGAAGGCTCTCCAGTTGGCCAAAGAGGAGAAGGAAGCCAGAGACAGAGCCCAGGCCTTTGATGATCTGATGCTGATGATGTTGGATGCGTTGAGGGAGCCTCAAAAGCGAGCCGAGGTCAGACAGGAGTTCGTTAGGCTCTACGAAGTAGAGAGTGAACCTGAGTCTGTAGAGGAGGGAACATCCCATGGCGCATGCGCCCAGTGTTCTGGATGCTAAGGGAAAGGATCTCAGAGAGACGAGCACGGAGCTGAAGGCTATGCTTGCCAAGAACTCGGTGGTCGTGAAGAACGCGAGCCATCTGCATGGGCTATGTGGGGGTCTCAAGTCGGGCGAGATCACCATTGAGGGCAGCACTGGCGACTATGTGGCTGTTGTCAATAGTGGAGCCGATATCAGAATTGCTGGCGATGCGGGAAAGTACGTTGGTGACAACATGACCGCTGGCACAGTGATCGTTGAGGGAAATGCGGATTACGGTGCTGCTCAATACTGTTACGGTGGCACCGCGGTCATCAAGGGCAATGCTGGCGACTTCACAGCCACGATGAACAAGGGTGCGACCATCGTGATTGGCGGTGATGTGGGCGCGGAGGCCGCGACCTATATGGTGGGCGGAGACGTGATCATTCTGGGCAACGCCGGGGAGAATCTTGGCAACTACCTGATCAGGGGTAATATCTATGTCAACGGTGACTGGGCCAGCTTGGGACACAACTGTGCGGCAGGAGATGTGGACGCTGACGATGTCCGGAAGCTGGAAACCCTTCTGAAGGAGTATGGCATCGGTGCAGATGCCAAGGGCTTCCGCAAGATCACTCCCGTGTCGGACAAACCGTTCTATTCTCACTAGGAGGCAACACTATGTCAACCGTCGGTGCTTTCTGCGTTACACTGCATGAGGATAAGTGCATCAACTCCCGCATGCCCGGCAAGTGTGCCACGTGCGTGGAGATATGTCCCTACGGTGTCTATGGGCTTAATGGCGACAACAGGGTCGTGGTGCAGAATTACAACGCCTGCGTGGGCTGTCGTCTGTGTGCCGAGTTCTGTCCTGAGAACGCTATCCGCATCAACCCAGCCGAGTCTGAGTTGGTCTCCAGGTACCCGTGGACTCTAGGTACCATCGAGGAGATCCATCACAAGGCTCTGACCGGTGGCTACGGGCTGAGGGGCTTCGGCACGATGGGGGGACCAACGCCGCACTTCGATGGTATTGTCGTTGTGCCCTCGCAATTGGCTTCGCCAGCACCCAGAGACAAGTACCGCGAAGAGTGCAACCTGGAGGTGGTGATCGGCGAGGACACGTGCGAGAAGCCCATCAAGTTGCAGTATCCTTTCCTCTTTCCGGCCATGTCCTACGGTGCCCTTTCCAGGGAGGCCAAGTTGTCCCTCGCCATCGCGGCGGCGAAGACTGGCATTCTGACTAACACCGGCGAGGGAGGCGTTGTGGAAGAAGAGCCTTACTACGCCAACGGTTACGAGAAACCGGACAGGAAGAGGAAGATATGGGAGCCGGGAGGCTACCTGGTGGTTCAGTGGTCCACGGGCCGCTGGGGTGTGTCCGCCGACTACCTGAATGCTGGGGATGCCGTGGAGGTCAAGATAGGCCAGGGGGCGAAACCGGGGATGGGAGGTCACCTGCTGGGGGACAAGGTCACCGAGGACATCGCGACCATCCGGGGCATTCCCGTGGGCAGCGACGCCCTGTCGCCCTGCAGATACTACGACGTGGTGGGGCCTGAAGACATAAAGAAGCAGGTGGAGTTCCTCAGGGACATCACCAACTACCAGAAGCCCATTTTGATGAAGCTGGGACCCAGCCGGCCATACGAAGACGTCAAGGCGGCGGCGCTGGCTGGTGTGGATGCCATCTCCATCGATGGTCTCGTGGGAGGAACCGGGTGCTCACCAGAGGTGGTCACCCAGGGCGTGGGGATACCCACCATCGCCCTCATAGGCCCCGCGGCAAGAGCGCTCAAGGACCTGGGGCTACATCGCAAGGTAAAGCTCTTCGCGCTGGGTGGGATGAGGAATGGGCTGGATGCTTACAAAGCCATGGCCATGGGTGCTGATGGCGTGGGCTTTGGTACGGCGGCCGAGATTGCCATGGGCTGTCGGGGGTGCATGGCCTGCCATCAGGGAAACTGCCCCTACGGCATAACTTCCCAGAACCCCAAGATGAGGGAGCGTTTGGACCCGGACGAGATTGGCCAGCGCCTTGCCAACTTCATCAATGCCTCGGCCGAAGAGCTGAAGATCCTGACGATGTTGTCTGGGCACTCGGACGTGACGGAGCTGAGTGAGGAGGACTTGCGTGCGCTAGATGTGAACACCGCGGCCATTACCGGGTTGAAGCTGGTAGGCTATGAGAGGCCTCTTCCCTGGTGGGAGAACGGCCATGCCAAGTAGCTTCCCCTCGTCTAGCCCCAGGCAGGAGCGGTCGGAAGGCCGGCCGACGGGCTGATCGTCGACCACAAAGGAGGCGACATGGGTTCGGTCACTATTGATGCCACTTCGATTAGGAACATGATCGATCGCTCCCTTGCTTTCTCCTCGCAGCTTTCAGGTGTGGAGAGCAGTGAACAGGCTCTGGAGGTCATCCTTGGGGGCGACTGCTGTGCGTGTAGCTACCTGAGGTATGGGCTCTGCAAGGAGTTGGGAGAGTATCTGGGTGGTATAGACATTTCGGTGCGGGCTGTGTACGCCTATGAGCCCGAGCACTGCACGGGTGTGACCGACCTTGCGGGCGGCGAATGGGAGCGAATGCGCGGAATCAATCTCGTGATTTCTGTTGACCGCAGGAGCGCTGCTCTCACGTCGATTCTCGCCTCTTTGGAGGATGCAGTGAGAGAAGCCACCAAGTCGCTTGTCTGCCACGAAGGCAGCGGCTCATGCTACTTGCTGGACGTGAAGGTTGCCGACGAGCAGGAGGTAGCGACCAGGCGAGGCTATGGCGCCCTGGTCTCTTCCATACACGTGAGACCTTTGAGGGTTTGGAGCAGGGGCGACTAAGGTTGGCGGGTTCGCACAGACAGAGGGGATGACCGCTGCTCTCGATGAGAGCGGATGCAACATAGTGTACTTTCTTCCTTCTCCTTACATTCCTGCAGCACGGGTGTCAGCCCGTGCTGCAGGCGCATTGGCCCTCTGATCGCCTGCGGTTCGTGTTATCATTGACGCAGGGCGGTGGGCACGGTCACATAGCGTTGTAGGGCAGGGCTGGGGTTGCTCATGCCACGCGGCCAGCGACTCGATGTCCTGCGGCGCTTTCCCTCTAGGGCGATCACTCGTTGCTGGGGTCGGAGCGGGTTGGGCTGCCCTCCCAGTCGATAGCTGGACCTCTAGCGGGCACGTTTCCGTGACCCAGGGAGGGGGGCCTGCGAGCCGGCGTTGCTGATTCAGTAAGCCTCTAAAGTGCCGCGGCGCTTGGCGGTTATTTCGAACCAACCGAAGAGCATATAGCCCACGAATACGTAGAGCAGGCCGATGAGAGCCTCTCCGGCCAGTAGAGGGGCCACCTGGGCGAAGCTGGAACCAGAGATGATCAGGCGGGCGGCCTGTATGCCTCGCGTCAAGGGGAGTAGATGAGCAGCCTGCTGAACCCAAACAGGGAAGTTGGCCAAGGGCACATTGGCGCCGCTGAAGACCAGCAACAGGAAGTAGATGGTGTTGTTGATGAACATCACGTTGACCGTGACCAGACTCAAACAACCCATCAGCAGGCCCAGGCCGGAGGTGCTGACCGTAGTAATGAAGATAGTGAACGCCAGGGCCAGCAAGTCCGCCTGGGAGTAGTCAACGCCAAGGAGCAACCCAGCCCACGCCAGACCGATGATCACCCCCAACATGCCATCTACGATGTGGACCAAGGCCCTGCCGAGGAAGGTGAGCAAGCGGTTGGCGGGGCTGCCGAACAGGTCGATCAGGGTTCCTTCACTCCGCTCGCCGCCAACGCTCATCGTCACCCCGTAGATGCCGCTCATGGCCGTTAGTTGTATGGCGTTGCCGATGGCGTAAAAGCTGGCTGTGTCAGGACCGGTGGCGAAGCTGCCCAGGAGAGTGAAGAACAGGATCTGGTTGAGGGGTGCGACAATCTTGGTGGCCAGGTATGGCTCCAGCCTGAACCATCTGAAGAGAGCCTTGTACGATAGCACAGCGCCCCCGAGGAATATGCGAACCGAGTTGGTCAGTCTCTTCATCGTAGGACTCTCCCTACATCAAGCTCAGAGTAGCGTGCACACGGGCGCGGTGTAGCACGATCTCGAAAAGTCTGTAGGATGCCGCAATGTACACGCCTCCCAGGATGAGCATCATCCCCCAGCTCAGCAGTATGTCTGCTGGCGTGGCCACGCCGCTGCTGGTGGTGTGGAGCACTCTCGCCGCCCAGTAGGGAGCCAGCAGATAGCTCAGGGGGTTGCTCCAGCCGGGCAGGAGCAGGATGGGGAAGAGAAAGCCCCCCAGGATGTACATGGGGTACTCGAGCGCATTCACCCAACCAGATAGCGACAGGTTGACCGCCATCAGAGGAGAGATCAGCAGCCCAAAGGAGATGAAGGCGAACACCATCACCAGCAGCGATAGCAGAAAGGGCACCGGCTGGGCCACGTTCAATGGGAAGCGAAATATCAGGGAGGCCAGACCGTAGCTGAATATCATGGATAGCAAGGACAGGGTGACACTGGCCAGCGTCTTTCCGATAACCACCGCCGCCAGAGAGGATGGGCTGGCCACAATCCCCTCCAGAGTGCCCATGAACCGCTCAGCGTTGATGTTGAAGGTGCCTCGGAACAGCAAGCTGGTCCACAGTCCTGTCATGCCGCTGCCGACCACGATGTAGATGCCCCGAGACGGATCGCGCGCCACGAGCATGTAGATGGCCATAATGGCGATGAGTAGAGGCTGGATCAACACGCCGAAGATCATGAACAGGCCCACGGCTTGTTGCTTCACGTCCAGCTCGAACGTCGTGCGGACCACTCGCAGGTTGGCGATCATGCCTCTCCTCCAACGAGACGAACGTACGCGTCCTCCAGCGTCGGTTCTCGAACTGTGACTCTGCCAAGTCGCACACCGTTGCCGTCCAGGCGGTGCATGATCTCGGGGACAATGGCTGAGCCCAGTTTGGAGTGCACGCGCACGGCCTGCTTCTGATCACGGTTTTCAACCGATACTGTGTCCACCTCAGGTATTTGCCGAAGCGAGTCCACCATCTGCTGTGCGATGCCGAAGACCTCCACCTCAATGACGGAGAGGTCCTCAACGTGGCGCTTCAGACCCTCGGGTGTGTCCAGGGCCACGATCTGGCCATGATTGATCACCGCCACTCGCTCACAGAGAGCGTCGGCCTCAAACATGTAGTGTGTGGTCAAGAATACCGTCTTCTCCTCAGCCACCAGGTTGCGGATGACCTGCCTCAATTCCCGAGCCCCAACGGGATCCAGTCCCATAGTGGGCTCGTCGAGGAAGAGCATCTGGGGGTCGTGAAGCAGGCAGCGGGAGACATGCAAGCGCTGGCGCGTCCCTCGTGAGTACCCCTCCACCTTCTCGTCCTCGCGGCCGTTGAGTCCAACTAGTTCGAGGAGCCTGGGCAGGCGCCGCTTGGCCATGTCGGGATCCACATGGTAGAGGTCTGCGAAGTAGCGCAGGTTGTCCTTGGCGGAGAGGCGCCAGTACAGCCCTCGTTCTCCGCCGAAGATGAAGCCGATGCGGGGCCTGATGGAATCCGCATCGCGGACCACGTCGTACCCCATGATGGTAGCCGAGCCGCCCGTGGGGATCAGCAAGGTGGTCAGCATCTTGACGGTGGTGGTCTTGCCTGCGCCATTCGGGCCCAGGAGGCCGAAGAGCTCACCTTCTCGGACGTCGAAGGAGATGCCATCCACCGCGGTTACCTCCTTGGTCCTGCGGCGGATGGTGCCGATCGTGGCACGGAAGACTCGATGCAGGTCACGTACTTCTATCGCGTTCATGTGCCCTCACTTGAGCGACGATTCTACTCGGCTGCAACGCTTCTCGACGCAAGACGGGTGGGGATTGTTCGCCGGGACCGTCTCAAATGCTTCGGTGATCGGTTTGGAGGGGGCGCTGTCGCGGATTGCGGGCCCGCCCAGCAGCTGGGACAGGAGACCCACCATGGAGTTGGCGGCCAGGACGAGGCCGACGACGGTGAGGGTGACGTCAAGCCTGTCTCGAACGTAGATGGTCATGAATGGCCAGCTGAGGCTCATCCCCACAGTACTGACCAACTGACCGAAGAAAAGGATCCAGGATTGTCTGGGGTATGCATTCAGCCTATTGCTGATACCGGATAGCGCTTCCTACCCTTCGTCGTACAGGTAGCCAATCAGCTGCGGGGCCAGGCTCTCTATTCGCTCGCGGCGCACCTCGTAGGTGATATGATTGCCCACGGGCTTCTCTTCCAGAAGGCCAGCCTCTTTCAGGATGCGTATGTGCCGCGACACTGAGGGCTGCGAGACGCCGCAGAGTTTGGACAGCTCGAGTCCGTACAGGTTCGGGTCTTGCACTATCAGTCGAAGCAGCGCCAAGCGCGTTTTGTCTCCCACGGCCTTAGTCATTGCGATGATCTCATCCTCGAGCGTCTCCAGCTGCTCTCTGCGCTTCTCTGTCAGCTGACAGTCATAGATAATCGTGATGGAACCGTACCCGAAGAACATCAGTTGATGACGTGCGAAGTAGGAGGGCACCAGGACGATTTCACGGGTGTCGTATCCCTGAGGTACCTGCTCTGGGAGATGTGGGTGGTTGGAGAGCGTCTGCACGAACTCCAGGGCATTCTGACTGGCGAGAGCGCGAGACTTCTCATCTATGCTCTGAGCCCACCTATCCGTGTATCGCTTGACCTCTTCCGCGAAGTGATTCTCCCAGTAGCGCTTCCACACCCCGAGCATCCTTGCCTTGTATGAATCCGGCTCGGCCAGCAGTTCAAGGAACCCCTCTGTTCGAAAGCTGCTTTCCGTCTTCGGAGAGCTTTGGGGGAAGGCGACGGGAATCAGGGAGAGGAGCGATTCCAGGGTGGGTTCCAGTTTGGCCATCTCCTCTGGAGGAGCCAAGCGGCCGAGGACATAGAACAGGAACTGAGGGGTGCTCATCTGCTCCACGTATGCGAGAAAAGCGGCTACATCATGATGGTCAGGATAGTCCACCGCCAGTTCCATGAGTAGTACGCCATTCTCGAATCTGCTATACAGGAAGTCCACGTCCCGAAGTAGCTCTGGCTGTAACCGGGCACGAAGTTGCTGGGACCAACCCTCGTGGCGCAGGATGGGGCCGTGCAACTCTCCCAGACTGAGCATCATCTCGTAGATGCTGGAGGATCGAAACGAAATCTTCGCACGGAAGTCGTCTTCCTCGGTGCGTACTAGTGGTGACATAGTACTTCTCCAGAGTTGCGGTACTTGCGGCGAGACAGGCCTCTGACTGGCTTCACCAGGGATGGTAATAGGATAACTATGTGCAATTAACTAATTGCACATAGTGCAATATCACAATTTGGTTGACGTGTCAAGTTCCGCCGGCCCTTCAAACCTTAAACTTTGGGGAAGAACTGGTGGGAGTAGATGTTTGACTTTGGCTCGCCGGCCCGTTAGAATGAACTGTGTGCTGTATTGGCAAATTAGCGAGAGGTGTGGAAGTTGAATGATCGTGCTGGAGGCGAGAGGAGAACCTCTCCCTCGCGGAAGAGGCTATGGCCCCTGATCCTCTGCTCGCTGCTACTGACAGTCACTGCGATGTCGTGTATGTCTCTGCCCGGAGGCTTGAGCGTTCCCCCCGAGGATGCTGATTCCAGTCCGACACCTACTCCGATCGTGGTGGTGGTCACGCCCACATCAGTTCCCCAGGCAGTCATCGATGAGGCCACGGCCGAGGATCGTCTACTGATCAACCTGTACGAGCGCGTCAACCCGGCGGTGGTGAACATACAGATTCTGATGGAGGCTCCGAGTAGCCTGGGCGGTGACGTCTTTCCGAAAGGAGAAGGCTCTGGTTTCATCATTGACAAGGAGGGGCGCATCGTCACCAACAACCACGTGGTGGAGGGAGCCGATGAGGTTCAGGTGACGCTCTACGACGGAACGATGGTGGAGGCACGGGTACTGGGCACCGACGCTCACAGTGACCTGGCGGTGATAGAAGTGGATCTTCCTCAACAGCTTCTTCATCCGGTAGAGCTGGGCGATTCAAGTCAGTTGAAGGTTGGCCAGCGGGCCATAGCCATTGGCAACCCCTTCGGATTGGAGGGGACTCTGACCACAGGTGTGATCAGCGCCCTGGGCCGAACGCTTCCGGCGGAGAGCCTGTTTGCCATACCTGATGTCATCCAGACCGATGCAGCGATCAATCCCGGCAATTCCGGCGGGCCGTTGTTGAACGCCGAAGGCTTGGTGATAGGTGTCAATACGGCGATCAGGACGACCACCGGAGGCAACAGCGGTGTCGGGTTTGCAGTGCCTGTGAACCTCGCCAAGCGGGTGATCCCTCGGCTGATCTCCGAAGGGCACTACGACTACCCGCAGCTGGGTATCAGGGGTACGACTGTCACTCCTCTACTGGTGAGTGAGCTGAATCTGCCGGTCGACGCTGGTGTACTGATCTCCGAGGCAACTCCTGGCGGAGCGGCTGAGAAGGCGGGGATCAAGGGAGGGTCGAGGGAGGTCTCCGTGAGGGGCAACTTGGTGCGCGATGGAGGCGACATCATTGTCAGCATCGATGGGCATGCGATACGGCAGTTTGAGGATCTGCTATCGTACATCGTCATGGAGACGGAGGTAGGGCAGGAGATAGCCGTTGGCATCGTTCGGAACGGACGTGAGCAAGTCGTGAAAGCGGTGCTCGAAGCCAGGCCATAGGGGTGAGTTCGAAGCCAGCGACGGGACTCGCTGGGATCATCTTCTTGTTGGTCGATGCCGAGGAGGAGTTTGATCTGGACGCAGGGCAGTTCGCGAGAGAGCTGGTAGACGCGATTTCTGACAAGATGGGCTCCGATGTCATCCTTCTTGACGTCAGGCAGGTCTCATTGCTGGCGGACCATTTCATCATCTGCACCGCAGAGACCGAGCGACAGGTCAAGGCGATCGTGGACGAGATTCTAGTGACAGGCAAAGGAGCAGGTTTCAAGCCACTGCAGATGGATGGTTCCTCTGGTTCTGGCTGGATGGTTCTGGACTATGGGACGCTCATCGTGCACATATTCCTGCCACCGCAAAGGGACTACTATCGGATGGAGGATCTGTGGAGTGACGCCGCACTAGTGGTGAGGATACAGTGAGGCAGCAACTCCGCAGGGTCTAAGCACCCTCTTGGAGCCTGGCCCACAACTTGGGGAGTTCCTCTGCGGCCGGACCCAGTACAACTTCGTCGGCATAGGGGGAAAGGGGTGTTCTCTCCAGGTTGACTTCGATCAGACGTGCTCCTCTGCTCTTGGCGATAGTCGGCAACGAGGCAGCCGGATGCACGACCGCGGACGTGCCCACCACCAGCATGAGGTCACAGCCCTCAGCTGCGGCGTATGCTTCCTCCAACACCGTTCTGTCCAGTGACTCCCCATACCAGACCACGTGAGGCCGCAAGACCGCCCCGCACGCACACCGGGCCGGAAGCTGCCAGAGGGGAACATCATGGTTCTCTCGCACGATTCCTTCT
>Ga0307379_10010145_pt1 | contig 12517 bp, 10 predicted proteins | sample UN2MG_FD_202237 | JGI IMG/M metagenome (GOLD analysis project Ga0307379, IMG submission 202237) | Soil microbial communities from Risofladan, Vaasa, Finland - UN-2 | ecosystem: Environmental > Terrestrial > Soil > Coastal area > Acid sulfate soil | place: Finland: Risofladan, Vaasa | collected... | reverse complement strand
GCCAGATCATTCTGTCCCTCCGTCAGTTGAATCACAGCCTGCGTTAAATCAGCGATTTGAGTCTTCTCGAAATTATTAACAAGGGGTTTTGCCCATTCAATCTGATTATTCATTGTAAGCGCATAAGCCAGAATAGCCGCTGTTACAGGTGAATTGGGCTCAGTTGCAAAAGCTTTATTAGCCCAGCTCAACGCCTTATCCGGAACCGGCAGGACCAGGGAATAAAACCAGGCCAATTGTTTGTTATAATCCTGCTGTGAATACTCGCTATCCGGACTATTTGAACCTTGCAGCATCAGTAGCCGCTGTGTTTTTTCTTCAATAGCCTGGAATATCAGGGTTGCCAGTTCAGTATCACCCATTTTAATTGCCGCTTTGCTCGAAATAGACTCCAGGCGCAGGTCAAATCCGCCTTCCTGCCGGACACGCTTGGCAATCTCCAGGCATTGGGATTGATTTTGCTTCGAATTGTAGCTGCTTATGGCCCAGGGCAGATAGATGCGAGCCGGCAATACTTCAGATGGGTAAAGATAACTAAATAAGTCGGCACAATATTTATAAGCCGCCGCCGATGTCTCGTAAAGCTGCATGTGTTCGGCTTGTTGTGCAAAAGTAATTGCAACATCGATTTCCGTCGGATTCTCACGTATTGCCAATCTCAAACGTTCAAGATGTATCGACGAGTTGATCCGTTCGGGCTTGATTTCAGCCAGCTTCGCGAAGGCTTTCCAGTTATATCTATTGTTCTTATAGGCCTGCATCAAGTAAAACTCGGCAGCTTCCAAATCCGCCTTCTCAGCTTTTAATATTCCAAGCTTAGTAGCCAGTTCGGAGCTCAGGATTTTATTCTTACTGCCCAGAGTCCCCAACATCTGCTCAAGAAGCTTCTCCCTCGCTTCACGAGAGTTCATCCGTTCAAGCAAATATTCAACCGCATTTGTTACCACCTCAAGGTCGGCGAATTCATCTACATAGTCAGTAAGCAGGCTATAGACCAGATTGGAATAATCCCACCCTGTTTCCCGGCAGGCAAATTCGATTAACAGGGCTCGCACATCCCCGGCGTTTTTATCGAGACTCATCGCAGCAGTTAAGAATGCCATCGCCTGTTCGACTTCGGTCCCTGCGACATCTTTTGAGTTAGCCAGTTCGTAAGCTATTTCATAAAATTTTTGACTGATAGATGGTGAATACAACTGCTCCGGATTCACCGCCGATTGCTCTATATTTCGTACGGTTGATCCTTGAGCCCAGACTGAGAAAGGACAAAAAAGAAGTACCGAAAGCACCATGACAGGTGTTCTCTTAAGCATTTGTTTCTCCCGTGAAAATGCAAAAGAAACAGTACTTTGCATCAACATAGTTCGGCATCAAAGTCCTTGTGGCCTTAAATATAATGGCAAAACAGCAATTATACGTAACGAAATTGATATATCTCTTAAACCTTTATATGTCAAGTTGCATTTGTATCAAATCAGGGTTTTTTGCCTGCAAATAAAGAAAGCATCTCGATATGTAGCAGCTTTGCGGCCAGCGTATAAACCGCCGCTGTTGTTGGTACAACGACTGCAAGCCTCAAAACATCATAGCCTGTACTATCGGGCAGATTTCGGCATAGATACAATAGAGATCGTCCAGCCATCCACAAAAAAATTGTTGCCGTAAGTGTTTTAATCAACGTAGCCAACAAACCATCCAATATCGAAGAGCCAAACCTTCTGCGAAGCGCAAGAACAAGAATCACAACTTGCAAATACGAACACAGCGCCGTCGAAAGCGCCAACCCGGCCGTCCCCATAAACCATATCAATGTCAGGTTAAGAACAATATTTACACATACTGCCACCAGGGCGCTTCGTGCGGGCATTTTGGAATCCTGCATCGAATAGAATGCCCTGGTGACGACCTGCTGCATAAAGAAGCCGCATAATCCCAGCGAGTAAAAAAAGAGCACACCTGCCGTAAGCGTTGTGTCACTACCCGTAAACTGTCCTCGTTCGAAAATAACCGAAACCACAAGGTTACGCACCAGCAATAATCCCGCGGTCGCAGGCAGCGCGACAAAAACAGCGCCTCGGATGCCTCGTGAAATTGTCTTGACCAGTGCGTCGAAATCTTTTCTTCCCGCTTCGGCGCTCATTACGGGAAAAATCGCCGTCGCCAGAGATATACCCAAAACTCCCAACGGAAACTGATAAAGCCGCTGCGAATAAAAAAGCTGAGAGACCGCCCCTTCCCACATCGGATACCTGATTTCTCTGCCGAACAGCAAGAATATTTCGCCTTTTTCTTGTGAACCTGAAAACCACAAAGCGATAAAATCGTCGGCCAGTGTGTTTATTTGTGTAGCCGTCAAACCAAGAATCATCGGCCCCATAAGGACAATAATCTTCCTGAATGCCTCCGACCTGACCTGCCAGGCCGGACGAATAAAGACTCCCTTTTTCCGCAGCGGCCGAAGCTGCATAAATAGCTGAGCCAAGCCGGCAACAAGGACCGATGCGGCAACGACAAAGACCAGGCTTTGCGGTTGTATCCCAAAGCCCCAGCCGCCGATGCAGAGCGAACCGATGATAAAAATGTTCAGCACAATCGGAGCGGCCGCCGGCATAGCGAAGTGCCTGTGCGCATTGAGTATCCCGGCCAAAATAGCTACGACACAAATCAAAATCGTGTACGGCAGCATTATCCCGCTCAGCGCCAGCTTGAGGTCTGTGCTCGGATAGGTGCTGAAAAACCTGTAATAGCCCCAGATGATCCCCTCGCCGAGCAGCACAATCCCGGCCAGGAGTATGAAAATTACCGAAACCACGGTACAGGCCAGTTTCTTTGCCGCTTCGGGATCTTTCTGCAGTTGTTCGCTATATACCGGTATCAGCGATGAGGACGCCGCTCCTTCTCCGAAAAGGCGCCTTGCCAGGTTGGGGATTTTGAATGCTATTACCCAGCCGTCCATCAGACCGGCGGCGCCGAGGAAATAGGCGAACGCCATATCGCGAAGCATCCCGAACACTCGGCTGATAGTCGTAAGACCCGCAATTTGTCTGAAACCTCTTATCATTTCTTACTTCTTGTTGGGCAATTTGTAGATTAAAGCCTGCGGATCACTAATTACGCTTTGGGAGCTAAGCTGAACGGCCTGCACCGCCCAATATTATTCAATAAGCCCACAGAAGTCATACAAATCAGCAGACTCGAACCACCGTAGCTTACAAACGGCAATGTCAAACCTGTAATCGGCATAAGACCAAGAGTCATGCCAACATTTATGATGACTTCAACTACAAACATTGCGACAATACCGATAGCAAGCAACCTGGCGAATGGATCGGTATTATTCGCTGCGATTTCAAGTCCACAGCTTATAATAAGAACGTAAAGCCCGAGCAAACCCAGGCAACCCCAGAAACCCCATTGGTGGGCAATTACGGCAAAGATAAAATCGTTGTCTCTTTCAGGCAGGAAATTGTATTTAATAAAGGGCCCTTTCCTGTAGCCGTAGCCTTTGGCGCCGTTTATCCCCCCGGAGGCGATAGCATATTTCGAACGGATGAGTTGGTAGCCCCAGTCGTTCCTCCATTCCCTGGTGGTGAACTTGGTACCGACCAGGAACTTGCCTAAAGTTGGGTGCAGCTCGGCTTTTTCGCGAAACCACGCATTTTGCAGAAGAACGCTGCTTATCCTCTTCCGCTGGTAGTGATTCATCTTGTACCACAGCATCGGACTAACGAGAATCGCCATCAGGATTATCAGCAGCAGGTGCTTAACCTTCGCCCCGGCGACAAAGAGCATTATGAACAGAATCGGCATCATCAGCAGCACCGTCCCGAGGTCCGGCTCGGGCAAAATAAGGACCATCGGCAAAAGCGTCAGTGCAAATGGGCCGATCAGGGCCTTGAAGTTTCGATAGTTGCTGCGATATCTCAAATACCATGCCAGGGCAAGAATATATGCCAGCTTGCAAAACTCTGAAGGCTGGATATTTGGAAGCGTTCGTCCTCCGATTGAGAACGATATCCAACGGTACGTACCTTTTATTGGCTTCGCAAAAGGCAAAACAACGACATATTTGCTTATAAGCAGTATAACCAGCAGTACGAGTACCCCGGCGAAAATCCAGTAGCTTATCGAGCCTAAACGCCTGTAATTGATTGAGTTAATTACTATAAAACCGGCTAATCCAACTATGGCGAAAACGACCTGTTTTTCCCATTTATTACTCAGATCCTCGCCCTGACTGTCAGAACTGTGCTCTGCGGGATTACCAACAGAGTAAATAGTGGCTATCCCAACGCCAATCAGGATTAAGACCGCCGCAAGCAAACACAGCCTTACAAATAGTAGTCGTCCTTTCAGAAAGTTATACATGAACTAAACATTACCATAGAGACGCTGAATTTGCATATATGAACTGTAAAATCACAAAAAAAACTTGTTTTTTGGCATTTTTCGCTTGAAGTACAAGGAAACTTTTGTTACGATAAAATTAGTCTTCACCAATAGAAACCTGTGCTTATATTGTGGCACAAATATTACGCCGGCAGGCGAGAAAGGAGTGGGCAAGGTCAGAAATTAAGTATCTTTAACTCCGGCAGCTCCTGTCGGCCGGATCGCTGCTTCAATAAAGTAAAACGCTATATATCGTAAATTGAACAAGCGAATCAAATGTTTTTTCAGGCAGGAAACAAAACCAAGATAACGTAGATTATGTAGTTTAGCAAAGAAGAAAAGGAAGGAGTTGTATAATGAAAAAGATTATTCTTGCTTTGGTTGTGGTCTTATTAACTACTCCGGCCTGGGCAAGCGTTACTATCACCGTAACAGATCTCGGTGACGGAAAAGCTGCTATCGACTATTCGGGGACCGAGCTGGCCAGGGCTTTTGCTCTGGACATCACGGCCGATGCCGGCACTATCGATGCCATCAGCGACTTCGCAGTCGGGGATGACAACAACGGTTACGGCGTATTTCCGGCCAACTTCAGCCGGCATATTACAGTCGATGCAGTAACCGGCGAAGTCAGTGATTGGGCTGTGGAGGATTACACACCCGTAGCCGCCGCTGACGATCCGGGCGCACTGGGCGGTCTCGGCACAAACGGTATCACTATCGAGATGGGTTCGCTCTACGACACCATGGCCCCGGCTCTTGAAGGAAGGCTTTGCATCATCACATGCAGTGAGGCATGCAAAGTAACTGTGACAACAAATGCTACACGCGGCAATGTGGTGCTGGAAGATGCTTCGGAAGCAACTGTGGATCTGGTTGGTGCAACCGACGTTCAAATCGGCGGCACTGTCAGCTACACGGGTCCGCAACCAGATGAATGGCAAGCCGTAGGAAATCCCGATTGCTGGATTGCCAGTATTAACGCCAGACAGTGTAAAGGCGACGCCGATGGTACCTCTCAGGGCTTGCAGAAATACTGGGTATCAACCAACGATCTGGACGTTCTCATGGAAGCATGGAACAAAAGCTTTGCCGAGATTGACGGCCAAACGTTTGGTGGTATTCCTTTGATTTGTGCCGACTTCGATCATCTGTCCGAGGGTCTGCAGAAATATCGTGTCTCGACCAACGACCTGGAGCTTTTGGTTGCCAACTGGCAAGCCGTCGACAACCCGGCTCCTGATTGTCCGTAACAGGCATGGGACTCGGAGCCGCAGTAATCGGCATACTTGAAAGTATGAGACTTTGATATTTCATATATTATGTCTTTTCTACGAATGAAAGGAGAAGATGATGAGAAAATTATTAGTATTGTTTTTGGTCCTTGGACTGACATCGGCGGCGAATGCTTTGCTTATCACAGTCGATGAACAGGAAGGGGATTTTTTTGAAGTTGATATAACGAGCACAATAACCGTAGTAAGCGATGACGCCTCCAGTTGGTTGGGTTATATTTTCGTCGATGAAGGTGGCGCCGGATCATTGGAAAACGCCGTCGTTCTGGACGCAGCTGGTGACATCGGTACTGCTACAGCCTATACAGGGGCTGGCTTTGGCACCGGTTATGAACTTACAGCAGCAATGAGTCCTACAGGAGTTCCCGCCTTAGCTGCAGGTTCTCAGTTCAGCTTCGATTACGTCGGAGCCGTGGGTGACATTGCCACGATTTCGCTGTTTGTCGATCCGGAGTTTACTACACCCGTCGCTTCAGTAAACTTGACGGTTGTTCCTGAGCCCATGACTGTCGTATTGCTCGGTCTTGGCGCTCTGTTCCTGCGTCGACGCAGGTAAAATGTTTGCCTTGGCCAAGGCCAACAAATTAGTTAGCCGGGAGGCAAGTCGAAAGGCTTGCCTCTTTTTTTTTATTGCAGCATATATCACAGTCTCCTAAAATTCAGCTTATGAAGCGATTGGTTTTTTTGCTGGTATATATTTTCCTCGCCGCCGTCCTGGCTGGTTGCCGGAGTTCCGCAGCTTACAAAGACGGCGTCGAAGTCATCGTCGACGACGGCGGGCAATTCCCCGATTTCCTCGTCGGCACATGGAAGGCCGAAGAAGGCGGCTGGGAATTCGTCTTCGAGCCGGACGGAAAAGTCTCCTCCGCGATAGTCAGCATAGGCAGGGCAAAACTCCAGCCGGGCAGAACTACCACCGTACCGATGCAAATGGGAGGCAAAGGAGTTTACAAACCCGGCCTCTGGTCGGTGCAATATTCTCACAACCAGCGGGAACTCATCGTCGAAATAGCGATTGACCACTTCCGAGTCGAGCTCGGCGACGATGTCATACGTGGCCGGACCCGCGACTTTTTCGTCGGCTCGGTCTCCACGGACGGAAAGTCCTGGTGGGCCGACCGCCTCAGCTTCCCCGAATATGTAGTCGATACCGGCAAATACCATAATTACAAACTCCCATTCGACCCCAAAGACAATCCACGCGAGAGCATCCTCTTCCAGAAAACCCCCGAATCGAAGTAAACCGTTTGTTCCGATCCAATTGTGCCCCCCCCACCGCAAATTGGCTTTGTTTCTCATCAACCGCCGGGTTCGCCAAGACCGCAGAGAAGGAAGATGTAGATTGTATTTCTTTATTGGGCAACCATTTACACATATCCCCTTTTACTCCCCCGAGCTCTGCGTTCTCCGCGGCGAAATATAAATTGGCTTTGTTTGGCTTTGTTTTCTCGCGACCTTCATACCACAAAAACTCCATAAACCATTGCCTTTACTGACGTAACGCCATTTTGCCCATTTTAAAATTGGGTTTGTTTTTTCAAATTGGATTCTGTTAAATGCCGTTATTTAGGATTTAGAACTTAGTGCTTAGGATTACCGACCGAAGGCCGGCTATTGTCTTTGTTTTTTCAAATCCGTTTACGCAATACGCATCACGCAATACGCAATACGAGCAAATTGGCTTTGTTTTTTCAAATTAAGCTCAGTTTTTCGTCGTTTTCTACTCTTTTTCACCTGTTTTTTTCATTATTTTGCCTTTTTTTCCCATTTTTGCCTCTGTTTTTTTTCAAATAGTCTTCTATTAGACACAGATTTACACCGATTAACACTGTTGTTTGAACCACATCCCTATGGGACAGGGAGAAATAATATTGTCATCCCTGCGAAAGCAGGGACAATCGTAAATAATAAATGACAAAGCCTTTTTACCTTTACCTTTTTAATTAAGGGGGTAGTCGGTTAGCTCCTCTTGAAATCATCTACCCCTATATGTTGTGTATAGATAATCATCCTATATCGGCGGCAAAATATTTATCCTTGTTTGACCCACTTAAAAAGTAGTATAATAAGAATAAAGGGAGGCGTTGTGCCTGCCCTATCTTTTGCTAACCTTCTTTTAAGGAGAATTAGCTATGACGACCATCGGTCGTATAATGATAGGGTGGCGCGTCTCTGAGGTGTAGTAGCTCAGATTACTCCCAATAAAGCCAATATACACAGCTATTGGTGGGGGCCTGAGAGTACTACTACACCAAGGGGAGTTCAAGTTCCAGACCTGCCCCCAACTGTGAATAAGGGCAGATTATTTGGCGCGCCTCCCTTTTTCTTTTTACTTCATTTTCGATTTGCCACCGATATTAACTTACAAAAGAACTTTACTGCCCTATACAAGATATAGTACCTACTTGTGTTAGGAGGAGCTAACCTACTACCCCCCACTTAATTATTTATGTATTCTACATAAATCTGTTACATATTATACGAACCGTCACACATAAAGGCGGGCAAATACTTAAATAAATCTCCGTGATACGGCGTTCTTTGTTCTGCCACAAAGGGTACTGAGAGCCACGAAGGAAAACAATAATCAATAGTAAATAGTTAATAATCAATGGCAAGGTCTCCGTGAGACGGCGTTCATTATTCAGCCACAGAGGAAACAGAGAAAAAATCAATAGTAAACCTGTCCTGAGCAAGGTCGAATGGATCGTAAATAGTCAATGCCAAGGGCCGCTGATTAAAACTGATTAACAGGAATTAGAGAAGTGAAGGCAAGAGACCTGCAAATAACCTCCGTAAATCCGTGCCTGAAAGTAGTTTATGGGATTTGTATTTATCGCCGCATGTTAATTTGCCGGTTTCGGGCGAGGGAGCCGCCGGGTGATGACGATTAGACGTTTGGAGTTCCCGTAAAAAATCTTGCGAACGTCTTGGCAACGGCTTGCTCATAGATCTCCCCCAATTTACTGATTAGCAACAGGATTGAGAACGTCTCCAGTTTCCTCAGATTAATTATTGTTCAAGTCATGTACTGTCTTTAACTCGTTTTCAGGCACTGTCCAAACGGTGAATCCTCCATCTGTTTCAAATGTTATTCTATAAGCCCTAATATTTAAGATTTCACAATAGCGGCCTTCGACTCTTTTTTGAGCTATAAACCGACCAGCCGGGATCAAGACTCGATGACAATAGGAACTGGAAAGAAATTCGTCGGTTTTATTGTGTAACTCAAACTTTATCATATTTGATGTCGTATTCATTATTTTCTCCTATTACCTTGTTTGGCTGTGAATTATTCGGCAATCCAGCAATAAAAGTTGTTCGACGAAAGCGGTTAATTTTACTGTTAATATTGCGATAACAGCATCGAAGACTCTTACCCAGTTTATTATCCTTTCCTTTCCGTACTTTCTTGCGTAGTCAAAAAGAAGAGGTCGGCCGCGTTGTCGCTGCCGACCTCTTCTGTATGAAATCCTACATAACTGGACCAAAATGCCTTCTACAATCGGATTTCATAAAAACCTTTTAACCCAAGCTGAATCTGGGCTTCGGCAGCGAACTTCTTTTACATGGGAAAACATATCTGTACCTTTGGAATTTTTTGCCACATAAGTACCTTCTTGAAATTTTTCTTAGAGCGCCTGTTTTAGTTTTCTGTTTTGCCTATTGTCTTTCTTTGCTTGTTCCACTTACTATTATAGATGGGATAACTGCTAAGAAATGAAAATATTTCTCGAAATTTCCATCAAAAAATATTGAAGCTATGAATCGACTGTCATTTCGATTAAGCAGGTACTATATATGCCATTCGTCCCAGCGTACCATGGCCAATACGTGCAGCCTAAAGCACGTTTGCTTGATTTTCGCAAATATTGAGCCCAGATCTCTAAAAAGGCAAAAAATACCAAAACTTTTTTTACTTTTTTCTGGTTGAGCAGCATCTATAATATAGTTGAAAGGGACGCTCCAATGTTTATGGACGACACAAACTTCCGGAAAGTATATATTAAGTACTTTCAAACAATTTTCGGCTTTGTCCTCCGAATGGTCGGCCATCAGCGCGATGCGGAGAACCTAACACAAGAAACGTTTATCAAGATTCGCAACCGCGAGATTAAATCGAATCCTCTGGCCTATCTCAAAGAAGTCGCACGAAAAGTTATTTACAAATATTGGCGAGAGAAAAATAAAGACAAGTTAACTTCTGTAAAAGGCCATTTCGTCCATGATTATGCAATAGCAGACCTTATATATAATCCCATAGATCCGAGCACACTGCCTACAGAGAAAAAACGCGAGGAAATACAAGATTTCCTTAGAGAGTTGGTTCAGGTACTTCCCGAGAAAGAAAAGACGATTATTGAGCTCCACTATTTAACGGAACCACCCTTAAAATACAAAGAAATACATGAAATATTGGACATCACACCTCCTACATGCAAAAAAAGGCATGATCGTGCAATAGCAAAGCTCCGAAAGGAAATTGAACGATACTTGGACCGGTGAATTATACAGAATTCATACTTATCGAGTTGAGCCTTTGTCGCTTGTTTTTTGTGTATTCATGGAGCTTTTCCTCTGTATCAATAACAGTGGCTTTCCCCTCATCCTCCCACTTTTTAAGATCATCTGCCCGCTTTTGATCTATCTCTGAACTAATGTCTTTAGGGCGGTTGGTTATAATAATGTATTTCCGGTCATTCGAAAAGTCAAAGAGTCGATAGCTTTTGCGTCCTTGCGCATCTTTAACGGTAGTTCCAGGTGCATCCGACAGGATTTTGTCCCAATCAATGGTTATAATAACTAAGCTGCATCCGGTTGGGGGTCTAAGGTGTATAAGCTTCTCGTTTATGTCTGCCGAATAATCCAATCCAATTTTAAAACCTTCATTAAATGAAAGGCTCGTGAAGCTCAATATGGAGGCCTGTATATCTTCCATGATCTCACTGTTTAACTCCTCCAGACTCAGTTCGCGTTCCTGACCAAAGGACGCGGTTTCCTGGCGAAAAAACATCTTGCCCGTCGGCATTTCGAGTAGCAGTTGCGCCAAGGGGATTTTTGACAGCAAGAATTCTACGTGTATGAGCATGTTCGAAGAAATAATGCTTTGGATCCCCAACTCATCATGACCTTGTATAATTTGCCTTCCGAGTTCGAACATCGTTACGCCTGTACTGAGCATGACTTTATGAATCTTCTTTTTCTTCAATAACTTACAAACCTTATCAACAAGAATCCGTTTCTCGCTAGGATTCTCTTCAAACTTTCTGAGTTTGTTATAAATGTCTACGTGCAGACCAGCATTAAACCTCCACAACAATTTCATAATCTGCAGAGAATGGTCATTCGTAGCACGTACGATTCTTTCTAGATAGTCCGAAGTATCCTGATCTTTGGGTAGGTCTTTTAGGAGAGCAATCGCAATTTCAGAAGTATCTACAACGTATCCGTTTTTCAATTTTAAACCAGGAACTTGCTCTTGTACTTCTTTCAATAGTTCAGTGAATTTCTGTTTTTTTACTTCCGGCTCCTGTGTCTTCAAACTGGCAAGCTGGAGATTTACGGATTTTCGCAAGTCGTCTGTTTTTACCGAACCCTTTTTGAGAATTTCTTCAAGGATAAAATATTTAACAGGAAGCCATTCTGTTTTCTTCCTATGAGGGATCTTAGATGTCGTTTTTTTAGATCTTTTCTTAATACCACCTGTTTTTCTTTTTGTGGCCATTTTTCTCCCTATTTCGACATATATCCTCGCTATTATAAGTCTGAATTTTTCTCAAATCAAGCAGATTACCGCTACGTTTCGGCAGATTTTTCTTAAATTAACTTTGTATTGCAAGTTTTTTATAAATAAGGAGTTATGACTTATTGCTTACAAACAGCTGATTTTTAGGGATGATTTTCGTCCATTATTGTGCAGATTTATTTATCAAAAAAGTAAATAATATAGAATTATTCGAAGAATTCTTTTAGTTTTTTGAAGACAAAGCTATCTATAAAAGAGGAAAGAATAGCTTAGAAATGAGTTCCATATTGGTAAGTAAAAATTTAAACGACAAGGGATATAGACAAATGGAAATAGAAAACAACATTCAAACACGTCTTTCTCGTGCGGATAGTTTATGCCGAAATGAACACACAGGTTATTTTGAATTATTAACAAGATATGAGCAAGAGCTCTTAAACGGTAAAAGTCCTGATCCTCGCAAATTTCTTGAAAAATGCCCTGAGTCGGAAAAAAAGAAAATGGTGTTATCGCTAAATTTGGCAACATTGTTTTTAACAGGGAATAAGAAAACAAAAAAAGACAACGGCAGGCTCAGTAAACCGGCACTGGAAAAAGCACAACGACGATGTTATGATAATATCATCAAGAGCCATCGATAAGGTTTAATCTTAGGAATTAAAGGGGGAATTAAAGGCATCTGGCACGCTCTGTAGAAAAGCTCTAATAAATTGCGTATTTTGAGCATGTGCTCTGTTTTCGGCTGTTTTTACATCAGCAAACGCTTCGAGAAAGTATTTGACATTTTGCCTCGATTGTGTAATCATGTCTGGAGTCTGAATTTGATATTGAGTTTAAGAGCGGCTTGCCGATTTAAATGCAGGCTCGTTTTCGAATATGACAGCCAAAACCAGTTCGAATCACGTAACATTAACAGCATTCCCCTCAATACGCCTTACGGTAGCGGCAAACAATTCCCTTTGCGACAAGCCGTCCTTCGGCGATTTCACCTCCCCCCCTGCCGATACGACCTTATCGGATAACATGTATTTTTTAAGATAAGAAAAGCTTGCTATCAAATCTCCCGGCGGTATAATGCTCGTAGTCC
>Ga0307379_10010144_pt1 | contig 12518 bp, 5 predicted proteins | sample UN2MG_FD_202237 | JGI IMG/M metagenome (GOLD analysis project Ga0307379, IMG submission 202237) | Soil microbial communities from Risofladan, Vaasa, Finland - UN-2 | ecosystem: Environmental > Terrestrial > Soil > Coastal area > Acid sulfate soil | place: Finland: Risofladan, Vaasa | collected... | reverse complement strand
ATCGCAGTCTGTTCTTCGGCCAGTCGTTCCCCGAGTTCGGACTCATCACGCCATGACCCGCACTATCACGATCGGATTGGAAGTCACGACCGACGAGACGGACGAGGCGCTCTTGGACGCGAAGCTGTGGGGCAAGGCGACGGGCGTGTTCAAAGGACACGTCACCGTGAACGCTGTTGTGATCGGCGGCACCGACAAGGGGACGGTGATGCCGATCAAGCAGGCGACCAAGAAGGCGACGGGTCTCAAGGCGCGCGCCGCGAAGAAGACCACGAAGAAGAAACCCAAGAAGGACTGACCAATGAGCACGCCCGAAGAGGCGACCACACGCGCGCAGGCCATCGCCTCGCAGGTCGTCAACTTGAAAGATGCTGAGGTGCTGGTGCTGCGTCTGCCGGACGACATGAGTACGGCAGACAAGGCGTTCGATGAGTTTCGCAAGGAGCTGCGCCGACTCCTCCCACCGGGCGCAGGTGTGACGCGAGCGATCGTGCTACGTCAGGACATGAAGCTCGAATCGTTCAGCTCTGAGGAGCTGGCGGCCGTAGGGCTCTCTACTCGTGGCGCACCTCCCGGCAAAGCGCCCGAGGATCTGTTCGAGTCCGGGCCGCTGCGTGCTGCCGCACAAGCTGGCTGGGACTCCGCGATGGGCAACGAGGAGAAGATCGAAAGCTCCGTTCACATCGCGAACGAAGGACTGCGTGTCATCGTGCAGGCGAAGCTCGCCCCAGGACCCGAGCCCGAGATCCCGATCGAGATCGAGCACATCCCAACGTCGCTCCACAAGGCGCGCGGAAACGGGGGGCCGTTCTAGGTGGCGAGCAAGGCGCTGCTCAAGGTGCGGTTCCCGGACGGCACCCTTCGGTACGGCTGCTACGGCGCGACTTCGGACGTGCCGTACGAGGCGCTGTCGGGAGACGTGGACGAGTGGTCCGTATTGCCGCTCCGCTGGGACACCCCTGCGCCTTCGGGTGCGCCGGTCGAGGTTGCGATCGCGTGCAACTACGGCGGCGGCTTCTGGTGGCCCGGCACCGCGCATTCGGACCGACTCGTCGAGACCGGCCTGAGTTTCAACGGCTTCGAGGAAGTGCGCACGCCGACCACGAGCGGTCTGCCGGACTGGTGGAATCAAGACGGGCACGCAATGGAAGACATCGTGCCCACCACGTCTCTGCCGTGTTGCTTCGGTGAGAAGGGCGTGCACCGCCCGAGCTGTCGGTTCGCTCCGTCGCCGTGAGTCCTGACCCGCCGATCTACAAGCGCCACGATCCCTCGGTCCTCATGGCGAACCCCACGGGTCGGCTCCGTGGTCCTGGAGGACGTGTGCGGTGCCGCTGGTGTGGCACCGAGACCAAGCCGCCGCGTCAATGCTGGTGTAGCGACGAGTGCGTGCACGAGTACCGTATCCGCGCGAACGCAGGCTATGCGCGCACGCAGGTCTACCGGCGCGACCGAGGGACGTGCGTGCTGTGCGGGCTCGACTGCTCGAAGCTGAGCGGACGGCTCCGCAAGCTCAAGCACCCGTGCCGCCGCGCCTACCTCGCGGTTCTGGGGCTCAAGGGCTGGCGCTCGACGCTCTGGGAGGTCGATCACGCAGTCCCGGTCATCGAGGGGGGCGGCTCGTGCGGGCTCGACAATCTCCGTACCCTGTGCTGGCGCTGTCACAAGGGCGAGACTCGGAAGCTCGCGGCTCGACGGGCGCGGCGACGGCGAACTCACCCGTCGAAGAACCCCACGAAGAGTGTCAAGGCCCGCGCGAGGGCGCTGTAGACCGCCCCCTCGGCGACAGGTACGCTACGCGCACCCTTCCAGGCCCCTTTCGGCTCTGCCTGCCGCAACGCCCCGAGGCGCGCATGACGCTAACGACTTTCGACAGAGCCATCCTCTCGATTCACTACGCGCACGAGGTCACGCCCGGCTCGCCCATCGCGCAGGCCGTCACGCGGGCCTCGGGTGCGTTTGAGGATTCGGTCGAGATCGTGTACGAGGTCGTGGGCGGCTACATCGTTCAGACGGACACCGAGGCCGCGTACGTGGGCGACGATGGTGAGGTCGCGCTCACGGACATCTACGAGGCGCTCGACGAGACGGTGCCGCTCCAGTGTCCTGACTGCGGGAAGGCGCTCAAGAAGGGTCCTCTGTTCCGCGAGGCGACTACGCAGGTCAAGCGCAAGTGCTCGGACTGCGGCGCGAAGTGGAGCGTGATGCTGCGCCCCAAAAGCGTCGAGCGCGGGGGCAAGCGCAGGGCTACCGTCACGACGGCCGACTTCACTCGGATTGACGAGGCGAGCGTGACCGCCAAGCGGGACTACCGGAAGGAGTACGACGAGTACCACGCCAAGCCGGGGCAGAAGAAGAATCGCGCGGCTCGGAATGCAGCGCGCTCTTCCAAGGGGCTCAAGGTCGGGGACAAGCGCGAGGTCGATCACAAGGTCCCGCTCAGCAAGGGGGGCGACAACGAGCCCGAGAACCTGCGGGTCGTGTCACGCGACACCAACCGCGCTAAGGGTGACTCGGACGAGAGCGCGGTGGCAATCGGCGATAAACACACGGTCGAAACGCCGCGTGGACCGATGGTCTTCGAGCTGATCGACGGGCGGGTGGGTACGCACGGCGTTTCGTCAAACGCTACTCCGACTTCGCAGACGTGGAAGCCGGTCGTCATCCCGCAAGGCTATGCGCGGGCTGCGCGCCTTTTCCTGTCTCGGAAGGCAGCGACGAAAGCTGTGGAGAATCACACGCGCCTGTTTCGCATTGTCGAGTCGCTCGACGAGAACATCTCGCGGAGTCAGCTCGGCGCACTCGAACGTGCGCTCGACAAGCTCTTCGCCGCTGCGAACATCGACGTGGAGTTCACCAAGCACTTCATGGATCGCGTCAACGACGCACGCAACTCCGACGACGGCGGCAAGCCGATCACGATCGAGGAGCTGGCCGGTCTCTTCCGCGAGACGTGGAAGCAACACCGCAAGACGTTGGAGAAGGCAAAGCCCAACTGGCAGGCGATCATTCAAGACCTCGGGACCGCGATCAACATCCCGATCGTCATGGACGTGAACCAGTACGGCGAGGTCGAGCTGGTAGCCAAGACGGTGATGCGCAAAAAGGATTTCACTGGTCGCGCCAAGCGGCTGCGTGTGAAGAGCGAGTCGCTCGACGAATCCTCGCAGCTCAACGTCGCGACCACACCGCTCGCTAAGGCGCGTGCGTACGCGGAGGCGGCGTTCGAGAAAGCGGGCAAGTCACTCGACGAGGTGATCCCCGACTTCGACGAGAACTACGTCGCACTCCAGACGGCGACGGGTCGCGCGCTCGACATGCCGCGCAACCAGATGCCCGTGATCGAGCCGACCGATATGGCGGCGTTCATGGCGCGGCTCAAGAAGGGCGCGCTCGACATCCTGCAACCGTGGGCGCGCGGCAAGCTCGACTTGCCGACCAAGTTCCGCTCGAAGCCCGAGGGCAAGGAGTGGGTGCAGCTTGGCTACAAGGACGGTGACAAGAACGACGACAAGTTGTCCGCGAAGCTCGGCGCTAAGGCCGCGCGCACGCTGATCCCCACGCAGTCGCAGATCTGGCTGAGCAAGCTGGTCGAGAACATCATCCAGTTCGGCGTGCCGTCGCAGAGCAGCTCGATCACCAAGGCGACGATCATCGTGTCGAAGGAGGGCTACATCCTCGACGGGCACCACCGTTACGGTCAGGCGATGCTGGCGAACCCGAACCTGGGCTTGCGCGCGCTGTTCGTTCCCCTGCCCATCAAGCTCTTGTTGAAGGTCGGCCGTGCATACGGCGAAGCCATCGGCAACACCGTCAAAGAGGACGAGATGAAGACCGACGAAGAGACGATCGAGGAGTTCTTCGGGCTCTCCACCAAGTTGCTACCGCTCAAGGGTGCGCTCTACCGCGTGTTGCAGTTCGTGCACGGCAGTATCACGCTCGAAGCCATCCACAAGTCGATCAAGTACGATCTGGCCGTGCGCTTCGATCCGACGGACAGGGAGATCGCGCAGGTGCTCAAGGTGCTGGGATGGAAGCATCAGGGGAAGCTCGCGTTCGTGCCGATCCGTGAAGACGAGCTGGATGAGGGTCCGCGCGATAAGTACGTGCTCAAGGCCGTCTTTATGACGGGCGGCGCGGGCGCGGGTAAGAGCTTCATCGCCGACATCATGTTCGGCGGCACCGGCCTCAAGGTCGTGAACTCCGACAACCAGCTCGAAGCCGCGATGAAGAAGGCGGGGCTCGACCTCAAGCGAGACATGGGCGGTCTCCAGGTTCAGGCACCCGGCGGACTGCGTGACCAAGCGAAGGCGACGACGGACAAGCGCCTCGACCTCTACCTCAAGGGGCGGCTCGGCCTCATCATCGACAGCACGGCCGCGAAGGTCGCGAAGGTGCAGGGGCAGGTCAAGCGGCTGCGCGAGCTTGGCTATGATTGCTCGATGGTGTTCGTCAACACGTCGCTCGAAACGGCGCTCGCGCGCAACGAAGCGCGCCCGCGTACGGTGCCGGTCCAGGTCGCCACCGCTGACTGGAGCAAGGTCCAGGGCAACCTCAAGCAGTACAAGTCGCTCTTCGGCGCACAGAACTTCCGCGAGGTGCGCAACGACAACGCGGTGTCGCCGCGCGAAGTCGTCGCCACCCTCACCCCGCAACTCACCAGGACCGCCATGCCTCTCCTGAATCGGCCCGTATCGAACTCCGTTGGCAAGAAGTGGCTGGACGCCGAGCTGAACCCGCGTCCCACGCAAGCCATTGCGGCGAGTGTGGAGAGCGACGACGCGCCGATGCTCGACGAAGACATCATCATGGCGCTCGGCCTGCTCGGGTCGGCGGCCTTCGGTGCGATCCTGTCCAAGCTCGCGATTGGTTTGAAGCGCACCGTCCAAGAGGTGATGCAGCTCAACAAGGCGGGCAAGACGAGCGCGGCCGAGCTGGCGCTGTCCAAGATGAGCACGAAGGACCGCAGGCAGATCGAGGCGCTGCTCAGCTCGGAGACGCGCCGTCTCCAAGGCAAGGGTGCCCCGAAGTCGATTGCGCCCAAGCGTCGCGGTGTTCAACCGTTACGTGGGCAGCCGCAGCGCAATAAGGCCACGCCTTCTGACCACGCCAAACGGATGCAGGAGGAGGTCGAGGAGGAGGCGGAACTTGACCTCGTGGAGCTGGAGTGCATCCACATGGACGAGCTGGCGGACGACCTCCGCTGGTGCATCGAGACGTACCCGAGCGACGTGCACAAGGTCGCTGAACAGTTCGGCGCGTTCGAGGCTGCGGTCGCGGAAGGTGAGTTCGAGCGTGCGGAGCTGCTCTTCGAGGCCATCGTCGAGGTGATGCCGCTCGACGAGTTCAAACGCATGACGACTGGCTCACGTACGTCGCGAGTCCGTAACGCACGACGCGGCACGTCGAAGGCCGTCCAGTCCGGTGCGAAGTCGCGCTCGGAAGTGAAGCGGGACAACCGGCTGCGTCGCAAGGCCCGCCGCACCAGCCCCTCGGCACGGATGCAGGAGAAGCGCGCCAAGCGCAAGCGTCGCCATTTCGACGCCAACCGGCGTTCGCTCTCCATCGCCAAGGAATCTCTGGACACAGTGTCCAGGATGGAGGAGGCGTCCAAGCTGGAGCTGACGGACGGCGCGAAGATCGCACGCGGCCGTGAGGGCACGAGCTATTTCCGCTTCACCACCACGTCGGGCGGCAAGAAGCTCGTGAGCGGTTGGATGGTTGCGGACGCGCACCCCAAGAAGGTGCGGAAGTCGATGCAGGTGTCGTTCGAGCGGGACGTTCAGCGGTTCGCGCAAACGGGCAAGATCACAGGGACGATGGACCTCGTGGTCGAGTCTCTCGATGAGTCGCCCTCCGACAAGCGTTCCACGATCCTCGTCAACATCGAGTGGGACGCGAACGCGGGCACGAAGGGCAAGTACACGGCTGAGCTGCCCCAGAACCTCGGCAAGCTGCCGGGTCGTGATAACCCGTGGCCGCAGAACGTGTGGGAGTTCGACACCTACGAAGAGGTGATGGAGTTCGTGGAGCCGTACGAGCGCGACGATCACTTTTTCACGCTCGTCTGGAACCTCTCCCCGGCGGATCGGATTCGGTTCAGTCAGCCCGGCACCATCCCGGCGCACAACCCGTGGAAGAATCAGCCGTTCGGGCACAGATCGTCGCTCACCAGCACGGGCAGCATTCAGTCCAACCTCTCGCCCGTGGCTGGATACGACGAGTCGCTCGACGAAGCTCAGCCCGCCAAGCTCAAGGCGACGGTGCTGCGGTTGGTCGGTGTGCTCGACACGGCCAAGCGGTCGGGCAACGTCAAGCGTGAGCAGGCTGCGCACGAGAAGCTCATGGCGTTCACGCAAGAGAACGGCATCAACTTCGAGAACGCACTCACGGGCGCGCGTAATCACCTGAACAAGAAGAACCCGATCGGTCGCTCGATGTCGGGCTTCGAGTCGATCGACGAAGCGTCGCCAGGAAACGAAAGGGCGATGTGGGTCTATCTGGGGAAGCTGAGCGACAAAGAACCGCAGCCGCTACAGATGGAATGGGACGGCCGAGTTTTTGGCAAGGGCTTCGTGACCATCACGCCGCCGAGCGAGATGTCGGCGGCACGGTTTCGCAAGCTCTCGAAGACCATCGAGAAGAAGTTTGGTCCCGAGAACGTCACGCTCACGAACGGCAAGGTCGTGGTACGTCCGCAGATGCCCACGTACGAGAGCCTCGACGAAGCCACCAACGCACACGGCATCGAGTTCGGCGATCGTCAGCTCCAAGGCATGTACGACGACGAGGACGAAGCGACTCGCGGCACGTACGACGAGTGGCGCTCACGTCTCTTCACCGAGAGCACCGACGCGGCGGCGACCGACGAAGGCGCAGAGACCGCGCGTCTCATGGGCATCGTGAGCCCGAACAGCTCGGGTCAAGGCTCCCACCCCGAGCACGCACGTCAGCCGTACCACAAGACGCTGATCGCAGCGGGCTTCACGTACAGCCACACCACTCCGGTCGGTCACGGCCGCGACGACTTCCGCCTTCACCACACGTACCGGCTGAACCCGAAGTTCGCCGTCAGCGTCTACCAGAACAAGCGCGGCGGTTGGGTCTGGGAAGGCGGCGTGTCGGGCGCGGGTAGCAAGTTCGGGGGCGAGGGTGACGCCAAGCTCAAGAAGTACCTGTCGGGTGCGTCCAAGCGTCACCGCATGGAGAGCCTCGACGAAGCGACCGGCATCGCGCTCACGCCGCAGATGTCCAAGGAGGGCAGCTCGGTGCGGATGACGATCGGCGGCTCGGTCGGCAAGATCGAGATTCGGGGCGAGGTGCGTCCGTTCCACCTGGGAATCGAGAAGGCGGTGACGCCGCGCATCGTGGACCAGCTCACGACCGTCAACCGCGCCGACTCCGGCGGCAAAGACATGCCGTTCGTCGCGAAGCGCAAGGTGTTGGCCGCCGTGCAGGCCAAGCTCGAAGAGCTGTTCAAGCAGTTCAACGAGGACATCGACGAAGGCGGGATGCGGGGCGACATTCGGAAGGACGCCTCGGGCTACAAGGAGCTGTTCGCCGTTATGTCCCCGATGGGCGACGATCACGAGGACACGCTGATCGGGCTCTACTCGGACCGCAAGCTCGCGCACACGATCGCCAAGGACGACGAGCGGTATCGGCGCGAGTGGCCGCTTATGAAGACCAAGGTGCTGCGCATCAAGGGCACGGCGATCCCGAGGTATCTGCAACTCTTGGGCATCGGTCGCGGCGCGGTGTACACGGATCTGCGCGAAGCCGAGATCGACGAGGCGTCCCCGCAAGGCAAGGCGCAGATCGCGCTCATGGGCGCGCTGTCCGTTACGCCCGTACATCTTGCAGAGCTGGTGCGCAGTGCGGCGTTCCGTGGGATGAACTTCGCGGCGATCATGTCGGCCGCCGAGACGCTGGCGAAGAAGGGGCTGGCGACGTTCGACGGCAGCAAGATCGCGCGCATCAAGGAGGACGTGGACGAGGCCCGGATCTCGACCAAGGACCCGATGACCATGACGGCCTCCCAGATCAACACGGAGCTTGCGAAGCTCGACGCCGCATCGTCGAAGCTCACCAGCTCGTTCATCGAGGCGGGTCGTGGACACGAACGCTTCTCCGACATCGCCAAGGCCAAGGATCCGCTCGCGCTGGAGATGGTGGCGGTCACGAACCGTCAGGGCGTGCTGCGTGACGAGGGCAAGGCCCGCTACGGCCCGAAGCTCATCGGCAATCTGCCGACGCACCAGCGCGGCAAGTTCGGCCCGCGCAAGAAGAACGAGGACGTGGACGAGGCCGTTGCCCCGCAGGGCGCGCGGGTCGTGAAGGGCGTCTACTACTTCAAGGACCGCAAGGTCGCGCTCGCGTGGGCTGCCGCGAACGGCTGGCCGCCGCGCGTACTCGGCTTCGACAAGGGCTACGTCGTTCAGGCAGGTCCGAGTGGTAGCTACGCGGGTCCGGGACAGAAGCCGAAGGAGTGGAAGGGCTACGCGGACTTCCTGCGCACCAAGGATGAGTCAATCGACGAGCATGACGTGCAGTACCAGAGCCTCAACGACGCCGCCAACTACGGCGACGGCTACAAGAAGGGCTCCACGGAGGTCTGGTACGCCCGCGACTCCGCGATGCGTAACCTCGTGATGGGGATGGACTTCCTGCGCAAGAACGCGCCCGAGGCCGTCCCGACCACCAAGACCTACAAGACCACCCACCGTCTCGTCGGCAAGGTCGCGGAGAAAAGCCCTGATCGTGTCTTTGGCATGATGCAGGGAGAGCGGTGGAGCCCGGACGGCGAGGCCCGTACGATGCTCGCCAAGCAGGGACTACATCACACGTCGATGTCCGTCGGAGACATCGTGAGAATCGGGACCAAGGTGCTGTTCGTGGATCGCAACGGCTTCACTTCGCTGAGCTAGAGGAACGACAATGAAGAACCAAACCACGACCTCGGGCATGGCCGGTGAAATCTGCACCTACGTCATGCGCGGGCGGCGCACTGCCCAAGATCTCCAACGTCACTTCCGGCTCAAGAAGGCCCCGGCGCAGAAGATTATGGACCTCTCTGCGAGTGCCCACGACGGCCCGGGCGGCAAGGGCTACGACTGGTACATGAAGGCAGTGGGGGCTGTTCTCAAGCCCGGCGGCGTCTTCGAGACCCGCGCGTCCTCGACCCCGCAATCGGTGGCGGCGGGCGCGCTCTCCATCGTGGAGCGTCGCAAGGACACGGCCATCGAGTCGCTCGACGAAGGCGTAGCGGACACGCACCAGCGCAAGATCGCCGTCAGCACGCTCAAGATGAGCGCGATGGGCGCGAAGATCGCGGGCGGCATGGACCACACAGGAGCGGTCGCTGTCCTGCGTGACGCGGGCTGGAGCCCGGCGAAGATCGCTGCCCAGCTCAAGCAGCACGGCCACAGCGGCACCGACATCAAGAAGTGGATGGGCGAGTCGCTCGACGAGGACGAGAAAGCCAACGCCAAGAAGATGAAGGCGAAGGGCTACCGCTTCATCATCGTCTTCCCCGGCAACAAGCCGGAGCCGCTGTACGCGAAGACGCTCTCGATGGCGACCGAACTCATCAAGGACCACGGTGCGCCGAAGGGTGTCAAGGGTCAGTCGATCGACTCGTTCATTGGTGAGGGGCTTGACGAGGACGAGAAAGCCAACGCCAAGAAGATGAAGGCGAAGGGCTACCGCTTCATCATCGAGTTCCCGGGCGGCAAGCCCGCTCCGCTGTACGCGAAGACGATGGCGATGGTGCTCGAACTCATCAAGGATCACGGTGCGCCGAAAGGCGTGAAGGGTCAGCCGATCGACAAGTTCATCGGTGAGGCGCTCGACGAGGCGCTGACGGCGGCGGACAAGGCCGTCATCGACGCCTTCACGGATCAGAAGGCGGCCGATGGTCGGATGCTCAGCACGGACGGCGAGTCGCTCGACTTCAACGGCATGGGCGGTCGCGGTGTCGCGACGTGGCACAACGGCAAGATCTACATGGGCGACACGGGTGGTGCGAAGGACGACATGATCCATCGCGCGATCCGCAAGGCCGCGCCGCGCAACTGGCTCGGCGAGGGCACGCTCGACGAGATGGAAGTGCCGCCGATGGGCAACAAGAAGTCCGCCGCGAAGGCCGTGGGCGACAAGCTCCTCTTGATCTTCAAGGAGACGCGCGCGCTCCACAACAGCGCGCCGTCCCCGATGGTCGCGCAGGCGCTCAGGGTCAAAATCGCTCGGCTCAAGAAGGATCTGTCGAACGCCGGTGTGTCCGACGCCATCAAGGCCGTGGCGAAGGTCGCGGAGAAGGGCGGCACCTGGGAGCAGGCGAAGAAGGCGCTCGGCCCGACCTATGCGGTCGAGTCGGTCGATGAGGCAGGCTCTATCACGGCCGGTGAGGCGCTGGCTCAGATGAAGAGCGGCGATCGCGTCGTGCTCTCCACCCCGCAGGGCCAGACGGTCAGCGGCAAGGCCGTGATGCGCGGTCCGCACGGATGGGCCGTGAACCTGGGTGGCCGTTACGGCACGCCCGGCGTCGCGACCGAGCAGAACCTCGTCAAGTGGAGGGGCAAGACGGTCACCGAGAGTGACGGCCCGGTTCCCCCGCGCGGACCCAAGAGCGTCGTCGAGGGCGTGCTGGGTCTCCAGGACCGCGTGCACGCACGTCAGCTCGGGATCGACGAGAGCGTCTTGGGTCGTGCGAACGGTCTGCCGACTGAGCTGCGCAAGTATTCGCACGCGCTGCCCTCTGGCCTCGGCAAGCCGCAGCGGTATCAAACGCGAGACGGCGTGAAAGAGGGCTACTACCTCACGCTCACCGACAACAAGCGCGGACTTTCCAACCGCCCGGGTTCGTCGAGCGGATCGCTCACGTCCGTCTTCACGATTGAGAATCTGCTCAGTCAGTTCAAGCGCGCCGAGAAGGAGCAGGGTCAGCACGGACACACGACGCTGACGTTCAAGAGGGGCGAGGGCAAGGCTCCGAAGATCGTCGAGTCATCCGACGTGGACGAAGGCGCACCGAAGCCCGTGACGCTCTCGATGGCCGATCAGGTGGACATGAACACCGGACCCAAGGGCGGGGGCATCACACCGGCCATCCATGCTTGGGCGAGCAAGAAGTACGGCAAGGGCAACGGTGTCAGCATCACCAATGCTGCGATTGCCAAGCAGCGCGGCTCGATGAGCATCGACGCCCCGAAGGGCAAGCACGTCGAGGTCAGTGTGCGCGGCAAGTACGTGATCGTGAAGACGGAGGGCAAGAAGGCTGCGTTCTTCGAGCTGAACGAAGCCACCGACGACGACACCGACGACCTCCCGGCCAAGGCTGAGGCGGGCCTCAAGGCTAAGGCGAAAGAGATGGGCGCGATCAAGGTCTCGGGCAAGGGTCCGAGCGTGAACGCGACGTTCGACGACAAGGCCAAGGCATCGAAGTTCTTTGCGCACGCCAAGACGGTCGGCAAGGCCGCGATGCGCCGCTCCGGCGACACCGAGTTCACGGTGCACATCGACGAGGACGTGGACGAGGCTGCGGGCGGGTTCATGGACATCGACCCCGGTTCCGACGCGGTGCGTACGCTCGTGGACGCGGGCATCAAGGCGCTGGAGAAAGATCCTCGTTGGAAGGCTCTCGACAATCATGGCAAGCGCCAAATTGTCATTAGCATGAAGACCGGGTACATGAAGGCGATCAACCGCAAGCAGGATCAGATCATCACGCTCGATCTGTCGAAGGAGGGCGGGCCGAAGTTCCGCACTACGATTCCTCGCGGGGCCAAGCAGGGCGATCACAAGTACAACCCGTTCAGGAACGAGTCGGTGGACGAGGCCAAGGGCACCGTGCGCGTCACCGTCAAGAAGAAGGACGGTGAGTGGGCGGCCGTCTACTTCCTCGACGGCAAGCAGCAGGAAGGGCCGACCTACTACGCGGGCGGCGACGACCGTGAGGCGAAGCAGGACGCCGAGAGCACGGCCAAGGCGATGCGCAAGCAGGCCAAGGCCAAGGGCTTCACCGTTCAAGAGGACGAAGAGCTGCCCGAGGGCTGCGTTGCACTCGGCGACGGCCGCTACTTCGCCGCCGGTGCGATCTGCGAGACCCTTGACGACGCGCGCGGGCTTCTGTTGCTCGGCACCGACGAGGACGAAGAACCGAAGCCTTGGCACCCGGACCTGGAGTTCGATGAGGACACCGACGAGTCCATCGACGAGATGGGTCAGATCTTCCGCATCGGTAGCGGCGGCCTGACCCCGATCGACACCTCGATGGCCCTCTCACCGAAGTCGTCCTACTACCTCGGTGCATCGAGCAGCCCGACGCACATCGTCGTGACGGCCGTGGACGACAACTTCATCACCTACTCGCAGTACCCGTACACGACCACGCACAAGATCGAGACGCAGGTGGGCACGGACTTGATCGCTCAAGGCACCCGCCGCCACATGAAGACCTACGCGGCGCATCTGGACGCCAAGCAGAAGGCGTCGTGGGAGGCGAACCTCAAGGGCAAGCC
>Ga0307379_10010142_pt1 | contig 12521 bp, 8 predicted proteins | sample UN2MG_FD_202237 | JGI IMG/M metagenome (GOLD analysis project Ga0307379, IMG submission 202237) | Soil microbial communities from Risofladan, Vaasa, Finland - UN-2 | ecosystem: Environmental > Terrestrial > Soil > Coastal area > Acid sulfate soil | place: Finland: Risofladan, Vaasa | collected... | reverse complement strand
TGGTCCAGACTCTCCAGAACCAAGACGCCACAACCGTCCGAAGCCACGAAGCCATCCCGCTCGGCATCAAAGGGACGGGACGCCCGTTCCGGCTCATGATTGCGGGTGGAGAGGGCCCGCATAGCACCTATCCCAGCCAGAGCAAGCTCACACATCGCGGACTCTGTGCCCCCGGAAATCACCACCGGGGCAGTCCCGTCACGGATAGCCCTGGCCCCTTCGCCGATAGCTTGATTTCCAGAGGCACAGGCCCCTATTACCGTAGACGAGTACCCTCTGATGCCAAAAGCGCATGCTACATGATGGGCCGCCGCATTGGGTATCATCGAAGGTATGAAGAGAGGGGGGACCCTTCGCACCCCCTTGTTTAACAGAATCAGATGCGCCGTTTCTGACTCCACCAGCCCTCCTCCAATGGCCGTGCCTATTACCACCCCTACGTCATCCGCGTTGCTTTCATCCACCGTCAACCCCGCGTCCTGCACGGCCATCTTCGCCCCAGCCACGGCGAACTGGCTGAAGCGGGCCATGCGCCTGGCCTCCCTGACATCCATGTACTCGCCGGGGTCGAATCCCTTCACCTCTCCAGCGATCTGAGTGGGATAGGCGGAGGCATCAAACTGCGTAATACGCCCGATGCCTGAACGTCCGTCAATCAACGCCTGCCAGAGATCCTGTACATTCAACCCCAGAGGCGTGATGGCCCCCATGCCCGTAACCACCACTCTTGCCCTGTTACCTCGGCCCATTCGTTACCTCCTCACTACAGCGGGCCTCTGCTACCCTGCCCGTGCTTCAACAATCGGACTGTTGTCAGTCGGGAACCGAACAGTACCCTAAGTAGGGAAACCCTTCAGCCTTCTAACAGTTGCTATCGATGCGAATCCGCCTTTCGCTTGCCTTGACAAAGCGAAGAAAGTCTTGCTCGCTTCTTGGCCTACCGGTAGGGTGAAGAGTGCGCATCACCTCTTTCGAGTTGCATACGGCACGGGCTTGCTTGGCTGTGCCAGTGTACGTATGCATGGCCGGACGAGCGAGCAGAGGGCTGCTGCTGCGCAGGGCTCGCCGGAGGCGACCCCGAGCAGCCCGACAGGGTGCCGAAGGCACAGCAAGCAGGGTGCGACTCGGCCCGTAGCGCAGTGGTGACGGGGCGAGGCCAGTGAAGGGTACTGGAGAGCGGCTGCGTAAGGAGAGCCCGGTGTTCAGGAGGATTCTGTACAGAAGGCGATCATCCTGGGGGATGGTGTACTGAGCCAGCGGGGCCTGAGGGTGATTGTAGCACGGTCCACGGGAGTTGTCCCGGGGGGAGATTCATGCCGTGGTGCACCAGGACGGCATCGGAGTTGCGGGCCACGGCTTCCTCGAAGAGGCGTTGGCTGGCGCTGACGCCGGTGGCCAGGAGCTTGATTTCCTCCCTGCCTCTGCCCTGGAGACCGTTGGGCATGCAGGGGTCTTTGTCGCCCACGTCGCCCATGAGGTCATGAAGGAAAGTCATCAGATCGTGCAGGGCAAACATGATGTGCTCCTCTTCCCATCCGGCTACATCGCTATGCTCACGGCATTGACTCGCCACAATGACAGTCTCGGTGCCCTTCGGTGCAGTGCGGCGAACCATAGAATCATTCGCCCACGCACTTATTGTACAGCAGCGAGCCCGCCGGGCTCAAGGCGGACTCCCTGGACGACTAAGTGACCGGCCTTGTGGCCGACCGCTCCAAGCGCAATCTGAACCACCCGCGAGCCCGCGCCTTCACGCTCGCGGCGAACGGCCTCTCGCCGCCGGCGAGGACGCTGGCCGGCAGTAGCTGCGACTCGGCGAGCCAGCATGCGGCTGCCCGGACGTCGGGGCCCGCCGGGCATTGCCAGTACAACCCCGTCGAACGCAGGCTGCGGCACGCGCTCAGGGTGGCGAACCCGAATGCGTCCGGTTCTCGCCGCGAACAAGCACAGCGGGCGCCGGCGTGGGACGCAGCCCACGGAGCATAGCCCTTGAGTGACAGCGCAAAGCAGGATCACCAGATGCCGACCACAGCAGAATGAGACCATTCAAGGCCACCCTGCACAGATGCCGGCACATGACCTTGCACTTCTGTGCTAGCAGTGGTACACTGGCTCTACCCTGCCCGCGCCGCTAGGCAGAATCAGTGGCAATCGTCGCTGTCAACGCTTGAGGGCGCTGCACACCGCCTCGGCATGCGCAAGCAAGGCAGGCTGGTTGAGCAAGGCAGCAGTGAGCCGCGACGTTGCCTGCCCACCCAGGCTTGGCTCGGCCACACGTAGCCTCAGTACCCCGGCGAACGGGTTGCACGCAAGAAGGGAGAGCCCATGCAGCACGACCCATCGGTGCAAATCGAAAGGTACTGCGCTGTTGCGGATGACGTCTGCCGAGAGAGCAACATCAAGTTCAAAGGGACTCGGTCCTGTTTTCTCGCCTACCCCTTTGCTCCCGGATACATGGAGTCCATGGAGGAACTGCGCCGGAGCCTCAGGACCACTCAGAACGTTGAGGCCACCTTGCCCACGGATGTGTGGGAAGGCGGCATCATCTTCTGCAAGCTCTGCAGAGAGATCCTGGCCAACAACTTCGTCCTGAGTGAAGTCACTGACCTTAACAGGAATGTTCTTTTCGAGCACGGGTACGCTATCGCCGTGCGACGACATGGACTCTTGCTTCGAGATCGAAGCAAGGCACCGCAGGAGTTCCCGCTCCTCAAGGACGTCGAGCAAGTCTACTACGAGAACAGAAGTGACATACTCAGTCATGTCACGAGATTCGAGATCGACGACACGGACGAGCGCCGGCGGCCGCTCAGGCTCATCGGTATGTGCCAGACATGCCAGATAGACCCCAGGTACAACCTCATCTACTTCCTCAAGAACGGCAGTCGGTCAGATGCCGTCCGAGCGATTGAGAAGCTTCTGCGCAAGGACAAGATCTTTGACGTCATAGATGATAACCCAAACGACATTGGGGGCCACGAAGTACACCAGTACTGCAAACGCATACAGCAAGCCCGGTATGTGGTGGCGCACTTCGTTAGCGATGAACGCAGGGACCACCACCTTGTCAACGCGAGAGTCGCATTCCTGATGGGCTTGGCTGTAGGATTCGGCAAGAGGGTGCTCATCATGCAGGAGACCCCTGCTGCCAAGAAGATGATCGACCTGAGGGGTGTAATAAGAGAGTACGATCGTGAGTCGCAGCTCAGGGCGACCGTCGAGGAGTGGCTACTCGGCCTGAGGCAGTATGTCGTCAACTACATGGAGCTCGAACGCCGAGCCGCCAGACCAAGAAAGAGGAGGCTGGTCAGGCTTCGGGACCTTGACTTGGGACCTCTCGCTGCCGAAAAGGACTTCGACCTACCCAAGTACTTCATCCAGACACCCTACTACACACGAGCACAGCGCGGAGACAGAACTCTCTTCGTAGGGCGTCGTGGTTCAGGCAAGACCGCCATGTTCATAGCGCTAGCGAATGATCTGGCAAGCCCCAATAGCGTAGTCGCGCAAATAGCACCCAGAAACTACGAACTGCTGAGGCTAGAAGGATTCCTCGCCGAAGGATTCAGCACAGCGCACTGGAGGTTCGTCTACGGCAGCATCTGGAGGAATGTCCTTCTCGGCGAGATCGTGCGCAGTGTCATTGACTATCAGGAGCGGCACGCCGACCTGCCGGTCACAGATGCACTCGAGCATCTCATGCGATTCCACCGCGAGAACCAGGACCTGCTGAACCTCTCGTTCATGGATAGACTCACTCTCGCGATCGAAGATCTGCAGCGATTGACGCCGCGGACGGGCACGGGCGAGAACCAGAAGCAAGTCGAGGCTACACTGAAGAGCATCAGATTCCAGCAAGTTGAACCGATAGTGAAGCAGTTCGTTGGGGAGAGAAAAGTCTACGTACTGATAGACCACCTAGACGAGAGTTGGAGCACAGACAACGAAGAAACCTGCCTTCTGCTGGCCGCCCTGATCCACGAGGCCGACAGACTCAACACGTACATGACCCCCGGCCTGCGAATCGTGGTGTTCCTTCGCAGCGACATATTCGATGTCGTCAAGCTGAGGGATTCCGAGATCGACAAGCGATCCAAGGTCACGATGCAATGGACCAGACCCTTGCTCAAGGAGATGATTGCCACACGAATAGCCTCCGCGAAGGCGCTTGACATTGCAGATCGCGGGGTTGACGAAACGTGGTGTGACGTCTTCTGTGCAAAGGTTGGAGATAAGGACACAGCCGACTACATACTAGACCGCACTCTGCTCCGGCCTCGAGACGTGCTACAGTTCTGTAACAGGTGCCTCGAGCAGGGCCAGAACGAAAGGCATGACTACGTGCACGAGGACGACATCCTTGCCGCCGAGCTGTCCTATTCAGAGGACTTCATCCTTGACCTCTTTCGAGAGTACCACATCAGCCATCCGGACCTAATAGAAGTGCTGTGGTTGTTCACGGGCTTCCCCGAGGAAGTGGAGGAGGCACGTATCGCCCAGCTGCTGCAGGCGGCTCAAGCCGACCCCAGGTCTGTCAAGACCGCTGCTACTTGGCTCGCGGACTACACTCCTGATCGACTCATTGGTTTCCTGTACGACATAGGCTTCCTTTGCGTCAAGAGGGGCGATGGACATTTCGTTGGAAGCTGCGACACGTCGCTCGAGAATGCCACTCTCAACGGACTCCATGCAGTCAATCAGCGGGCGCGATCTCCCAACCTGTTCGCTGGACGCCTTGCCGCTGCTACGGAGTGGCTCATGCGCCTGTTGCATCATAGAGACCGCGCTGCGCGCCAGCAGCGGGTGTTGTGCGTGCATCCAGCGTTCAGGAGACACCTGAGAATCGGGTCGGCCTAGCGTCTGGCCCTTCCTTCCCTCCCCCACGATCATTCTTGGGCGCCGACATCCAGGTCACACGCCCATCGCACTGGTGGATCTGACGGACTGAATCCCTCAAGATCCTCATCGACCGTAGGCACCTACTTCCCCCAGTCGTTCACTTGCTCGCAACACTAGTCGTGCTCGCGCTCCGCTTCCACGTCTCGTGGCTCTGAGGGCTCGTCACGCAACCTTCCGCGGTCATTTATGGCCTGGCGGGTGTAGCCGCCACAGTCACACCCAGGGTCGTGATCGCGACGATTGCCGTCAACACCACGAGGGAGGCTGCCCTCGCCACACAGATCACTGAGATCAATGATATTCTTTGTTCAGCGGTCGCCAAAGAAGCCACGGATGCTGGCCAGACAATCGCGACCACGCAACTCGCGGACCCTGAACGCCTTGCGAGAGAGGTCTGGCTCGTCATCGAAGATCCCAGCGTCCGCCAACGGGACCGCCATCTTCCCAACCCAATCTAGGAGAACATCTCGAGCGGAGCGACATACGGCGTCTACGTCTCCGGCTCTGCGACAGCCTCCGCAAGATGGTCCATCAGGCCACTCTGCGGATCGGAACCCTACCGTGGCGCTCCAGCTCGGGACGCAATCCGCGCCGACCGAGACATGCCGGATTCGTGTAGGTCGATCTCAACGCGCTCCTTTTCATCTCGCCCATTGTTGTCCGGAATCCATTCCACACCCGTGGCGAAGAACGAAACGTCCTCTGCGATTTGCCTCAGACTCCGCCGCGCTACCACGTGGATTGTGCGCGCCATCGTCGAGCTGGAGCGCACGCCGCCCTTCGACTTCGCTCAGTGCATCCTTGGATACGCCGCTCCGCGGCTACTCAGGATGCAGTTCAGGATGCACTCTGCCGGGTCTGGCAGAGACCTTGCGCAGCAGCACAGGGTCAACGAACCCCTAGAAGGGGAGCTGTTCCACCTCGCCGTCTTCTTCAGGCGACTCCACAGGCCCGGGGTAGAGCTGTCTCCCAAACATCCTGGCGAACCCGGTCCACCCAGCCGCTGAGGGCGGTTCGCTTTCCACAGCGTCGAGAAAGCCACGGATGTCTCCATCCATCCAGTCTGCGTGATGCAGCGCCAGGGCCTCCAACGTTTTGGGCACTACGGGCGAGTCTCCCTGTAGTGCACCAGTCGCTGTCGGCATTATGGCGCCACGTTACTTGGGCCGCTTGAAGAAGAAGTGGAGATCACTTGGTGCCGTTACCACTGACACCAACTCCCAACCCTCAGCCCCCATCTCCTTGAGCATCTTCTCGTTGTAGGTCTTGTCCACCACCTGCGCGACCACCTTGTATTCCCATCTGCGCTGGCCCACACTGTCCTCCTTCGTTCACGCGACGTGATGGAGACCTCCCGCTGTGTCGATCGGATCCTGACCCGTCACGTCACGCCGCCCTGGTGCGAACGTCACCCCACGCTGCACACCTGTGCCTCCAACTAACCCGATCGCTTCGAAATGCTCCGCGCAACACCTAGGACTATCTACCAAACAACCATTTCCCGAGCTCTATGATCAGCGCGAGCGCAATCGGGACCACGACGACCGACACCGCCCACCGTAGGCGAGCCCTCCGTTTCGACTCAACCCTCTGATGCTCCGGCCCCATGGCCAGCTCGACGGAAGGGTAGGCCTCGGCGACCCACCGCAACAAGCGGTCAGCCCAGAACAAGTGGCCGAACCAAAGGCCTACTGCCCCCATGAGACCCGCGAGAGCGGAAAAGGGCGCGACCGCAGCCACTAACCGTTTCGATTCAGGCGGAAGCTGGTACCCGAACCACGCCTCCGCGACCGACCATGCTAGGTCGGCGGCAAGAAATAGGAAGTACATGTTCATGACCGCGAATACCACAGCGAGAAGGGCAGCCGATAGGCTAGGGTGGCGGTCCAACCAGTTCGCGCGCTGCCTCCAGTTTGCGGCGCAGGATTGGATCACACCGAGTACTCCTGATACCCATGCCTCGTCGGGTCCAGTAACGCGGGCCTTGCTGTAGTCGGTGCGACTGAAGACTTGGCGCCGCAGGGTTAGATCGACCCGGTAGTCACTCGCTGTGCTGTAAGCAAGCTCGATGGCCTCAATGCTGCGCCTGTCCAGAACATTGTCGTCGGCTGATAGCTCGGTGGGGGTCAGGTCATACTGAGTACCGTCGTGGGCAATGGCGGTGATCTGGATCGACCGGTATCCTCCGAAGTCGTCGATCTTGGCCCATTCGGCAGTCAACTGAGCTGCCAGCTCCCTCACGTCGTCGGGGGTGACGACTACACGGCGGATGGGGACTTCTCTTCTTACCTTCATCCTACGCCCCCTCAGGATGGTTGTAGGGCGAGTGGGTGTGACGCACTGGTGGCCCGATCATATCACATCTTCTTGGTACTGGCAAGCCATCTTGCCACGAGCCGTCACTGTTCCAGTCTACCGCGCGCCCAGCCCCACCTGCTGCTCGAACAACAGCGGCTTCTTCGTCGTGTCGTAGACCTCCTCCGTGCCCCCGCACCCCGCCGGGTCTGGCCGCGATCTTGCTGCGAAACGCACGGTCAACAAAGCCCTAGAAGGGGAGCTGTTCTACCTCGTCGTCTTCCTCAGGCGACTCCACAGGCCCCCGGTAGAGCTGCGTCCCGAACATGCTGGAGAACCCGGTCCAGCCATCCGCAGCGGGAGGTTCGCTCTCCACAAAATCGAGAAAGCCGCGGACGTCTCCATCCATCCAGTCGGCGTGGTGCAGGGCCAGCGCCTCCAAGGTCTTGGGCAGTACGGGAGAGCCCTTATCCGGCGCTCCATGGTGGGCCAGGATGGTGTGTAACAGGCGATTGCGCAGATCCTGAGGAAAGCCTTCGATGCTGTCAATCGCCGACTGCACCACCAACGCGCCCTGGGCGACGTGGTCGATGAGTCTGCCCTCGTCGGTGAGATCCAGAACCGGGCCCTGGGTGTACGAGGTGGCCTTGCCCACGTCGTGCAGTATCGCCGCCGTCAGGAGCAGGTCGCGGTCGATCTCGGGCTGCTCGCCGGCAACGAAGGAGCACAGCTTGACCACGGCCAGGGTGTGCTCCAGTAGCCCGCCGATACAGGCGTGATGGTACCTCTTGGCGGCCGGCGCCTTGCTGAAGGTGGTTTCGAACCTCTCGTCCCCGAACAGGCGGTCGAGCAACCGGGAGAGGTAGGGGTCCTCGATGTCTGCCAGCACCTGCAACAACTCCTGCCTCATCTCCTCCCGGTCTCGCTTGGCCTGGGGCAGGAAGGGGGAGAAATCCCGGATCTCCACCGGCTGGAGGCGCTCGATACGGATCTGGCGAGTCCCCGCGGGAAACTCCTCCACGGTGCCGTAGATACGCACGCCAGAGCCCACTCCCAGTTGCTCCACCATCTCAGGGGTTAAGTCCCAGTAGCGGGCCGCTAAACGGCCGGTGCTATCTGCCAGGGTGGCCCTGAGGTAGGGGTCCCCCTTCTTGGTCTTGTCAACCCTCGACTCGGCCAGCAGGTAGACTTGGCCGCTGATGGTTCTTCCTATCTCCAGGTCCTTGATGGGTACTCTGGCCATGACCGTTCCTTTCTCACTGAGGCGAAGGGAAAACCCCGAGCCTCGTTCACGTCGAGGGGGAGGCTTCCCGCTCGGCGCCTTCCAGCGGGTGGAGCAGGCGCACGCCCCCCGCATAGTTCAGCAGGCACAGGATCGAGCGGGGCCGCTGTCCCAGCAGTTGCTCCACCGCGGCCACGTACCGCTGCGCCTGGGCCAGGTAATCCTCCTCAGCCAGCAACCTCTCCAGGTCTGCCTGGTCTCTCAACTCGTCGGTCTTGAACTCCACTATGGTCCACGACCCATCCCGCAGATAGAGGGCATCGATGATGCCATTCTCCACCCGGCCATCCACGGTGCGGCTGTAGGGCACCTCGCTGAGCCTCCGGTCTGCACCGTCCATCTCCCCAAACAGGGCGTGGGTCTGGAAGCGTCGCAGTAGCTTCTCCGTGCTACGGACAGCATCCTTCAGCTGCCCCACATCGGCAATCCCGTATTCTCGGGCGCGGGCCTGAACCCAGCCCTCGAATCCGTCCGCGGGAAAGCGCCAGACCGCCAGCGCCTCGTGAACCAGTGAACCGACCACCCACCTCGGCGCTTGGGGGTCGGGGACGGCTGGCACCACACGCCACACCCGCTGAGGCGGCCGTTGGTCCCGATCCTTCGTCCGTGGGTCCACTTGCTCCTCCAGGGCTGCTACCGGCTCCAGGAGGGGCGGCGGCAGACGCTGGGGCTGCCGCGCTTCCGGCGCCATTTCTCGGGGTGGGTGATCCCAGGCGTAACCCGGCTCGTAGATGGTGCAGGAGACCGGTGTCTCGCCCACCTGCATCTCTACCCCATGCGCCCCCGAGCCTTCTTCGTCGTGGTCGATACGTGTGCTGGCCAGGGTCAGGCCCTCCGCACCGCTCAACTTCCCCAACCATCCACCCAGCTTGGAAATGGAGCCGTCCTTTTTCAGACCTATGATTCCGCTGAGGATCAACTTCTCCCGCGCTCGAGTCGCCGCTACGTACAGCAGCCGATCGGCTTCGGCATCCTCCTGGTCGTCGGAGCGCTCCTTCCCCAGACGATAGACCGCGGGCAGTTCGCCCTCCTCGTCTTTCAGAGGCAGCAGCACCCCCAGCTCCCCATCGACGAGCACCGAGTTTCCTCCCCTCCGGCCGTAGGTCGCATCTCCGATGACCACCAGAGGGAACTCCAACCCCTTCGCCGCGTGGACGCTCATAATCTGTACGGCGCCCTCCGCGGTGGCGCGCGCTTCTCCCTCCCTGGTTCCCGTGTCGCGCAGGCCGTTCACGTACTCGACAAACTCGCCCACCCCTACGATGCCACTGGTGTGGGCGTCGGCCAGGAGCTTGGCCACGTTGCGGGCCCCTCGGGCCTGTCCGGCCTGTATCAGCGCGGCCCGATAGTCGGTGACATCCAGGAAGGCCTTGATCACGTCCGCCACAGATGCTCTTCCCACCCGGTGGTGGAGATCGTCCAAAATGCCCGCCGCTCGCCCGGCGCGGAGGCCTTCGTCGCCGCGCAGTGCATGGCCCTGCTCCAACAATACGTCCCACAGGGAGACCGCCGGCTCCCCTCTGCGGCGCAACTCACACAGTTCGTAGAGGGCCGCGTCCGAGAGAGCCATGGCCGGCGACCGCAGCAGGCCGGCCAGGGCCAGATCGTCGGTGGGGTCGGCCAGGGCCTGAAGCGCATTGAGCAGGTCCCGGACTTCGGGCCGGGTGTAGAACCCTCGCCCGGCCACGGTGAGGAAAGGCACCCCGGCGCGCTCCAGGGCGTCCTCGTAGGCGCCGAAAGAGGTCGAAGCGCGGCAGAGTACGGCGATGTGACCATATTCCAGAGGCACCAGCTGGCCATCCACCTCGATCTGAACGTCGCCCCCCTCTACCAGTCCGAGGAGGCGTGCCGCCAGGGCATCGGCGGCCCGGTCCAGCGCCCCGCCAGCCTTGCTGCCCACAGTGAGGTGCAGCTCCACGTGGGCCGGCACGAAGCCAGGGCCAGCCGCCTCGCGAAAATGCCGTAAGGGCGCGAACGGCTCCGCCCAGGGACGATACGGCTCCGCTTCCTCACCCAACACCGGCCGCAGCAGATCGTTCAGGCCTTCCACCAGGTCGTGATGGGCGCGGTAACAGACGTCGATCTCCAGGACCGCGCCCCCCTCCCCCTCGATTCGCTCCCGCTCAGCCCGGAAGACGGTCACGTCGGCACCCCGGAAGCGATAGATGGACTGCTTGGCATCGCCCACTACGAAGAGCCTGCCCAGATCGCCATTCAAGAGGTTTACCAGATCGCGCTGGCGCCCATTGGTGTCCTGGAACTCATCCACGAGGATGGCATGTACCTCATCCTGCCACTGCTCCTGCACCCCGGCATTCTCTTCCAGCAGTCGCAGAGCGCCATACTCCAGGTCGTCGAAGTCCAGGGCGTTTCGCTCTGCCTTGAAAGTCTCATAACGCTGGCAGGCGAAGGAGAAGAGCGCTTTCAGCGCAGGCAAGGCCCCGGCGAGTTTCTCGTCCTGAGGTGCGATCGTCAGTTCCAACAATGGGGACTGGCTCTTCCAGAGGTCACGCAGCGAACGCAGAGCTGCCTTCACCTCGGCGAGCTGGGTTTTGCCGCCCGGCCAGACCTTGGCGCTGCCTCCCGAGAGGTTGATCTCACTCAAATAGCCCAGAGAGGCCATCCTGTCCGCCAGGGGCCCCGCGGCGCCCCCCACGGCCTCCAGGGCGGCTCGACGCTGGATCTCCGCCCGGTCGTCTGCCTTGATAGCACGACTCTCCTGGAGAGTGGCCACGGCTTCAGCCCACTCAGGCCTAACCAGCAGCGCCTTGAGCACCTGTTCCTGTCGCTCGGCCAGGACGCGTCGCCAGTGGCCCAGAACGTCTCGAGGTAGTTGCGCCAGCGCTCCCTCCACATCCAGACGGCGCTCTACGAGGGTATCGAGGGTACGTCTCAGCTCACGCTCGCCCAGCAAGGCAAAGAGGGTCACGGCCTGCTCGTCATCTGCAGCCCAGGCCAGCGCCTCGTCCACCGCCCGGCCCCGTAGGATGTTGGTCTGCCCCTCTTCCAGGACCTCAAAACGAGGGTCCACCCTGGCCTCAGCGGGGTGGCTGCGCAGGATCTCGGTACACAGGCTGTGGATGGTGCCGATGCGTGCGGCGTCGAGTTCGCTGTACAGCCCCTGCCAGCGCTGCCGCTCCTCCGCTGATAAGTCGTCCCGCTCCAGATACTTTCGCGCTTCGGCGCGGACCCGATTGCGCATCTCCCGGGCGGCCTTCCTGGTGAAGGTGATAGCCACTACGGAGCGCAGGAGCAGACCATCTGCCAGGAGCGCCAGGTACCGGGCGACCAGCGTGCGGGTCTTTCCCGTGCCCGCCCCGGCGGTGACCACGACGTCGCGGCCTCGCTCGAGGACCGCGGGTTCCTGCTCAGGGCTCAGGGACATCTGCGCGACGATAGGGTGTAACATCATTTAGCCGCCATATGGAGTCGAGTAGCGCCAGCAGAAAGCCGTGGCGGGACAGTAGGAGGGACATCCGCCTTGGGGCGGACGAGGGACGAAATGGCCGGCTCGCGCCCCGAGCACAGCCTCCCAGGCCTTGTCTACGGCGACCTTCGTCGCTCCACGTGGCCCGCCGTCGAAGCCGCTGAGCGTGAAGCTACTGCGCTCGGCCTGGCGCACGTGCCAGTAGAAGCCCTCGACAGGCTCCCCCAGCCCCAGCGTTTCGCGGGCAGCCAGGGCGTAGAGGGGCAGCTGGAGCTTCTTGCCGTCGGCAACGGCCCTTTTCGTGAACCCCCATGGTCCGCCGGTCTTGTAGTCGATGACACGGATGGCACCACCGGCGGTCAAATCCACCCGGTCGATGAAGCCACGCAGACGGAGACTATCGTCCTCTACATCTACGACCAGGGGCGGTTGTCCCCCTAGGCCAAAGGGGGCCTCGAAGAACGAGGGGACCCACTCGCCGTTTGCTTCCTCCAGCGCCTCCAGCGACCGGCGGACGTTGTCGACGATCTCCCTGCGAGTCTGCTCCCACCAGGCCGTCTCCCGGAACCCCTCCCGCCTGGGGGCGTCGTCCAGGACCTGCTCCGCCACTCTCCCTAG
>Ga0307379_10010138_pt1 | contig 12523 bp, 7 predicted proteins | sample UN2MG_FD_202237 | JGI IMG/M metagenome (GOLD analysis project Ga0307379, IMG submission 202237) | Soil microbial communities from Risofladan, Vaasa, Finland - UN-2 | ecosystem: Environmental > Terrestrial > Soil > Coastal area > Acid sulfate soil | place: Finland: Risofladan, Vaasa | collected... | reverse complement strand
TTAACCTCTTTCCTTCCTCCATCTTACCAGGGGGATGAATTATCCCCCCATCGAGATTTTTACCTTTAACTTCATCTAAGGTATAACCGAAAAGTTCGGTAAATCGAGGGTTAATGTTTAAGATATTACTATTTTCATCCATATAGACTAAAGCCTCAGGGCTGCTCTTAAAGAGACTGTCAAATTCTTGCTGACTTTTATAGAGTGCTTCTTCAGTCTTCTTGTGTTCGGTGATGTCATTACCAATGCAGAGGATTTCAGTGATATGTCCATCCTTATCAATAGCACCTTTGTTAGTCCATAAAATCCATACTCGTTCGCCGTTCCTACGTATATTTTCATTCTCATTGATAGTGTATAAGTTAGGATTTTGTATAATATCTTTGATCATCGCTTTCAGATCACGATATGAGGTGTCCATCTCCGGAACAATGGTACCCACCACGTTCTTACCCAAAATTTCATCTTTTGTATAGCCGAAAAATTTCTGGGCAAATTCGTTAAAAAAAGTAATGCGACCATTGATATCCATTCGCAAAATGATGCTGTTAGTATTCTGTACCAGCTCTCGATATTTCTTTTCACTTTCCTGTAATATATTCTCTGTCCGCTTGCGCTTGGTGATATCCTGCACGGTAATGCGTAAACTAGATGGAATTCCCCATTTCTTTATTAATTTAGCAGTTATTTCTATCCATATCCATTTTCCATTCTTACATTTTAAAAGAATTTCTCTACGAAGATGAGCTGTTCCTCCTGTTAATCTAGCTTTTAATCGTCCTTTTAGAATTTTTAGCATTTCATTAGAGAACACACCGAGTTTAAAAACATTCTTACCCACGACTTCCTCTCGTGAATAACCTGTGATATTTTCTAATCTCTTGTTAATATAGGTAAGGATGCCTATGTTGTCTATATTAGCTATACCGATTGGGGTTTCTTCAACTAAATCTCTGTACTTTTTCTCAGATTTCTTTAATTCCTTCTTAACTCGTTTTCCCTCACTGGTTATTTCTTCCAAATTAGTAATTTTTTCCCGCATTTTCTTTAATTCCTGGATAAGTCTCTCTTTGGTTTTATTCTCATATTTCATCTTATTTGTCCCCTAAAAATAAGCAAGAAATTTTTAGTTATTAAACTCTCTAATAATTAACGCATACAAGTTTACAGGTAATCTAGTCAGAGGCTTGATAAATTAAACCCCTTAGGAAAAGTTAGAGAAAGTTACCGAATTATTGAAATAGTACAACCGTTACCTGTTTTATTTATAAATTGAATTATAATAGAAACAGAACAAGGGTCAGCCCTTGACATTAGATATTTTTATTATAATATCTCTAACATTCTTCTTTAACATTTCTAAATTCTTAATAATTCCTTAAAAGTACTTATATATAATATACTATATAATTTCTAAAAGCCCTTTTTATTTTCTCTTTTGTTTTTTATTTCTCTTTCCTTTAGAGCTTTTAATATTTTTTCTGGGGTTATGGGGAGATCAAATATTCTTACTCCTACGGCATCGTAAATTGCATTGGCAATAGCCGGAGTAGTTGCAATGGTAGCTGGTTCCCCAATTCCTTTGGCTCCATAAGGTCCTTCGGAATCTTCATTCTCTATTAATCGAGTAACGAACTGAGGAGCATCCATAGAAGTAGGAATCAGATAACCGGTCAAGTCAGGATTTAAAGTAATCCCTTCTTTGATAACCTGCTCTTCCATCAGGGCCATACCTATTCCCTGTACGGTCCCGCCTTCTATCTGCCCTTCTACATTCTGAGGATTTATGGCCTTACCGATGTCCGCTGTAGTATAAATTTTTAATACCTGAACAATTCCGGTATCTGTATCAACTTCTACATCAACTACTTGAGTAACAAAGGTATAGGCTACGTATACTTTTTCGCCTTGTCCGGTCTCAGGGTCAGGTTTATAGGTTGGTAAAAAGAAAGATGCTTCTGCTTTTAAGCTATCACCTCTTTCTTTTACCCTTTCTGCTAATTCCCAATAACTTAATTTATTATTCCGATTATCCTTTCTAAAAATATAACCATCTTTTATCCTTAATTCCACATGATTACTTGTAAATTCCAAGCTGGCATAATGATAAATTTTACCTAATAACTCTTCGGAAGCTCTTTTAACTGCATTCCCGGTAAAAAATGTCTGGCGGGTTGCCGAGGTGGAACCGGCACTCTTGGTAAGATGGGTATCCCCTAAAATCACTTCAACTACCTCCGGGTTTACTTTTAAAACTTCAGCAGCTATTTGAGTGACTACAGTTAAGATACCTTCTCCCACATCAGCAGCGGCAGTTCTTATTAAAATTTTGCTATTGTCTTCGATTTCCGCTGAAGCAATCGAGTGGTCAGGGAATCCTTCTCCATAGCCAAAACCGAACATAATAGTGGCTATTCCTCTACCGAGTTTCTTCATTGTGCTCCTCCCTTCCAACCTGCTATACTTGCTGCTTCTTTAATGGTTTCTTTTACTCCTACACTATGAGTTAATATCTGTCCATTAGGTGTAGAAGAACCAATATCATAAGCATTTTGCATACGGAATCGGATCGGATCAAAACCAAGTTTATGAGCTAAAATATCCATCTGAGATTCATAAGCAAAAGCCATCTGGGTAGCACCAAAACCGCGCATAGCCCCAGCATAAGTATTGTTAGTATAAACAGTATAGGCTTCACCTTTAACATTATCCAGATTATAGGGTCCGGTACAATGATACATACCTTTATGTACTACCGCCAGTCCACTGGAGGCATAAGCTCCGGTATCACCGATTACTTCTACCTTGCAAGCAGTTAAATAACCTTTATTAGTAACCCCGGTTTTCATTTGAATAATAAAAGGATGTCTCTTGGATTGAGCAATCATCGATTCCTCTCTGGTATAAGTTAATTTTACCGTCCTTTTAGTTGCCATAGCTGCTAAGGCAAGATGTATGTGCACAGAAATATCTTCCTTCTTACCAAAAGCTCCTCCGATAACCGGCTGAATTATCCTTATTTTTTCTTTGGAAATGCCCAGAGATTGAGCAATGTCGGCCTGAGTATCGTGAAGCCATTGAGTGGCAACCCAGAGCTTAATCACTCCACTCTCTTCATCATAAACTCCTATTCCTGCTTCTACTTGAAGAGGAACATGATCTAAAGAACTTGTTCTATATTCATTCTCTACAATGATATCCGCTTGAGTAAAACCTTTTTTTGTATCGCCTTTTTTTAAATAATGGGTAGCCAGAATATTGCTATCTTGGTGAATAAGCGGGGCATCTTTTTCCATAGCCCGAAGGGGGTCAGATATTACTTCTAATTCTTCTACTTCCACCTCGATTAATCTAACTGCTTTGGAAGCAATTTCTTTGCTCTCAGCAATAACAATAGCCAGGGCATCTCCCATAGAACGCATTTTCCGGCCAATACCCACCAGAACCGGTTGGTCTTTGATGATTAAACCAAAATTTTTAACTTGTGGAATATCGGCAGCAGTAATAATCTTAACTACTCCCGGTAATTTTTCCGCTTTACTTATATCAATTCGACGAAGATAGGCATGAGGATGGGTGGCTCTCTTGATTTTAAGATACAACATATCATCAAAATAAATATCGTCAGGATATATAGCTTTGCCCGTTACTTTTTCCTGAGCATCTACTTTAAGGATATTTTTACCCACATATTTTTTAGGCATCTTTTTCACCCCTTCCTCCATCTCTTTTCGACAATCTATTTGCTGCTAACTTAATAGCATCAAATATCTTTTGATAACCGGTGCAACGGCAGAGATTTCCGGAGATGCCCCGCTTAATCTCTTCTTCATCGGGATGGGGATTTTCTTCCAACAGTTTTTTGGCAGCTAAAATCATTCCCGGGGTACAGAATCCGCATTGAACTGCTCCTGTCTCTACAAAAGCCTCTTGGATTGGATCCAGATATTTATCATCTCCTACGCCTTCAATGGTGGTGATAACTGCTCCATCGGCCTGAGGAGCCAATACTAAACAGGAAACCACTAATTCACCATTCATAATTACGGTACAAGCCCCGCACTCGCCTTTTCCGCATCCTTCCTTGGTCCCGGTTAGATGTAAATCATCTCTTAGAAGATCCAGCAAACGGGTTGAGGTAGTGGTCTCCACTTTTCTTTTTTTTCCATTAATATTTAGTTCTATCATTAACTTACTCATTTATGCAACCTCCACATGCTGAATCTATCTCTTCCAAGGCGTTAATCATTATATTTTTAGCTACATCTTTACGATATTCTCTGGTTCCCCTGATATCATCAATAGGGGAAATTTTATCTTCTACTATCTGGCCTAATTCGGCAAAATCCAATTGATTAAAATCTTTCCCTATTATCTTTTTTCTAATTTCTTTAATTTCAATCGGGGTTGGGGCTACAGAGCCAAGGCAGGTTCTTACATCTTTAACGGTCTTATTGTCTTCATCCATTTCTACTACCAGAGCAAGGGTAATGGTAGCAATAATTAAAGCTTTTCTCTTGCCGATTTTAATCCAGCAGCCATAGGCCTTTTTCGTGGGAAGAGGTAAGATTATTTGAGCCAACAACTGATCTGGTCTTAAAATTGTCTTCTTGGGACCAAGAAAAAAATTCTCGGCAGGAATTAATGTCTCATTCTTACCGGAGAGTAATTTAAATTTCGCCTTATAAGCCATTAAGGGTGCTAAGAGGTCGCCTGCTGGAGAAGCATTCACGATGTTTCCTCCGATAGTCCCTCGATTTCTTATCTGGGAGGAACCAATATCAGCAGCAGCCTGGTTTAAAACCGGATAATATTTTTTAATATCTTCTGAATTTTCTAATTGAGTATGGGTAACCATCGCTCCAATTTCTATTTGATTTTTATTGATTCTAATATCTTTTAATTCTTTAATATTTTTTAAATCTAACCAATTATTTATCTCATAAAGTCGATCATAATATTGAACTAACAAGTCAGTCCCCCCGGCAATTACTTTTACTTCTTTCCCATATAGGGATAAAATTTCCAGTGCTTTCTCTATTTTCTGCGGAGCAAAATACTGACAGGGAACGGTCCTCTGGTATGTTTTTTGGCTCTTCTTTAAATCTCCGAATGATTCTTCCATAAGCTAAATTCTCCACCTCCTAATCCGATATACCTATTTTACCACTTAAAAAACCATCTTGCCAAGTCATAGTAATTTCTAATGTGTAGGGGCACAATGAATTGTGTGCCCTTCCTTTTTATTGTTTTTCGTCTCCTGTGGGCACGATGCATTGTGCCCCTACATTATATTTTGTTTACTTTTTGACGTACAATCGTGCAACTATATTTTTCAGTTTACCGAATTATCAATTAAATAACTGTAATCTTTAAAAAATGTGCTTATCATTGCGCTGGTTTTTTTAAGCTCTTTAACGTCATAATCATCAGGACATGATGAATCTACGGAAATTAATTTACCGTCTTTATTCAGTTTTAATTTCCACAGATTATTCTTTAACCTCAGGGCTATCAGTTGACTACCGGGAGAGCCGGTAATGATAAAGCCATTATTTTTACTATTCTTAAAGTCCTCCATTGTAGTGAAAAGAGTCAATTTATCTTTATAAGGTTTACCATCATAGGGGCAAAATGTAGCGCAGTTTCCACATTCATTGCATAATGCGTCAAGATGAAGAATCTGATAAGCATCTTGAAAGCCCTCTTTCTTATCAATCTCGATCGCAACATTTGCCCGGTTTGGACAGACATCCACACATTTGTTACAGATAACGTTGCACTCAAGACACCGCCCTGCTTCATTCTCAGCTACTACCCTATCATCTTCGGATATTTTTGGAGGGATAAGACGGCTTTTTTTATTATAAATCTCTGGAATTTGCTGTTTCCTATCAAAACCTGGATTAAAATCTTTATCCAAATCTTTCCAATCTGATATTTCCCTTTTAGTAATAGCTTCTGCCGCCTTTCGTGCATCGGCGATGGATTCAACCACTGTTGAGGGACCACGAAGGGCATCACCACCTATAAAAACATTTTTTAGATTAGTTTCAAGGGTTTCCGGGTTTGCATGCGGTCTGTTGTTTTTTTTAATCTTTAACCCGCATGCCGATAAAAATTTGGAATCGGTATACTCCCCAATAGCACTGATTACCGAATCAACTGTTATCTCTTCGGTCTCCTCAGTGGGGACAGGACGCCTGCGACCGCTGGAATCAGGAGTGCCTAAAGTCATCTTGCGGCATTTCAAAATACCGTTTTTTGAAAATGATTCCGGCAGTAAAAGGAGCTTGAAAATAACTCCTTCTTCAAGGGCTCGCTCATACTCCTCTCTATCCGCCGGCATTTCGTCTTCAGTGCGACGGTAGATGATAAAAACTTTTTCGACACCGTCTATCCTTAGAGCTGAACGCGCACTGTCCACTGCAGTATTTCCGCCTCCTATTACCGCGACACGCCGACCAATACTGAGTGCCCCTGAATCTTTGTTGAAAGACCTTAAAAAATCCAGGGTTTCATAGACATTATTACTATCACCGGTTAGCTGCAGCTTCCTTGAAACTTCCGCACCGATTCCTATAAAAATATATTTATATCCTTCGTTATTCAAATCACTAATAGAAAATTCTTCTGAAACTCCAAATTTAAAATCCGCACCAAGTGCTTTGATAATAGAAATATCTTTTTCAATAGCAGATGCAGGAATTCTGAAATTAGGCAGTACATATGTTATTACACCACCGGGAGAATCCTGCTTCTCAAATACAGTCACCTTAAATCCGCTTTTAGCAAGAAAGTAAGCAACGGATAGTCCTGCCGGTCCTGCTCCGATAACCGCAGCTTTTATATCCAACTGCTCAGCACTAACACGGCTTTTAGTATCGTAGGTGGTTTTTCCTTGCTCAGCAGCAATCCTCTTAACCTCGCGAATACCTACCGTTCCTTCATAATCAAGACGGGTACAGTTGTACATACATTGATGATCGCAAATGTGCCCGGTAATATTAGGAAGAGGATTTTTTGAATAGATAAGTTCCAGAGCCCTATCATACTGTCCATCCCCCGCGAGCCGAATATACTCCGGAATATCCTGACGGATGGGACAGGAGAGAACACAAGGAGCTATATAGCAGTCGGTCAGGGGTAATTCCCGTTCAATGAAAACTTTTTTCGTACCCCTCCAATCTTTCCGGTAATAATTCTTCCGAAGGGTCTCTTTGGCTAATCGGTCAAGTTTTTCCATATCGATAACCTCGGGCTGTCTTCTCTCTTCAACTATTGGTTCTAATTTTCGGGCTATTTCTGCCATTCTCATATAACCGCCCGGCTTTAAAAGTTCTGTGGCTACGGTAATTGGTTTAATCCCTGTTTCAAAGATCCGGATGATATTCAGTTGAGACGCTCCTCCTGAATAGGATATGGGGAGAGCACCTTCAAACTCACGCGATAAGCGGGAAGCCAAAGTAATGGTAATGGGAAAGAGGATGCGTCCTGATAAATACATCTCCTCTCCCGGAAGAACACCGAGGGTATTTACCGTTCCCAGTGTATTGGAGAGTTTTACTCCAAAATTACAACCGCAGTCAACGGATAATTTAGAAAGCCGTTTAATCATCCCTATCGCATCATCCCACTGCAAGTCATTGGTAAAGGTAGATTCTTTAATATTTATATAATTAAATCCAAGCTCATCCAATATTTTTCTAACTAATTTATAGCCGAGGAGGGTCGGGTTTAATTTTACAAAGGTATGGAGTCTTTTTTCTTCCATAAGATATTTACAGATAGATTCTATCTCTTTGGGGGGACATCCGTGCATGGTAGAGAGAGTCACAGACCGAGCGATATGAGGTGAAATTACACTGGAAATATTTTCCAGGTTTTTAACCTTTCCTTTAATGTGCAGAACTTCTGAAAAGTTCGTGTCCCGAATAAAAGAACTTAATTCCTCTAAGTGACGCTTGAATAACGGATGTCCGGAGGCATCAGTTAAACCATTGATAAATGAGTCCATACGCGGTGTTTTGATTCCCTCCAGATCGTAGCCAACGCTCATATTAAAAATAAAAGATTGTTTTGCAGTAACGTGCATATCAAAAACTGCTTCTATAAAGTGAAGCAGTATCCAGGCTTTGATATACTCATCATATGCCTGCTCCAGGGAAAGTTCGGTGGACCATTCGGTATTGTAGCCCTCGTCTCGCGCATCAATACAGGGCTTATCAAATTGCAGGCTATCAAGTTTTTGTACGGTCTTAAGCTCAAAAAAACGTCCTCCGACCAAATAGGCGGCAACGATATTCTGAGCCAACTGGGTATGAGGGCCTGCTGCAGGTCCTACAGGGGTAGCACAGCTTTCATCAAATATCTGAATACTTTTTCCATTTTCTTTAATAAAAAATTGAGATTCAGGTATCCCAAAAATTGTCCACTGCGACCGATATTCTTCAGTTATCCAACGAAGTAACTGCTTAAACGGAACTGGCCTCATAATATCTCCCATAATTTTCCTCCTAAAAAATAGGGATACATCCTATTTTTCTATAAAAAATATGTGACAGGGGACGGTTCTTTGTCACACTTTGGAACTGTCTCCTAAAACATTCTTACTATTTTATAATCCTGATAAGAATTTTTACATAACCTAAATTCCTTGCTTGATTATTTTATATCACTATTTTACCACTTAAAGAATTCACGGACTAATTTACTATTATCTCCTCTGCAAATTAGATGATGATTACCCAGAGAATTTTGCAGAAAATATTTTATATCTTCATCTACTTTCATCCTGATTTGTGTACGGCATAAACTTTCTTTATTTAAATTTTCAATAATCTCTCCCCCGGATACAAAATAATTTTTACCGTCTCCGGAGAGTTTAAAGATGGTGGCTCCCCCTTCCTTGATGTCTCCCTTTATCCCCACCCCTATTCCTGATTCAAAATGGGTTTTTAGATAAAACTTATCAGTCATATTTAGGGGCAAGGTACAATGAGCTAAAATTATTTCATTTTTATCAATATCAATACTGGAAGGATTAGCCATAAAAACAGGCTCATCAGTTAAGTAATGCAGAATAAACATAGATATAAGAGCGGGAATATCGCCTTCACAACCAGCCACAATTCCTTCATCATTTAACAAAGAAAGACCAAGGCAACCAGTATTTTTATAAATTTCCAGCAGGTCAAAACATCTTACGGTAATGCCGTCAAGTTTATATTTGTTTACAATGGCTTTAAATCCGTTATAAATTTTCAATGCTCCGTCGATTGATTTACTATCAAACCCTTTATTTTTAATATCATTTAATTTAGGATGAGCAAAATGGTGGCGCTGGTCGATTTCTTTTACCAATTCATCCATTTCAATATCAATTAATGAAATTCCTAAAGTATCTTTCACCTTCAGATAATCTACATCGCTGGCTATAAGCCAATCGGAAGGTTTTCCAATTACTCCTAATTTAATGGAAACTAATTTATTTTTTACCTGGAAAATTTTTTTTAGTTCTTTTATTCTTTTAGCAACATATTCACTACTTCCATGAATTATTTCTACCTTTTTTCCTTTTTGTCTTAAAAAGGAAGCAATCTCCAAAGAGGCGGCAAAAGAGTTATGCAATCCACTGGATAGAAGCAGGCAAGGTCCCTTGACCTGTTTAAAAATCTGCTTGAACTTCCCTTCAACTCCCCCAGATTTAATAAAAATGAGGGGGAAACAATCTTTACAGTTAAAGTCCTCCAAGTTTATATTTTCAAATTTCTCACCTAATTTTTCTTCAATTTCAGTTATAAAGCCCTTCAAGGTTTGATCAATATATCCTTCATTATGTACTTCTGAAACAAAATTATACAATCCTATTTTCATATCAAGTTTCCTTTCTTTTATGCATTTACTGCCTATAATTAGTAAATTAATTTTTCTTAATTATCAAAATTATATCCCTTTATTTATATTCTACAAAATTCGCAAAATTCCTCTTTTTTTTCTGAAATAAAAAAGAATAATTTTACTTCTTGTTTTTTCTTTCTCTCTCTTTCTTAGCGTGATACGCAATACGCGATACAAATTTTTTCTGTCTTTTGTATTTCGTCTTTGTCTTCTTTTTTCTTAACCTTACGCTATATGTTATTATTATTTATTTCGGTTTCTGTATTTTACTCTTCTTTTCTTAACTATATGCTCTACGCTAAACGCTCCACGCTATAATACGAGATACGATTCACGAGATACGAGATACGAATTTATATTTCCTCTTGTAAAGTCTTGCAATACAATTTATAATTAAAATAGAAAATATCTTAAAAAGCTAAATTAGAAGGGAGTGGATAGGCTCTGGTGGGCCTTGCGGACTTCAAATCCGTGGGCGGTAATTAATGGTAATTGCCGCGGTGGGTTCGATTCCTACCCCTCCCGCCATTAATTTTTCACTTTAAATACCACCAAAGGAGATAATCTTACTAATTGAAAAATAATAAAGATATAAACAATAATAAATTAAATTTATTGCTATCAAAGATTCCCAGTGTAGAGATAATTTTACATAATAAAACCCTGCAACCTTTAATATTAAAACATTCCCGAAAAATGCTTACCCAAATAGTAAGAATAGTTATCTCTGAAGAGAAAAAAAATGCACATAAAAATGGCTGCCTGTATTCAGCGCAAGAAAGGATAAATAAAATTAAAGAACATTTCGAAAAAGAAAATCTATCTTTTTTACAAGGAGTAATAAACGGCAGTGGAGTAATTCTCCATACTAATCTGGGGAGAGCACCTCTTGGCAAAGAAATGCTTGCAGCAGTTCAAACCTCTTTGCAGGGCTATGCTAATTTGGAATATGACCTTGCTGAAGGCAATAGAGGAAAAAGAGGAGAAATTGTTGAAAAATTACTTTGTACTCTCAGCAATGCAGAAAATAGCTTAGTAGTGAATAATAATGCCGGGGCAATATTCTTGATACTAAACACCCTAGCAAAAAACAAAGAAGTAATTGTCTCCAGGGGAGAATTAGTTCAAATCGGAGGAGGATTCCGCATTCCGGAGATATTGGAACAAAGCGGAGCTTATCTTCGAGAAGTAGGTACTACTAACCAGACTTTTATTGATGATTATGAAAAAGCAATTAATGATAATACTGCTTTAATATTAAAAGTTCATCAAAGTAATTTTAATATGAACGGTTTTGTTCATCAAGCTGAAATTAAGGAACTTAAAAAATTAGGAAAAAAATATAATTTACCGGTAATAGTAGACTTAGGCAGTGGAACATTTTTAAATACCGAGAATTTTGGATTAAAACACGAACCAACTGTTCAAGAAAGTATTAGAACCGGTGCTGATATTGTTTGTTTTAGTACAGATAAACTCTTGGGAGGTCCCCAGGGAGGGGTTATTTGCGGAAAAGAGGTTTATCTGAAGAAAATTTCGCAACATCCCTTATTTCGAACACTAAGGGTGGATAAAATCACCTTAACTATACTTCAGGAAATTTTATTATCTTATCTAAGAGGTGAGGCTGTAACCAAAATTCCAATTTGGAAAATGATTTCCTGCCCTTTAGAAAAAATTGCAACTCGCGGTCAGAATATCTGCCAAAAACTGAAAAAAGAAAATATCCCGGCATTTACCAAAGAAGGAGAAACTGCTATAGGTGGGGGTTCTTTGCCCGGACAGACTTTGCCAACTAAATTAATAATTATAAAACCTCCCTGTCCGGTGGAAATTTTTTCAAAAGAATTGCGCTTATACAGCCCTCCTCTACTGGGACGAAAAGAAAAAGAATATTTTATCTTAGATCCCCGTTGTATTGACCCTTCTTCCGACAATTTAGTAATAAAAATAATTACATCAGTTTATTTTAAAATGAAATAAAAAGAGGTTTTTATGTTTGTTTTTGGTACAGCGGGCCATATTGACCATGGCAAAACCGCTTTAATCTATGCTCTAACTTCTATAGACACCGATCGTTTACCTGAAGAAAAAGAAAGAGGTATGACTATTGACCTGGGATTTGCCTGGATAAAACTTCCTTCCGGGGAAAAAGTCGGAATAGTCGATGTGCCCGGACACGAAAACCTTATAAAAAATATGATAGCCGGGGCAACCGGAATCGATGTAGTAATTTTAGTTATTGATGCCAACGAAGGCTGGATGCCCCAGACCGAAGAACATTTCCAAATCGTAGACTTACTTGATATAAAATACGGCATTATCGCCATAACCAAAATCGATTTGGTAGACCAAACCAGATTAAATTTTGTGGAAAAACAGATTAAAGAGAGGTTAAAAAACACCTTCCTCTTCAATGCACCAGTAGTAAAAGTGAGTACGGTAAAAAATATAGGAATTGATCAGATAAAATTAGCTATCCAGGATCTAATCCCCCGAATGAAATCAAAAAGAGATATTGGAAAACCGAGACTATCCATCGATCGGGTCTTTAATATTAAAGGAAGCGGCACAGTAGTTACCGGTACTTTGATAGGAGGAACTCTCCACCAGGGGATGGAAG